>Ga0116226_10001684_pt1 | contig 19222 bp, 18 predicted proteins | sample S1TSphfallax_FD_89692 | JGI IMG/M metagenome (GOLD analysis project Ga0116226, IMG submission 89692) | Host-associated microbial communities from peat moss isolated from Minnesota, USA - S1T2_Fa - Sphagnum fallax MG | ecosystem: Host-associated > Plants > Peat moss > Unclassified | place: USA... | reverse complement strand
CGCGTGATCACGCGGTCTCATCTGGACAAGCTACCGGTCCTGCCGCCGAATCTCGCCGCCGCCGCCGCGATGGCGCAACTGCGCGACGACCTGACCCGCTTCTGGATGGCACAGGGCTGCGCGCATCTCCAGATCGGCAAGACCTACCGCTACCTGGAGAGCCGCCAGCCGCCGCTGCGAGCGCTCCTGGCCCATCTCAAGGCCGCCGTGGATCCCCGCGGGCTGCTCAACCCGGGCGCGCTCGGCCTCTCATGCAGGAATTCCGTCCATGAATGAATCCGCCCAGGCGCGTCGGCCGCGCAAGGCCATCGGCCCGGCACGCCCGAGCTACTTCGACGCCACCGACATCGACCGGATCATGCACGTGGTGCTGGCCCTGGCTTCGGAGGTCGCGACGCTCAGGGAGCGGCTGGACACCCATGAGCGGCTGGTCGGCGTGGGGCTGAGCGCCACGCCGGAACACGTCGAGGCCCATGTCGCGAACGCCGACACCGAGAGCGCACGCGAAGCCTGGCGGGACGCGTATATCGCGCGGGTCTTCCGTGTGCTCAACGAAGACGCGGCCGAGAGCGTCAGGCCGCGTCCCGACGACGCGGGGCCGCCGCGCGACTGAGTTCGAGGATCTCGGCACTCGGCCGCGCTGAAGGCTCGCCGCCATCCGTTCTCGCCGCCCTCGCGAGAGGCGTATGCGACTCGGTGATCTCGCGCGCCAGCTGTTGCAGCCTCGGCACATAGTAGGACTGGATGCGATCGGTGTTTCGCATCACCGACTTGATGTATCGCATCACCAGGCCGCCGACGGCCTTGCCGTCCAGCACCAGCGGCACGCCCACATTGCCTTCGGCGTAGCGCTTGAACTCGATGTTGCAGAAGCCCCGCTCCCGCACCAGCTTGATCAGGTAGTTGATCTCCTCGGAACGCGTCTGGTTGAAGCGGGTGAGGTGGCTGTGGTTGTCGGTGACGGTCAGGTAGCGCATCGCATCGGGGCCGTCGCCGGCGGTCTCGCGCGCCTCGGCCCGCATCGCCGCCTCCACCAACTCCTCGCGCTCGCTGCACGAGCAGTGCGACAGGTAGCAATACCCCGAGGTCGCGTCCAGGATCGGGACGGCGTAGCCGACGCTCCAGCGCTCGAGCGCCAGCGCCGAATCGTGGTCGGTGTTGAGCCGCACGATCATGTTGATGCCGCGCGGCGTGTAGAGCGTGATGGGCCAGCCCAGCTCCTGCCCCAGCGCCATGACCTTGGGCTTGGCCAGCTCAAGCAGCAACTCCTCGTCCTGGAATCCCGCGGCCAGCACCTGGACCAGGCTCGTGATGCGGTAGAAAATACTGTGCGGGAGCTTTTCAAGATAGCCCTCGCAGGCCATGGTCTCCATGATGCGATAGGCCGTCGGCCGCGGCAACCCGATGGCCGTGGCCACCTGGGAGACGGTGGCATCGCCGCGCTGGTTGATGAAGGCCAGGACGCGCAAGGCCTTTTTCAATGACTTGAGTTCGTGTCGCTCGTCCATGAGAGGGCTCCTTGAAAGCGTCAGACCTTGTCGATGTCGTCGAGCAGGCGCAGCACCGCGGCTTCGGCGGACTCGCAGGCGGCTTCGATGCCTGCATGAACCTTGCCACAGTGCTCGCCGGCGAAGTAGAGGGCGCCCACGGGTTCGGCCAGGACGTGTGCGAAACGACCGATGCCGCCCGGGGCGTAGTACGCGACGTGGCCCTTCGAGAACCGGTAGGTCGACCAGTTGTGCACGTGCAGCGGCTTGACCGCTCCGACTGCCGCGGGGCGGATGCGCTCCAGCTCGCCGACCACGTAGCGCCCGACCTCGGACGGCGGCATGCGGTCCAGCGCCTGGGTCGCGGCGCCATTCACATAGGCGAGCAGCAGGCCGTTCGGCGCGGTGCGCGAGGGGATGTACAGCACCTGCTTGATCGGTCCGTCGGACCAGAGGGTCGGTGGCAGCCCGTCCTTTTCCCAGAACGGACTCTCGACGCTCATGAACACCTCGGCGAGCTGCTGGTAGCGGATCGCTCGCCACGCCTCGCGCTGCAGCGGCGTGGCCGGCCCGGTCACATCCACGTCGCGCATCACCGACAGCGGAATGGTCGTGATCGCGGCGCGCGCCTTGTGCACGCTGCCGTCCCGGCAGGTGACGACCACGGCGCCCGGGCGTGCGTCCATGCTGGCGACCTCCTTGTCGAGCAGAACCGGCCGTTCGAGCGAGGCGGCCATGGCGTCGGTCAGCGCGCTGGTGCCGTCCTTGACGACGCTGTACGGCCCGCCCCGCGCCTCCCACCCGTAGTAGTAGTTCTTGCGCAGGAAATCGAGGGCGTTGGCATCGTCCAGGTCCCACGCGGGGGCCGAGATGCCCATCAGCCGAAGGGCTTCGGGCGAAGCGCCACGCGAGGCGAAATACTGTCGCAGCGACAGGCGATCGAACTTCTCGAATTCCGGCTTCAGCCAGTCGGTGAGTTCGACCAGCGGCGTCTCGCTGTTGATGTAGTGGGAATAGAGCTGCATGGGCGAGATCGACTTCTCGTCCGCCGAGAGCAGGTTGAGCGGCGACCGGGACCACGGTTCCGTCGCGAGCGCGCCGCCGATGCTGAAGGCCGCCTTGGGCAACGAGGTCTCCGCGGCCGCGCCTTTCAAGGGGCCGGTGAGCTCCACGCCCAGCTCGGCGGCGTTGCCCCGCACACGCCCGTAGGAATGTCCGATCTGGGCGGCCCCGAACTCCGGCCGTCCGGGAACGTCGTGGCCCGTCCAGCAGCGACCTCCGACCCGCCCGCTGCCTTCGAGCACGGTCACCTTCACCCCCGCCGCCTGCAGCATGCGGGCGGCGTGCAGGCCGGCCATCCCGGCACCGATGACCAGCACATCGCTCGGCTGGTCCGCGGAACGAGCCGGCAAGGCCGTCGAGGCCGCACCGGCCAGCGAGTACTTCAACAGGTCGCGACGGGAAAGGAGAGGCTTCATCGGGCAGGATCCTTGGGAACGATTCGGCGCGTCGGTCAGAGGCGCGCCGTGCTACCGGCAATGCAACGAGACAGTAGAGTGAATCACGTCGATTTCCAACAAGCACGTTGCAGGCCAGACTGTCCGGAATGCGGACTTTCGGCTGGCGCCGGCGCTCATGTTGCATCGAGAAATTCCGCGATGGCATCGGCTCTTCCAGGGCGAGAAACCCGCGCGGGTTTGCCCTGAGCGAGGATGGCACCCGCAGCCTCCAGGTAGCGCTCCAGCGGATCGCCCTGAACGGCCACGAGCAATGTCGGATGGCGCAGCAGCGCCAGCCGTTCGGCCACCGGGTGCGCGAAGGCTGCGCGATAAGCCAGGTGGTAGGTGGCCAGCGACTTCAGGACGTCGACGACCTGGGCGTGCAGGACGGCGGGCTCGGGAACCGCGTTCAGGTGCAGGCGATGCTCGGGATCCTGCTCATAGTGCGGAAAGTGCAGGCTCAGTTCGCGCACGAAGCTCCAGGCCCAGGCGAGATGGCCGCCAAACCGGTCGGGCGACACCGGCGGCGCGTAGCGTTGGCTCAGTTGCTGTTGGAGGTCGGCGGGGAACAGCGCCAATCCGTCCAGCACCAGACGGCGCACCCGCGAGGGATGCCGCAGCGCCATCTCGCACCCGATCTGTGCGCCCGTATGCTGCCCGTAGAAATCCACGCGATCGATTCCGAGCGCGTCCAGAAGCGCCACCGCGTCATCGGCGTAGTCGGCGATCTCCGGCCATGCGATCGCGTGCGGCTCGGAGTCGCCGTTGCCCAGCATGTCCGGCGCCACCAGCCGCCGTGAAGGCGCCAGCGCCTCCATCAGTCCCACCAGGCCCAGCGAAGAACCCGGCGCCGAGTGGGCCATGTAGACGGGCGGCCGGGCGCCGTCAACGGCTGCGCCGGAAAAGCGGCAATGCGTGAGGCCCGCCGGCACGCGAACGAAGCCACGATGGACACGGTGCGTCATCGGCCCAGTTGAGCACCGGTCAGCCGGCGCCATGGCGGGCGCCGGCCTGCTGTCCGCAATGCAGACGCCGCAGCGGCGGGTCTCGAACCCGCACGACGACGTTCGTGAGAATCGGGAGGCGTCGATGGTGCGGCAGCCGCCGCCCGGACGCGAGCGTTGCAAGGAGCCTCGATGGTCAAGGTGTACGAAATCGGCGCCCAGCAAGGCCTGGGATCCCTGAGGCAGGTTCAACGCCCGGCCGGTGTCGCCGGGCCGGGCCAGGCGCTGTTGCGTGTGCGAGCCGTCTGCCTGAATCACAGGGACCTGAAGATTGTTTCGGGCGGCTACGGACCGCGCAGGCCGGAAGATCGCGTTCCCTGTTCCGATGGCGTCGGGGAGATCCTGGCCGTCGGCGCGGGGGTGTCGCACCTCGCGCCGGGCCAGCGTGTCACCTGCGGTCACTTCGTGAACTGGCTCGCAGGCGCATTCAACCCCGGCGTCTTTGGAAGCGACCTCGGGGTAACGCTCGACGGATGGCTCGCGCAACAGATCGTCGTGCCCGCCCAGGCATTGGTGCCGGTACCCGACGCGCTGTCGGACGCACAGGCCGCCGCGCTGCCGGCCGCAGGCCTCACCGCATGGAACGCCCTCGTGGAGGTGGCGCGGGTGTGCGCAGGCGAACGTGTCCTCGTGTTGGGAACCGGTGGCGTCTCCATGCTCGCACTGCAGCTGGCGCGCCTCCAAGGGGCCCGGGTCGCGGTCACGTCGTCGAGCGATGCCAAGCTCGAGATCGCACGTGGGCTGGGCGCGGACGTGACGATCAACTACACCGCCCATCCCGACTGGGCCGCCGAACTGTCGAGGCAGACGGCCGGCGCCGGCGCCGATGTCGTGATCGAGACCGGCGGCCTGGCCACGCTTGGGCAGTCGATCGCCGCCTCCGCGGCGAACGCGCGCATCGTGCTCATCGGCGCCCTCGGCTCGCCCGCCGCACTGGCGGCCGCGACACTCCCGAACTGGTCCGCGGTCGTCGGCAAGAACCTGACGCTGCGCGGCATCACCGCCGGCAGCCGCGAGATGCTCGTGCGACTGATGCGCGCCGCGGCATCCAGCGGACTCGAGCCCGTGATCAGTCGCGAGTTCTCGTTCGATGAATCCCCGCAAGCCTATGCCTACCTCGCTTCGGCAGGGCACCTGGGCAAGGTGCTGATCCGGACTTGAAGAGAGCTCGCCCGTGAATCCGTTCGATGTGACCGTCCCGACGCTCATCGTCGGCGGGGGCGCCTGCGGCGCCGTCGCGGCGCTGGCGGCCAGAGAGGCTGGCGTCGAGGTCCTCCTCGTGGAACGCGAGCACGTGGCGCGTGGCACGACGGCGATGTCCCAGGGCCTGATCTGCGCCGCGGGCACCGCCTCCCAGCGCGCCGCGGGCGTCGAAGACGACGCCGACACCTTCTACGCCGACATCCTGGCAAAGACACGCCGGCTGACCGACTTCCGGCTCGCGCGCACGATCGCGGACAACGCGGGCCCCGCACTCGACTGGCTGATCGAGCGACACGATCTTCCCTGGGAGCTGGACACCCGCTTCCGTGCCGCCTATGGCCACACCCGCATGCGCGTCCACGGATGGTTGGGGCACGGCGGTGGCGACCTGGTCGAACTGCTGCACGCGCGCCTGCAGTCGTCCAGCGTCGACGTGCTGACCGACGCCCGCATGATCGCCATCGAAGGCGACGCCGAAGGCGGCGTGGCCGGCATCGAGATCGCTCGCCCCGACGGTCGCCACGAGCGCATCGGTTGCGGCGCGCTGGTGCTGGCGGCGGGCGGGTTCGCGGCGAATGCGGCCATGGTGCGGCAGTACATGCCGGAAGCCGCATCGGCCCGTTGCCACGGCCACGAAGGCAACCAGGGCGACGCGATGCGCTTCGGCACGCAACTGGGTGCGGCTCTTGGCGACATGGGCGCCTATCAAGGCTACGCGATGCTCACGGACCCGCAGGCCATATCGGTGCCACCCGGCGTACTCGTCGAGGGCGGCATCCTGGTCAACGCCGAAGGCCGCCGCTTCGTGAACGAGACCCGGGACATCGCAGGCATGGTCCTGCAGGTTCTCGAGCAGCCGCATGGCCTGGCCTGGGCGGTCTTCGATGAACGCATCGCAGCGCGCTGCGCCTACATCCCCGAGTCGAAACTCCTGACCCAGTTGAATGCGCATCGGCGCGCCGCCGATGCGACACAACTCGCACGCGCGATCGGGGTCGACGCAGACGCACTGGCCAAGGGCCTGGAGGATGCCCGTGTCGCACGAAGCAACGGCCAGGCCGACGCCCTCGGGCGCGCATGGGATGAAGACGAACCGCCCTGCGGCCCGCTCCTCGCGCTCAAGGTCTGCGGCGCGCTGTATCACACCCAAGGCGGACTGCAGACCGACGCTGGCGCCTGCGTGCTGCGGACGGACGGAACACCCATCCGCAACCTGTTCGCAGGCGGTGGCAGTGCGCGCGGCGTGTCAGGTCCGTCGTCATGGGGCTATCTGCCCGCGATGGGGCTGTGCGCCGCCGTCACGCTCGGACGGCTGGCCGGCCAGGGCGCCGCGCGCGAAAGCCTCTCCTGCCGGAAATGAAGGCCGCAGACGGCGCCGCCCAGCGTCGTGCAAGGCGCTCATCGGGTTCGCGACCACCGACGTTCGAATTCCCAGACTTCTTCGAAGCCGATCAGGCGACAGAATTCGGTGAAGTCGAACATGGGCAGGTTCGCCGACTGGCTCAGGCCCTGCGTCTTGAGTTGCTGCAGCGCCGCTTCCATCGCCGCCGCCGCGACCAGGCTGGTCATCGACGGATAGATCGCGAAAGCGTAGCCGATCTCGGCCAGCTGCGCCGCTGGCAGGATCGGCGTCTTGCCGCCATCGGCCATGTTGGCCATCATCGGCTTGCCGAATGCCGAGCAGGCGGTGCGCATCTCGTCCATTGACTGCGGCGCCTCGAAGAACAGGATGTCGGCGCCGGCCTGCGAGTACGCTTCGAGCCGACGAAGCGCCGCGTCCACGCCGTCCGCTGCGCGGGCATCGGTCCGCGCGATGATCAGGAAGTTCTCGGCGTCCTGCCTCGCCTCGACCGCGACCTGGATCTTCTCGACCATGTCCGCGGTCGGCACACAGCGCTTGTAGGGTGTGTGGCCGCACTTCTTCGAGAACTCCTGGTCTTCCAGCTGGATCGCGGTCACTCCCGCGGCCTCGTAGCCGCGTACCGTGTGCTGGACATTGAGAAGTCCGCCGTAGCCGGTGTCGCCGTCCGCGATCACGGCGCCATGGCTGCTGCGAACCAGCGTTCGCATCCGGTCGACCATCTCCGTGTAGCTCGCCAGGCCGGCATCGGGCAGGCCCAGCGCCGAAGCGGTCAACCAGTAGCCGCTGCCGTAGACCAGGTCGAAGCCGACCTTGTTGGCCACGCTGGCCGCGATCATGTCCTGTATGCCGGGGACGACGAAGAACTCGCCCTCATCGAGCTTGTTGCGCAGTATGGAGCTGGCCATCTCGTGTCGGTGTTCTCAGATTGGATGCGCGGGAGGCGCGTTGAAGAGCCAGGGCATGCGTTCACGCTGGCGCTGCTCGAAGGCAGCGATGGCGGCGCTTTCCTGCTCCAGGATCAGCCCGGTCTCGTCCAGGCCGGCCAGCAGCGCGAGACGCTGGCGCGGTGCGATGTCGAAGGCGATCTGTTCGCCATGAGGGCCGCCGACTTCGGCGATCGTGCAGTTCTTCAGGTCGACCTGGATCAGGCAGGCGCTGTGCGCAAGCCCCAGGACGTGGCGCCAGTCGGCGGCCGGCAGCGCCACCGGCAACACGCCGTTGGCGACGCAGTTGGCCTGGAAGATGTCGCCGAAGCTGGGCGCGACGATGCAACGCAGACCCAGGCTCGCCAGCGCCCAGGGGGCCTGCTCACGGCTCGATCCACATCCGAAGTTGGCGCCTGCGACCAGGATGCCGGCCTGCCGCCACGGCTCGCGATTGAGAACGAAGTCCTCGCGCTCGCGGCCATCGGCCGCGAACCGCCGGTCGAAGAACGCGAAGCGCCCCAGGCCGTCCCGCTCGGTGTGCAGCAGGAAGCGGGCAGGAAAGATGATGTCCGTATCGATGTCGGCCTCGTCCATCGGCGCGGCCCGGGATGTGATGCAGTCGAACGGGATCATGCGGACTCGATGGCGCGGACGTCCGCAAGCCGGCCCGCGACGGCACTGGCCGCAGCGGACGCCGGACTCATCAGGTGGGTGCGTGCCCCCGCGCCCTGCCGGCCCTCGAAATTGCGGTTGGAGGTCGACGCGCATCGAACGCCGGGAGCCAGCCTGTCGTCGTTCATCGCGACGCACAAGGAGCAACCGGCTTCGCGCCACTCGAAGCCGGCGGCCATGAAGACTCGGTCCAGTCCTTCGGCTTCGGCCTGATGTTTGACCAGACCCGATCCCGGAACGACGATGGCGGTGACATGGTCCGCCTTGCGTCGTCCGCGCAAGATGTCCGCGGCCGCGCGCAGGTCCTCGATGCGGCTGTTGGTGCACGAGCCGATGAAGACGTGGTCTATGGAGACGTCCTGCAGCGGTGTGCCGGGCTTCAGGCCCATGTAGCTCAGCGCGCGTTCGCATCGGCGGGCCTGGGCGGAATCGCGCAGTTCGGCGGGATCGGGTACGCGCGCATCGATGGGCAGGCACTGATCCGGGCTCGTCCCCCAGGTGACCTGCGGCGCCAGCGTCGACGCGTCCATCCGCACTTCGCGCGCGAACGGCGCGTCGACATCCGAGCCCAGCGTGCGCCAGTGCGCGACCGCCTCCGCCCAGGCGCCGCCCGCAGGCGCCATGGGGCGGCCGTGCAGCCAGGCAAAGGTCGTCTCGTCCGGGGCGATCAGGCCGACGCGTGCACCGGCCTCGATGCTCATGTTGCACATCGTCATGCGCTCCGCCATGCTCATGCGGGTAACGGCCTCGCCCGCATATTCGACCGCATGGCCGACGGCGCCGGAGGCGCCCAGCCGGCCGATGATGGCCAGGATCAGATCCTTGGCGTACACGCCCTTGGCCAGCCATCCGTCGACCCGCACGCGCAGGTTGCTCGCACGGCTCTGGCGCAAGGATTGCGTGGCGAGCGCGCATCCGCACTCGCTGGCACCGATGCCGAACGCGAGCGCGCCGAAGGCACCATGCGTGGAGGTGTGCGAATCTCCGCACACCAGGGTCATGCCCGGCTGCGTGAAGCCCTGCTCGGGGCCGATCACGTGGACGATCCCGTGGCGCGGGTCCCCCAGCGGCAGGTAGCGCAAGCCGAATTCCGCCGCGTTGCGTTCCAGCAGCGCGACCTGTGCTCGCGCCTGCAGATCCGCGATCGGCGCGTCGCGCCCGCGCGTCGGAACGGCGTGGTCGGAGACGGCCAGCTGGGCATCGGGCCTGCGTACGGCGATGCCCCGCTCGCGCAGCCCGACGAAGCCGGCCGGGCTGCTGACCTCATGGAGCAGTTGCCGATCGACATAGAGCAGCGCGGTGCCGTCGCCGAAATCGGTGATGACGTGGCTGTCCCAAAGCTTGTCGTAGAGCGTCCGCGAGGTCATGCGACACCGTAGTCGCGGAGCCCAGCGACGTCCCCGGCTGCTGGCCATCTATCCGCAATACGGACGCGACGCAGCGTCGCCGCGCCCGTCAACAGCGTTCCGCTAAGCTCGTGCATCCGACATGCAACACTTGCCTGGCAAAAGACTCTCATGCGCTCCACCATCTCCAGGTTTGCCGTGGGCGCGACGCTGGCCGCATGCGCGGCCGCTGCACGGTCCGACGACGCGGCCACAGTGGCCCACGGCAAGCGCCTGTTCCTGCGCTGCGCCTCCTGCCACGACGTGAGCGGCTCCGACATCGTCAAGAACGGCCCCTCGCTGAAGGGCGTGCTGGGCCGCAAGGTGGCGTCGTATCCGGGCTACGGCTATTCGGCCTCGCTCTCGGGCCTGTCGTTCACCTGGGACGAGGCCCACCTCGACGCCTGGCTGGAGCGGCCGACCTCGGTGGCACCCGGAACCACCATGGCCTTCGAGGGCATGTCCAGCGCGGCCGACCGCAAGGCCCTGATTGCCTACCTGCGGGCGCAGCAACCGTGACCGTTTGGCATGGCTCGCGGTCAGGCTGGGCGCGGGGGCAGGCCCGCTCCCGGCGGACGCCGGTCAGGGCCCGTTGATCAATGCGGCTCCTCGCCCCCGGAAACGTTCAGCGACTCGGCCGTGATGTAGCGCGCGGCTTCGGAACACAGGAAGGCGAACGCATCCGCGGTGTCGCGCGGCACACCGGGTCGCCCCAGTGGAATCCGCGCGGTCATGTCGTGCATGTACTGCTCAGGAGTCTTTCCTTGGATCCGCGCAAAATACTCGTTCTGCCACGCGCCAAGACCGGTCGTGACGTGGTTCGGACAGACGTTGTTGACGGTGATCCCGTGCGGCCCGAGTTCGATCGCGGCCGATCGCACCAGGCCGACCAGTCCGTGCTTGGAGGCGGTATAGGCCTGCGCCATCGCGAAGCCGGACTTCGCGGCCTGGCTGGCGATGTTGACGATGCGTCCGCCGCGACCCTGCTGCACCATCACGCGCGCCGCCGCCTGCAGGCCGTGGAAGGCGCCGCTGAGATTGACGTCGATCACGGCGGCCCAGTCTTCCGGCGTGACGTCCAGCAGCGGCATCATCAGGTAGCCGATGCCCGCGTTGTTGATCCAGATGTCCAGGCTCCCGTGCTCGGCGACCGCGAAGCGCGCGACTTCCGCGACTTCCAGGGGCCGTCTCACGTCGCAGATGCAGGTACTGGCGATGCCGCCCGACGCACGGATCGCCGCGGCCACAGCCTCGAGTTCGCTGCGGCTGCCGACCATCGCGTCGGGCGTCGCCGCATCGAGGCTGCGACCGATATCGGACACGACCACGGCCGCCCCGGCTTCGGCCAGGCGCTGCGCGATCGCCTCGCCCAGCCCGTGGCGTCGCCCGGCTCCGGTGACCACGGCGGTCTTGCCGGCGAATTCCGATGAGATCCGCGACGCTACTTCCAGTGCGGCCGCGGTCATGCCGGCTCCCAAGCGAGACGCCGCGTGGTGACGAAGACCGGGTCCGACCAGTCCTGGAACTGCGCCGCGATGGACTTCATCGCGGCGGTCGACACCTCTTCCCCGAACAGCGCCATGTCGTCGACATCCAGCACCTCGATGTAGTCGTACGGAGGCTCGCCCGCGTCGCCGAGCAGGCCCGTGGCCTGGAAGAGCTCGAAGCGCCGGACGGATCGCAATCCGTTGACGGTGGGCAGGTCGACGGTTCGAGCCCATTGCTCGTAGGCGCTCCGCGACACCCCCGGCTTCAGATTCACCAGGACGACGATACGTGTCAGTGACATGACTTCTCCTTCAGGACTTCAACGATGAAAAAAATGGACCCGCCGCCGGCAGCGGCCTATGACGGCCCCCCCGACTACAGGGCCGTGGGACGTCATGCCGTCTTTCCGCAGACGACGCACGACGAGATCGAGCGCATCAATTTCCTGGCTCAACTCAATCGGCATCTGTCCGCCCGGGTCGTGCCCGGCGTCGCGGCGGCCTACGAGGCGCGCGTGCTTCCGGCGCTGCGCGAGTCGCTCGGAAGAGAGCCCCGGGATAGACACGAGGTTCGTCGTGCGCTTCTGGGCGAGCCCGCGTTCCGCACCTGGTCGGCGTTGCGCAGGCTGACGATGGAGCAGCGACAGCAGGCCGGCCGCTGGACGGTGCTGCGCCAGGCGGGCGCGCTGGCCGACAAGGCTGCGGCACTCACGAAGGACGACCCGCGACTGCAGCTGGACCCGGCGCTGGCGATTCCGCGCTACGTCAGTGCGGTCGATCACCACTGCATGCCCGGGAGCTACCATGCGCAGCGCTTCCACGGCGACGTCAGCGCGGGTGCCAACTACGACCACGCCGGCTTCGTCACCACGGGCGGCCTGCTCGGGCGCTACTCGGACGGCGGCGGCCATGCGGTGGTCCAGTGGGTGCGCCGCAACCTGCCCGACTTCCAGCCGCGGGCTATCCTCGAGATCGGCTGCACGGTCGGTCACAGCACGCTGCCGATCGCCCAGGCGTTCGGCGATGCGGAGGTCGTGTGCGTCGACGTGGCTGCGCCGGTGCTGCGCTACGCCCTGGCGCGGGCCATCTCGCTGGGTGTCGACAACGTCCGGTTCGTCCAGGCGAACGGCGAACACCTGACCGGCTTCGCGGACGCCAGCTTCGACTGGATACAGACGACGATGTTCCTGCACGAGCTGTCGGCGTCCGCACTGGCGGCCGTCTTCATGGAGACACACCGGCTGCTGAAGCCCGGCGGCGTCGTGCTGCACGTCGAGCAGCCGCAGTATGCGAAGGACATGCCGCTGTTCGAACAGGCGATGCGCGACTGGGACGCCTTCTACAACAACGAGCCTTTCTGGAGCCGCCTGCACGAGCTCGACCTCGACGCGGCCATGCAGCGCGCCGGCTTCTCGCGGGACGAACTGGTGCACGCAAAGGTGCACGCCGTGGTCGATACCACGCTGTTTCCCGACGCCGCCAGCGACGACGCGGAAGACTACGGGCGCAAGGCAGCCTGGCATGTCACCGGCGCCGTGAAGTCCAGATCGGCAACGGGCGCCGCTGGCGCCCACGACAGGAGCGTGTCATGAGTCTTGCGCAGGCCCTGCAAGCCGCCGGCAACAAGCCGGCCGGCAAGCGCCCGTATTTCCTCGAGGCCGAAGTGGAGCGGGTGCTGGCCGTCACGATGGCCGTCGTCCAGGAGCTGGCCGTTGCGCGCCAGCGCGTCGACACCCTGGAGCGCCTGCTGCAGGCGCGCGGCGTGTTGCACGAAGGGGAAATCGACGCGTTCGCGCCGACGCCGGCCGCGGCGACGGAGCGGGCCCAGTGGACCCAGGAGTACCTGGCGCGCGTGCTGCGCATCGTGCAGCAGGAGGCCGAGGCCGCGCTCGCAGCCGGCGAACCCGCCTCCGAGGACGTGGCGCGCGAGGTATCGGGGCCGGCCTGAGCCGGTGCCCCGAGGTGGGCCCGGGGTCGCATGGTCCCGGGTCAGTTCTGGGGTGGGGACTGGTCGGTCCAGCCGCGCCAATCCGGCGTGACGAACGTCTCGTCGATCAGCGTGCGCTGAAAGCAGACGCCCTTCCTGAACCATTGCCAGGTGCGCGCACGGTGGATGCCGTCGTCGGACAGCTGGATCATCTCGTAGAGAAACAGATCGGGCTCGCCGTGGCGGGTCCAGTTGAGGCAGGTCGACCGATTGAAGTCGTCGGGCTTCATCGCCGCGGCCCAGCCCTTGATCAATTCGTTGTCCCAGCGAATCCGGCCGTCCTCGTACCAGGCCGGAAAGTCGCGCACTTCGCTGCGTCCGTCCTCCCAGAAATAGTAGTTGGTCTGGTGGTAGTGGCCGGCGTGCGGACCGTCGTCGGGAAGCCGACAGATCAGGCGCGAACGATGGGCGTCCGTCTGCCGCCCGGTGGCGGCGTCGTAGTAGCGGTACCACCCCTCCCACACGCCTTCGTTGCGGGCCAGGAGCGGCATCGCCTGGCGGATCTCGGACAAGGGCTTTTCAACGGACATCGGAACTCTCCTGGCAAGGATCAAGGGATGGCGGGCGATTCGGGTGCGGGGGGCAGCCGCACGACGACCTTGCCCATGGACCGACCGGACAGCAGGTGCTCCGCAGCGTCGCAGACGCTCTCGATGCCTTCGAAGCGCAGGTCATCGAACACGACCTTCAGCCGGCCGGCGTCGAACTCCTCGAAGATCCGTCGCCGCGCCTGCGGCCAGAGCGGCGTGAGCATGCCGTTCATGAATCCGTGCACCGACGCGGCCTTGTAGTAGAGCTTGTGCACCACGCGCGGGCCGGTCACGATCTCGGGCCGGCCGCTCAGGTCCTGTGCCGCGCCGCCCGCGACGAGCCGCCCGTGCGGCGCGATGTTGTCGAGCAGCGCGTCGAATATCTCGCCCGAAACGGTGTCGATGGCGACGTCGATCGCATCACGGAATTCCGCGCGCAGCACGTCGGCCACGGATTCGTTGCGATAGTCGATCACGCGGTCCGCCCCCAATCCGCGTACGAACGCGCTCTTGGCCGCACCACCGCAGATGGCCACGACCTTGCAGCCGCGCAGCCTGGCCAGTTGGACGAGAAGGTGGCCGAGGCCACCTGCCGCAGCGGAGATCGCCACGGTTTCTCCAGGCTTGGCCTGGCCGACGTGATCGAGTGCCAGCAACGCCGAGACGCCCGTGGACGCCAGTGCGAGCCACTCGCGTTCCGCGGACGGCACGGCGACGAAATTGCTCGCAACGCCGATATTGGCCTCCCGATAGCCGCCACCGAAGCGAACGGTGACGACCGCGTCGCCCGGCGCGAATTCACTCACGCCGCGTCCCACGCGATGCACCGTGCCGATCGCTTCGACGCCCATCAAGGCGGGTAGATTCACCTGCACATAGTCGACGGCGTCGCGTGCGATCTGCGTGTCGAAGATCGCGTTGACGCCGCACCAGGCGTTGCGCACGGCGATCTCGCCGGGCCCCGGTTCGCACCAGGGCATCTCCACGAGCGCCGTTGCCCCGCGCAGGCTCTGCGCGTGACGGACCAGCTGCAACGCCCTGTAGTGCGGTGGCTTCATGCTCGCGGTACGAAGGACGGATCGAGTCCGAGAACGCCCGGGTTCAACGCGCACGCGGGATCGAGCTCGCGTTTGAGCGCCTCCAGCAGCGACCAGCTGGCCGCGTCACGACTGGCGCGGTAGGGATAGGTGCGACCGATCTGGAAGTGACCGCATCCAAAGCGCTCGTAGACGGCGATGACGCGCGCTCGCGCCTTCACGACCACGGCGAGCGCGGCAGGGTTGGCCACCAGAGGCGGCAGCCGCGCCATGTGCTCGGGCTCGATGGCGGCCGCGTGGACCGCGCCGCGCGCGTCCGGCCAGTAGAAGACCGGCTCGACGATCAGCGCGTTGGTCGACATGCTCGTGAAGAGATAGGCCACGCTGATGTCTTCGCGCTCGAACTCCGCCTTCATGCTCGCGAAGACGGCATCGACGGCTTCGAAGACCACGCCCGCCTGCGACAAGGGCGTGATGCCGTGGATCGGCGCCCAGCGTTGGCCCGACGGTCCCAGCACGCTGTTCAGCGGCGGGAACGGTTGCGCCCGGATGACCTTGGCGATCGTGTTTTCGATCTCGCGGCCGCCATGGGCGGACGCGATGCGGCGAACGCTCTCCAGATCCGCGTTCACCGCTTCGGCACAGCGACCTTCAGCGATGACGTGCAACGGGAAGTCCTCCGCGCCGACGAAGTCCCGGCCCGCCAGAACGACGCGCCCCGCCTCCAGCAACCCCTTCACCAGGGACTTCTGCTGGCTCACGACCGCGGCGAGTTTCTTGACGTCGCCGCGCAGCGACTCGCGCTGCATCCTGACGCGGGTCAACCCCGGATCGAATCCACAGGTCTCGCAGGCGACGCCGGCGCGCGCCATCTCCGCCATGGCCTCCAGCAGCGCGGGCCCGCTCTGGAACGCGAACGAGGCATAACCTTCGTGGGGCGGATTGCGGATGAGGCGCAGGGTGATCTCCGCCTTGACCGCGAATGCGCCGCAGTCCCCGAAGAAGAGCGCGGCGATGTCGGGCCCATAGTGGCGGTAGAACGGCGAGTTGCCGTCGGCACCGCGCGCCCCGGTGCGGAGAATGCGTCCGTCGGACAGCACCAGCGTCATCGCGACGACGCTCTCGCTGGACGTCCCGTAGTGGCCCGCGCCAAGCATCGCATTGAGCTGGGACAGCCCGCCGCCGATGGTCGACATCAGTCCGGACATCGGCCCCCAGAACGGCGTTCTCAGACCCAGCGGCGAGAGTGCATCGAGCAGCCGCGCCCAGGTGCAGCCCGCCTCGACGGTGACGGTCATGTCACGCTCGTTGACCTGCAGCACCCGGTCCATGCGCGACAGGTCCAGCGAGACCGTCCGTTCGACGAGCGGGACGTAGCCGCCGGTGTAGCTCATGCCCGCACCGCGCGGAGCGATGGCGAAACCCGCGTCCGACACCGCCGCGAGGGTGGCTGAAATCTGCTCCACGGTCTGCGGCGAGGCGACGAGTGCGACGGTCGCCGGCGCCGCCGCCCAGATGTCCTGGCTGTGCAGTTCCCGGGTTTCGTTGTCGTCACGAACGTGCTCGGCTCCGATGAGCCCGATCAGTATGTCTTTGAGTTCAGTTGCCGAAGTGTCGGTCGATCCTTCAGCTTGCACCTGACTTTGCATGTCATTGGATCCGGTTTCTTGGCCAAGTGCGCGATAGCTCGTGGCCGACGGCAAGGCGCCGCCTGTCAGGCAGTATTCGCCGTCGGGCGCCCGGCAGACGAGCCCGCTTGCGTGGGTGTCCGCAGTACGGGCAGACCCATCCGAGGCGTTGTGCGTGCCACGTCCGATGCGAGCATCCAACAGTGTTGTCGGATGTGCCGACGCACAATGGCGTGATCGGAGGACCGAATGGGCTATGGCGAATTCAGGAAGGGCTGGCGCATCGTGCTGGCCTCCATGCTCGGTGTCGGGCTCGGCCTGTCGCCGTTGCCCTTCTATACGATCGGCGTGCTCGCGCCGAGCCTGGCCTCGGCATTCGGCTGGGGCATGGGACAGATCTTCTTCGGCATCACGGTCAGTACGTTCGTGGTGCTGTGGGCGGGGCCTCTCGCCGGCATCCTGGCGGCGCGTTACGGCGCGCGGCCCGTCGCGCTGGCGTCGCTGGCCCTGTTCGCGGCGTCGTTCATGGCGTTCGCCTTGTCCAACGGCTCACTCGCGCTCTACTACCTCACATGGGGTAGCGTCGCCGCGCTCGGCGCGGGCACGCTGCCCATCACCTGGACTCGTGGCGTCAATGCCTGGTTCAACCAGCGCAAGGGGCTTGCGTTGGGAATCACGTTGATGGGAACCGGCGTGTTCGGTGTCGTCTCCAAGCCGCTGACAGCCTGGCTGATCGCCGTCTGGGGATGGCGCGGCGCCTACGTGGGCCTCGGGCTGCTGCCCTTGTTGATTGCACTGCCGGTCGCGTTCCTGCTCTTTCGCAACGTCGAAGGCGATCCGTCCGTCGCGCGCTCGGCGCATGCCGACCGCGGCATGCGCTTTTCCCAGGCCCTGCGCGACTGGCGATTCTGGCTGATGGCCGCCGCCTTCATCCCGATATCCTTCGCGCTCGGCGGCCCGATCCCGAACATGGAGAACATCCTGCTCTGGGGCGGCTTGCCCCGAGGGCAGATCGTCGGGCTCACGGCATTCATCGGGATGTCCGCACTGAGCGGTCGACTGGTCGGAGGATGGCTGCTCGATCGCTTCTGGGCCCCGGGCGTCGCACTGGTGATCCTGGTGTTGCCTGGAATTTCGTGCTGGCTCCTGGCGCATGGCGCGCTCACGCCCGGCACCGCCTTGACCGCCATCGTGCTGATCGGCTTCGCGGTGGGCGTCGAGTACGACCTGATGGCATTCTTCGTGGCGCGCTACTTCGGACTGCGCAGCTACACGCAGATCTATGCGTTGCTCTATGTCTGCTTTGCCCTGGGCGCAGGGTGCGGCCCCGCCATCTTCGGCTGGACCTTCGACCGGACCGGGTCGTATTCGGGCGTCCTGACGTTTTCCTTCGCGGCCTTGCTGCTGGGTGCGCTGTCCTTCCTGGCGCTGGGGCGCTATCGGGACTTCGCAGACAGCTCTGCGGCCGCCGAGGACGCGCCTGGAGGCCAGGCGCCGATGTCCGCTGGCGATCAGGCCCCGCACGGCGCGGTGGCGATGCGCTGACCGGAGTCGCCGCGCTGTCTCGTTTACGCGCCCTCAGTCCAGGGCATTCAACAACGCCACCGGGTCGATCGGCTTGACCAGGTGCTGCTCGAAGCCAGAGGCGCGACTCTTCGCCTCGTCCTCGGTGCGTCCATAGCCCGTGAGAGCGACGAGCCGGCATTGGGATCCGGCGGCCCTCAATCGCGCGGCGAGCTCGTATCCATCCATGCCCGGCAGGCCGATGTCGAGGATCGCGAACTCGGCGTCGAATCCGGCCGCGACCGCCATGGCGCTCACCGGGTCGCTCGCCGTCCGGACGTCGTGACCGTTCAGCTCCAGCACGGTCGCCAGGCTGTCGAGTGCATCGCGGTTGTCGTCGACCAGCAGGATTCGCCGCTGGCGCGCGGCGAGCGTGCCCGGATGACTATCTGGCGCATCCGGTTCCAGCGGCTCCGACGCCGCCACCAGGGGCAGCGTCACGACGAATCGGCTCCCCTGCCCGGGACCCTCGCTGTACGCGGCCACCTCGCCCCCATGCAGCCCGACCAGGTTCTTCACGAGCGCCAGCCCGATGCCCAGGCCGCCGTTGGCCCGATCGGGGCCCTGGGCGCCCTGGAAGAACAGGTCGAAGACGCGCGGCAGCAATTCCTTCGCGATGCCCTGGCCGTTGTCGATGACGCTGATGCAGCAGCGCTCGCCGACGATGTCGGCCTGCAGCCGGATCCGGCCGCCATCCGGCGTATAGCGAGCCGCGTTGCTCAGCAGGTTGGCGAATACCTGCACCAGCCTGTCCTGGTCGGCGTGGAAGACGGGGGCTAATCGATTGGCCGACGCGGTCGGCAAGTCGAGCTCGACCCGGTGCCTGCGGCTCTCGAGCAACGGGGTCGCGGTCTCGATCGCCTTGTCGACCACGTCATGCAGCGACACCCGCTGCCGCCTCAGCCGCACGTCTCCGCGCGTGATTCGCGCCACGTCGAGCAGGTCGTCGACGAGCCGCGACAGGTGGGCGACCTGGCGCTCGATCACGCGGCGTTCGGCAGGGAACGCGGTGTCGTCGCGCAGCTCCATCAGCTTGAGGTTCGTGACGATGGGCGCGAGCGGGTTGCGCAGTTCGTGCCCCAGCATCGCGAGGAACTCGTCCTTCGCCCGGCTGGCATCCTCGGCGACTCGACGCGCCTGCTCCGCCTGGCGGCCGGCGTGCTCGGCGTCGGCGAACAGCCGCGCGTTGTCCAGCGCGACCGCCGACCGCTGGGCCAGCACCTCGATCATCGAGGCATCGTCATCGCTGAACGATCGCCCGGACTCGGCCTGGAGCATCGCGATGGCGCCGATCCGGCGCCCGCGGGCGACCAGCGGCACGACGCACCAGGCGCGCATGCCGGTCACCCGGGCGAATTCGGACGACGCAGCATCGTCGGAGCCCGCGGCGTTGCTGCGCCGGGAGAGCCCCCTGGCGAGGCACCCGTTCAGGGATCCCTCGGTCTCAGGCG
>Ga0116226_10001683_pt1 | contig 19227 bp, 14 predicted proteins | sample S1TSphfallax_FD_89692 | JGI IMG/M metagenome (GOLD analysis project Ga0116226, IMG submission 89692) | Host-associated microbial communities from peat moss isolated from Minnesota, USA - S1T2_Fa - Sphagnum fallax MG | ecosystem: Host-associated > Plants > Peat moss > Unclassified | place: USA... | reverse complement strand
CACTCGGTGTTCTCCGGCGAACTCAGCGATACCGATGAGGAAGACGGCGTGTCCGGCTCGTCGATCCTGGACCGTCCGCCCGGTGCAGGGTTTTTACGATAGAAAATAGAAATGCGACGGATCCGGTACGTCATTGCGCGGAAAGCCGGCATGCAAACCGGGTATTACTTCTTCGGTGCCTCGACCAAATCCGCCAGCTTCGTCGACAGCGTCGTCGCCCGATCGCCAGCTATTTCGTACGCCCACCCTTTCGTCCGCGCGGTTATCTCCCGCGCCGTTTTCACGCCGTCGCCCACGCCATTGGCCGCGACGGTGATCCAGGTCTGCCCGGCCTCCTTCGTGAGTGTGAAGTCGGCGATAACGCCGCTGAACGTCACCAGATGCACCGTGCCGGCCGGCGTGCCGCCGAGTTTGTCGGCCTTTTTTACGTCCTGTAGTTCGAGCGCCTTGAACGCCGTTTCAATATCCGATCCTGGCGTTTCGGACTTCGTCTTGGTGCCCGCCGGCAGGCCGCGGATCAGCAATTTGTCGGCCGGCTTGTCGCGCGCGAAATCCAGCGGCGGCAAGCCCGGCTGCGTGATCACGACCTCGTTGACGCGGTCGCCATCGATATCGACCACGCTGTGATCGATCCAATCCAGCGTCTCCGCCGGCAGCGTCACGGACGGTTCCGCCAGCCAAGACCGTGCGGCGCCGGACACGCGCACATAAATCCCGTCCTTGCCGCCGACACCGGCCGCGTCCTTGTGCTTGCCGAGCAGAATGCTGCCGAGTGTCGCGCCTTTCGCATCCGCCAGCACCACCAGGCGCGAGGACGCAGTCTTTCCGGCATCGCTCACATCGAGCCGGCTGTAGAGTTTTGGCTGCGCCGTCTTCGCCGCCACGCCATGCAGCGCCAGCAGCCCGTCCAGCACCGGCTTGATCGTCGCCGCGGGCACCGGATAGCCGCCTTTGTCGCTCAACACCCACCCGTCGGCCAGCTTGCCGGCGACCGGCGTGCGCGTCAGCGTCACGGTACCCTCCGGACCGGTGATGCTGACATGCGCCAGGTCATCGGCATGCCCTTTCAATCCGGGCAGCATGCGGCTGCCTTCCGTCGCCGTTGGCAACGTTGAACTGCCGGGCGTGGCAATCGACAATCCCAACGCAATGACGACCGCGGGCCCGGTGACGTAAGCGAGGTATGTCAGTGTCTTTTCGCGCATGGCAAACCCCTCAATGCGCCGCGGCGCGGCGGCTGCGCCGGCGCACGCGCGCGACACCGATGAACACAGCGAAGCCCGCGACCAGCAGCGGCACCAGCGCCACGTCGAAAAATACCAGCTTGTTCTTCAGCCGGTCGATATTCTCGCGCAGCCGCAACTGCACGCCGCGCAACTCGGTCCGCGTGGCAATGATTTCCGCCCGCACCTGATCGACGGTTTTCTGCTGGTCGGCGGTCAGCGCGACATCGCCGTTCTCGTCCTCGGCCGGCTTGATGCCGGCCAGCTTCTGCTGCGCCTCGGTCAGTTGCGTCTGCAGCGCTTTCTCGCGCGTCCGGTAACGATCATCCGCCGCGCGCTTGATCGCATCCACCCGCGTGAACGGCCGCACCGCTGTGCCGCGCGACCGCAGATTGATCAGGTCCGCCGTGCCGCCCAAACTATCGACCGCATTCTGCACGAAATCGCCGTTATTCGCGATCGGCTGCCCGACCTTCCGACCCATGAAATTCTGGTATTCGATCCAGAACCGGTCATCCAGCAGATCGGTATCCGCCACCACGATCACATTGATCGGCTGCGCCGCTGTTTTGACCTCGGGCGCTTTGTCGCCCGCATCCTTGGGCGGCCCTTTCGGAAACGCGGTGGAGGCCGGGCCGGTCACGCGCGCCGCGATCGTGTAACGATCGCCGCTCGGCGAAAAATCCTTCAGCAAGCCCAGCACATCCGGCACCGGCGCGCCGGCCACCCGGCTGGTATTGATCAAATTCGCATCGGCCGAGGATTGCAGCAGCGGCTCCAGATGCGTTGCCGCGCCTTTGATCGGCGTCAGCGCCCCGGCGGTGCCGACATTCACCTGTTGCAGCCGCCCGGTAATCGGATCGCTGGCATTGATGTCGTCACCCTTCAGCGACAGCCACGCCAGATATTCCGCCGCCATCGGGTGCTCTTCGTCACCCGCATTCACCTCGGTCGCCGCCGAGCGGTCGCCGACGAATTTGCCCGGCGTCAGCGCCACGCCCCACGCCGTCAGCAAACGGTCGAAATCCGCCGCCCCGCTGCCGCCCTGCGGCGCCATCGGCGACTTATGGGCCTGCGAAAATTCCGAATACGGATCCGCGAACACCAGCGCATGGCCGCCACGCAGCACGAACTGATCGATCGCATACTCGGTCTTATCGGACAGCTTCTGCGGCTGCACGATCATCAGCACATCGACGTCATCGGGAATCACATCCACTGTCGTCGACAGATCCCGCACCTCGTAATTCTGCCGCAACTGCTCCAGCACCGCCTGCGGCTGCGACTGCTGCCCGCGCATTTGCGCCATCGGGTCCGCATCCAGCGCCAGCGAGCTGATCAGGCCCACCACTTTCTTTTTCGGAAAGGCCAGCGCCTGCACCAGCCGCGTCAGGTCATATTCCAGGAATTTCTCCCGGTCGCGCTGGAAGAACGCAATCGTCTCGGTATCGTCGGTCGAATTGCTGCCCGACAGGCCGAAATACACCGCCTCGCCGCCTTGCTCCAGCGGCACCGACTGCAAGCCCGCCGCGGTCGCCTGGTCCTCCACGTCGCTGAACGGTTTCGGATCGAGGATCTGCAACTTGATCTTGCCGTCCGCGATGCTGGCATAACGCTGCAACAGCGCCCGCACCCGGTCCGCATACACGCCGTAGCTCGGCACCACCTCGCCCAGCCGCGACGAATAATAGAATTTCAGCGTAATCGGCTCATCGATGCGCCGCAAAATCGACCGCGTGCCGCCGGACAGCGTATACAGCCCCTGATCGGTCAAATCGAACCCGGCACTGCCGAACAGCCGCGCCACGATCGTGTTCGCCGACAGCAGCAACAGCAACGCCAGAACAAATCCGGCCAGCGTCAACGCCAGCGGAGAACGCCGCAAATCCTGCATCCTCAATCCGCCTTCTTGAGTTCAACCAGCTCGACATTGGCGAACAGAAACACCGCCATCAGGCCCGCGAAAAACACCAGGTCGCGCAATTCCACCTGGCCACGCGTGACGGACGCAAAATGGTCCAGCACGCTCAGGGACGACACCGCATCGGTGACCGACACCGGCAACCAGCCGCGCAACGGCCCCTGCACGATCGGCGACCCGGTGGCGATGAACAGAAAACACAGCGCGGCACTCACCACGAACGCAATCACCTGGCTTTTGCTCAAGGCCGACACCGCCGCCCCGATGGCCAAAAACGCACCTGCCATCAGGAACGACCCGATATAGCTCGCCAAAATCACGCCATTATCCGGCTTGCCAAGATAATTTACGGTAATCCACAGCGGCGCGGTCAACGCCAGCGCGATGCCGGTAAACACCCAGGCGGCGAAAAACTTGCCCAGCACCGCCTCCACCACCGTCACCGGCAATGTGAGCAACAATTCCACCGAGCCGGACCGCCGCTCCTCCGCCCACAAACGCATCGACAGCGCCGGGATCAGGAACAGATACAGCCACGGATGGAAATCGAAGAACGGCGCCAGGTCGGCCTGGCCGCGCTCGAAGAAATTGCCGACGAAGAACGTCACCGCGCCGGCGAGTAATAAAAATATTACAATAAATACATAGGCGACGGGGGTGGTGAAATAGGCGGCGAGCTCGCGCTGGAAGATGATATTTATGTTTCGCATACCGACCCCGAAAAAAAGAAAGATTCTTCTTTTTTGAAAAAAAGAAGCAAAAAACTTTTGCTCTCTAAGACACGCACCCAATTCGAAATGGGCCACGTACGCCAAGGAGCAAAAGTTTTTTGGTTCTTTTTTTCAAAAAAGAACATACTTCCTTACGCTGCCAACGTAATATCCCGGAACACCCCATCCAGCCGCCCGCGCTCCACCCGCAGCTCGGCCACTTCCAACCCACGCGCCGCCAGCACCGCACGCACCGCAGGCGCCACGTCAGCGCCGCCCTGCGGCAGCACATACACGCCCGCATCATCCGCCCGGCCGGACGCCTCGACGCGCGCCACCTGCGCCAACCCGCCCAGCTCCGCGCGCACGGCAGCCGGCAGCGCGCCCTCCACCCGCACATACACCGCATGATGGTACGGCGACCGCGCCTCGAGCGCGGCCGGCGTCCCGTCCACCAGCACGCGGCCCTGCGCGATCACCATCGCGCGCGTGCACACCGCGTCCACTTCCTCCAGAATATGCGTGGAAATCACGATCGCCTTGGTCGCCGCCATGCCGGCAATCAACTGCCGCACCTGGTGCTTCTGGTTCGGATCCAACCCGTCCGTCGGCTCGTCCAGGATCAGCACCTCCGGGTCGTGCAGCAGCGCCTGCGCCAAGCCCACCCGGCGCTTGAACCCTTTCGACAATGTCTCGATCGGCTGATCCAGCACGCGGCCGATCTCCACCCGCTCCACCGCCCGGTCCACCGCGGCCCGCGCAGCAGCCCCCGACAAGCCGCGAACCCGCGCAATGAACGCCAGAAATCCCGCCGCCGTCATATCGGGATAGGCCGGCGCACCCTCGGGCAAATAGCCGAGGCAGCGCCGTGCCGCCAAACCATCCTCCACCACGTCATGGCCGCAAATCGCCGCGCGGCCCCCGCTCGGCGTCAAAAACCCAGCCAGCATCTTCATCGTCGTCGATTTGCCGGCGCCGTTCGGCCCCAGAAACCCGAGCACCTCGCCGCGGTCCACCGTGAAGCTGATGCCGCGCACCGCCTCGATGGGCCCAAAATTCTTGGAAAGCTGTTCGATTTCAATAAGATGCATCAGGCAGTCCCGCTCTCAATCGATCGCGGGCGGCGGACTAGCAGATACCGTGGGGCTTGAAAAGGCACCCCGCCCGCGCATATCCGCCCGCCCGCTAATGACGGCGCGCGCCGCGCCCGCACCTGCTATCACCCGCCCGCGCCGGACAGGCCCGATTCTTGCTGCCACCTTGCCGTCCGGCCGCCGCACGTAAAAAAGGCCCACCCGCACCATGACGCTCCACGTCGCGCTGACGCATCGCACGTCCTATAACTATGACCGGCCCATTACCCTGGGTCCGCAGACCATCCGGCTGCGCCCGGCGCCGCACGCCCGCACGCCGATCCTGGCCTATGCGATGAAAATCGCGCCGGACCCGCATTTCCTGAACTGGCAGCAGGACCCGCAGGGCAATATCCTCGCCCGCGTCGTGTTCCCCGAGCGCGTGCGCTCCTTCTCGGTCACGGTCGACCTGATCGCCGACATGGCGACGATCAATCCGTTCGACTTCTTTCTCGAACCGGCCGCCGAACATGTCCCGTTCGCGTATGACGCCGACCTCGCCGAGGAACTCGCGCCCTACCTCGCCGTAGACGCGGCCGGCCCGCTGCAAGCAGCTCTGATCGAAGCGCATCGCCCGAACGGCGAGGCGACCGTGGACTGGCTGGTGCGGCTGAACCAAGCGGTTCAAAGCCGGATTGCCTACATCGTACGCATGGAACCGGGCGTTTTCACGCCGGAAGAATGTCTCGCCGGCGCCAAGGGCTCCTGCCGCGACTCGGCCTGGCTGCTGGTCAATGTGCTGCGCCATCTGGGCTACGCCGCCCGGTTCGTCTCCGGCTACCTGATCCAGCTCACCGCGGACCAGAAACCGGTCGAAGGTCCCGCCGGCCCCACCGCCGATTTCACCGACCTGCATGCCTGGGCCGAAGTGTTCCTGCCCGGCGCCGGCTGGGTCGGGCTGGATGCCACGTCCGGCCTGCTCGCCGGCGAGGGCCATATTCCGCTGGCCGCGAGCCCCGCGCCGCAATCCGCCGCCGCCATTTCCGGCCTGGTGGAAAAAGCCGAGGTCGATTTCAGCTACGAAATGTCGGTCCGCCGGGTGCGCGAAACCCCGCGGGTGACAAAACCCTATACCGAAGCGCAATGGGCCGCGCTGCTTGCCGAGGGCGCCCGCGTCGATGCGGCGCTTGCGCGCCAGCAGGTCCGCCTGACCATGGGCGGCGAGCCGACCTTCGTCGCCGCGTCCGACCGTGACGCGCCGGAATGGAATATCGACGCTATCGGTCCCACCAAGCGCCTGTTCGCCGGCCGCCTGCTGCGCAAGCTCGCACCACAATGGGCCCCTGGTGCGGCCTTGCAACAGACGCTGGGCAAACATTACCCCGGCGAACAATTGCCGCGCTGGGCGCTCGCCGCCCATTGGCGCCGCGATGGCGAACCGGTCTGGGCCCGCGCCGAACTGCTGGCGCAGGACGATGACGCCATTGGCGCCGATGTCGCACTCGCGGCGCAATTCGCCGCCTCGCTGGCGGAACGTCTTCAGGTCGCCCCCGAATACGTGCAGCCCGCCTACGAGGATATCCATTACTTCCTGTGGCGCGAAAACCGCCTGCCCGCCAACGTGGTCACCGAGGACGCGAAACTCGCCGACCCGCTCGAGCGCGCCCGCCTCGCCCGCGTGTTCGGCCATGGCCTGGCCAACCCGGTCGGCTCCGTGCTGCCGCTCCGCCGCACGCAGAATAACGGCACCCGCCGCTGGCAATCCGGCCGCTGGTTCCTGCGCGGCGAGCATCTGTTCCTGGTGCCCGGCGACGCGCCGGTGGGCTTCCGCCTGCCGCTCGAATCGCTGCCCTGGGCCGACGCCGACATGATCGAGGTGGAGCAGGAACGCGACCCGATGGCGCCGCGCCCCGCTTTGCCGCTGTGGGCCACGCTGCGCGCCATGACCCCCGGCCGCCCGATCCAGCCGCTGACGCCGCAGAAAGCCCCGCGCGCCAACGAACCGGACCCCGAACTGGTCCGCACCGCGCTGGCCGTCGAGCCGCGCGAAGGCCGCCTGCATGTCTTCTTCCCGCCGCTGACCCAGGCCGAGGACTGGCTGGCGCTGGCCGCAGCCGTGGAAGCCACCGCCGGCGAACTCGGCACGCCCGTGGTGCTGGAAGGCTACCCGCCGCCGCGCGACCCGCGCCTGCAACAATTCTCCATCACCCCGGACCCCGGCGTGATCGAGGTGAACATCCACCCGGCCCATAGCTGGGACGACATGGTCACCCGCACCACGCAGCTGTACGACACCGCGCGCGAAACCGGGCTCGCGGCCGAGAAATTCATGCTCGACGGCCGCCATGTCGGCACCGGCGGCGGCAACCACGTCGTCATGGGCGCGGCCGAACCGGCCGACAGCCCGTTCCTGCGCCGCCCCGACCTGCTGAAAAGCCTGCTCGGGTTCTGGCACAACCACCCCAGCCTCAGCTTCCTGTTCAGCGGCCTGTTCATCGGCCCGATGAGCCAGCATCCACGCATCGACGAAGCCCGCGACGACGCCATCGCCGAGCTCGAAATCGCGTTCTCGAAAATCGCCCCCGGCCGGGAAATGCCGCCCTGGCTCACCGACCGGCTGCTCCGCAACATCCTGGCGGACATGACCGGCAATACCCACCGCACCGAGTTCTGCATCGACAAACTCTACGCGCCGGAATCCGCCACCGGACGGCTCGGGCTGGTGGAATTCCGCGCGCTCGAAATGCCGCCGGACGCGCACATGGCGCTGGCACCCATGCTGCTGGTCCGCGCCGCCATCGCCGCATTCTGGGAACGCCCGTATGAACGCACGCTGATCCGCTGGGGCACCCGCCTGCATGACGATTTCATGCTGCCCCACTATGTCGATGAAGACTTCAACGGCGTGCTCGAGGAACTCGCGGCCGCGGGCTACAGGCTCGACCCCGCCTGGTTCACCCCGCATGCCGAATTCCGCTTTCCGAAAGTCGGCGAAATCACCACGCGCGGCATCAACCTGACCCTGCGCACCGCCCTCGAACCCTGGCATGTGCTCGGCGAGGAACCCGTGGCCGGCGGCACCGTCCGCTATGTCGATAGCTCCGTCGAGCGTCTCGAAGCCCGCATCTCCGGCTTCACGCCGGAACGCTTCACGCTCGGCTGCAATGGCCATGCCGTGCCCCTCACCGCCACCGCAACCGCCGGCGAATATGTCGGCGGCGTGCGCTTCAAAGCCTGGAACCCGCCATCCTCCCTGCACCCGACCATCCGCGAGCACGCGCCGCTGGTATTCGATATCTATGACCGCTGGAACGGCCGCAGCCTGGGCGGCATCACGCACCATGTGGCGCATCCGGGCGGACGCTCCTACGATCGGTTCCCGGTGAACGCCAACGAAGCCGAAGCACGCCGCCGCGCCCGCTTCTGGCCGTTCGGCCACACCGCCGGAACCATGCATGAACCACGCCCGTACACCGCCGCCGAAATGCCCCGCACGCTGGACCTGCGGCGCGCGGGCTGATCGGGGCGTGGGGGGGGGCTGGGTCAAGAAGGAAGGCCAGGGGCTCTGCCCCTGGACCCCGTCACGCGCAGCGTGCATTCGCACGACGGGGACAAGTCCCCAGACCCCATTACGTAGTCGGGGGATAAGGTGGGGGGCACGCGTACTGCGCGGCAGTGACGTGCGCCCCCCACCTTATCCCCCGACTAAACATAAAGGTTCTAAGGACTTGTCCGTCGCGCGAATGCACGCTGCGCGTGACGCGGGGGTCCAGGGGGCGTCACGCGAATGCGTGCTGCGCACGACGCCCCCTGGCCTTCCTTCTTGACCCACCCGCCCCCACGCGACGAACTGCTCGACGACCACGGCCGGCTGCGGGGGCCTTGGCGGCGGATGTTGGGGACGTTGCTCGGGCTTGGCACGGAGACGTTGCGGGAGCGGCGGGCGGAGATTGACCGGGCGTTGGCGGATATTGGCGCGCCGGCGGTATTTGCCCGGCGGGAGGCGGCGCAATGGCGTTGCGATCCGATTCCATTGTTGCTGACGGAGACTGAATTCGCGGATCTGAGCACGCGGTTGATGCAGCGTGCGACGGTGATCGAGCGCATGCTGGTTGATGTGCATGGGCCGCGTACGTTGCTGGAGCGTGGTGTGTTGCCGCCGGCGCTGCTATATGGGTCGCCGTTTTATGTGCGGGCGCTGCGGGGTGCGGCGATTCCGCGCCATATCGGGTTGTATGCCGCGGATTTGTTGCGCACGCCGGATGGCGGTTGGCAGGTATTGTCGGATCGGACGGCGGCGGCGGCGGGTTTGGCGTATGTGCTGGAAAACCGCCGCGTGATGGCGCGTGTGCTGCCGGAATTGTTCCGCCATCTGGACGTGGCCGAGGTGCGCCCGTTTTTCGATGCGTGGGCGGACCGGCTGCAGAAATTGGTGCCGCCGGAGCACGCGGCGCCGGGGCTGGCACTGCTGACGCCGGGCCACGCCGATCCCCGCTGGTTCGAGCATGTGATGCTCGCGCGGGCGCTTGGGCTGGCGGTGGTGGAGGATAATGACCTGACGGTGCGCGACGGCGCGGTGTGGGTCAAGTCGTTACGCGGTCTGCAGCGCATGCATGTGCTGCTGCGCCGGCAGGACGGGCGCCGCGCGGACCCGCTGGAGCAGCACGACGCGGCCGGGTCGCACACCGGCACGCCCGGTTTGCTGCACGCGATGCGCGGCGGGGCGGTGCAGATTCTGAACGCGCCGTCGTCGGACTATGCCGAAGCGCCGGCGCTGGCCGCCTTTCTGCCGCAGATTTCGCGCGCGCTGCTGGGCGAGGAATTATCGCTGCCGTCGGTCGCTACCTATTGGCTTGGCGACGCGGCGCAGCGCGAAGCGGCGTGGGAGGATGCGCAGAAAATTCTGCTGCGCGACGCCTATGACGGCAACGCGCAGGGCATTCCCTGGCACCTGCTGAACGACGCGGCGCGGCGCAAGATGATCGCTGATATAGATGCTAACCCGGACCGTTTCGCCGCGACGATCATGCAGCCGCCGAGTGCGGCGCCCTGCACCGGCGAGGGCGACACGCTGGAGCCGCGCGGGGTCATTCTGCGTCTGTTCCTGATCGCCGACGGCGCCGGCTGGCGCGTGCTGCCCGGCGGTCTCGCCCGCGTGATGGGCGAGGGTGACATCCCGGCCGGCCCGTTGCCGCGCGAAGCCTTGTCGAAGGACGTGTGGGTGTTGCGCGAGGAAGGCGACATTCTAGGCGGGGCTGGCAATCTTGCGGTGCCGGCCTTGCCGATCCGCCGCGTGGCCGGTGATTTGCCGAGCCGTGTGGCCGACAATTTCTATTGGTTCGGCCGCTATCTGGACCGGCTGGACAATGTGGCCCGGCTGACCCGCGCGCTGCTGTCGCGCCTGGCGCGCGGCGCGCCATTGCCGCATGAAGTGCCGGAGATCGCCATGCTGGCGGCGTGCCTGGCCGAGGCCGGCGTTCTGAACAAGGAACATCTCACCGAAAAGCTCGATGCGTCGCTGACGCGCCTGCTGGCGGACGCGGTCACCGCCGATGCCGGCCCGTTCGCGCGCATGATGGCGCGCGTGCAGGGCCTGACGGACCAATTGCGCGACCGCCTGAGCGGCGAAATGCATGAAAGCATGCGCCATGGGCTGCGCGCGCTGAAGGGGTCGCGCATGGTGCTGCGCGGCGGCAAGCGGGTGGAGGTTGGCCTGCTGTCGGATTTCTGCGGCCGATGTCTGGAATTTTCCGCCATGGTGGCTGGTTACGCGGCCGAAAATATGGTGCGCGGCGGCGGCCGCCTGTTCCTCGATCTCGGCCGCCGCATCGAACGCGCGCAGGCCGTCGCCAATCATCTGCGCCACGCCATGGATCAGCCGCCGCCGCGCATCGAAGCGGGGCTCGCCCTGGCGCTCGAACTCTGCGACAGCAGCATCACCTACCGCACGCGTTACCTCAATGTGATCCAGCCGGCGCCGGTGCTCGACCTCGTTCTCGCCGACGAAGGAAATCCGCGTGGTCTGGGCTATCAACTCAGCCAATCCCGTGCGCTGCTGGCGGTGCTCGGCGGGGACGAGGATGCCGATCTCGCGGTGATGCTGGACCCGCTTGCGGCCGAGACGCGCGCGATTGTGGCGGACCTGCTGCACGCCGCCGACCAGGCGCATGCGGCTGCCGCCATGACGCCGCGCCTGCGCGGCATCGAAACCGATCTCGCCGCCCTATCGGACGCGCTGACCCGCCGCTATTTTACGCTGCTGCCGATGCGCGCCACCAGCCAGATGGTGCCAGCGTAATGATATATGCGTTGCGCCACGAAACCCGGCAGGAATATGCGCAGAAGGTGGATATCGCGGTGCATCTGCTGCACCTGACGCCGTTGCAATTGCCGTGGCAGAACGTGCTGCGGACGACACTGGCCGCCAGCCCCGAGCCGAGCCGCCTGGTGACCGAAACGGATTGCTTTGGCAACGCCACCACCTGGCTGTTCCTGGACGCGCCACACGCAAAATTCGCCGTCGTGCTGGAGGCCGTGGTGGAGGTCAGCGCGCGCATCCCGCCCCCGGGCGCCGACACTCTGCCCTGGGAACTGATCGCGGCGATGGCGCGCAGCGGCGGCGCGGATGCGCACGCCGCCGCCGAATTCGTCTATGCAAGCCCGATGGTGACGCCGTTCGCGGCGGTGCACGACTATGTGCTGCCCAGCTTTCCGCCCGGCCGCCCGATTTTCGCTGCGGTGCATGATCTGACACTGCGCATCACGCGCGACTTCGCCTTCCGGCCGGGCGTGACCGAGATCGGCACGCCGCTGACAAAAGTGCTGGCGCAGCGCGCCGGGGTCTGCCAGGATTTTACTCTTCTGATGATCGCGGGGCTCCGATCCATGGGCCTGCCGGCACGCTATGCCTCCGGCTATATCCGCACCCGGCCGCCGCCGGGCGGCACCAAACGCGCGGGCGCCGACCAGTCCCACGCCTGGGTTTCCTGCTGGCTCGGGCCGACGCAGGGCTGGATCGATTTCGATCCGACCAACGCGCTGGTGGTCTCGGACGAGCATGTCGTGCTGGCCTATGGGCGCGATTTTTCCGATATCAGCCCTGCCTCGGGCGTTATTCTCGGCGGCGGGGCGCAGTCGGTTCATGTTGCCGTCGATCTTGCGCCGGTGTCGCAATGACAACAGGGGAAGAAAAAGTGTTCTTTTTTGAAAAAAGGAACCAAAAAACTTTTACGCGTTGGTATCCGTGGCCCAATTCGAATGGGGCCGGCTCAGCAAGGGAGCAGAAGTTTTTTGCTTCTTTTTTTCAAAAAAGAAGTTCTTCCTTTTTCAGGATGCCAGCATGAACGACCACCCCGCCCACGGTCTGCTCGACCTTTACGAGAAAGGCCCCTTCTACTGCGAAATGAAAGACGGCGCGGCGCGTGATCCGCGCGTCGCCACCATTTTCGATCGGCTGGCGCAAATGGCGCCGGAGGAATTGCGCCGCCGCGCCGACATCGCCGAAGCCGAACTCTATAATCTCGGCATCACCTTCACCGTCTATTCCGAGAAGGACGCGATCGACCGCGTGCTGCCGTTCGACCTGATCCCGCGCGTGCTGACGCCGCCGGAATGGGACACGCTGGAACGCGGCGTCCGCCAGCGCGTCGCCGCGCTGAACAAATTCATCTGGGACATTTATCACGACCAGAAAATCCTCGCCGACGGCATCGTGCCGCGCCACCTGGTGCTCGGCAACGCAAATTACCGCCCCGAAATGGTCGGCCTGGACGTGCCGCACGGCACCTACGCGCATGTTTGCGGCATCGACATCGTGCGCGACGAACATGGCGGTTTCCTGGTGCTCGAGGACAATGCGCGCACGCCCTCCGGCGTCTCCTACGTCATCGAAAACCGCCACATGATGCTGCGCATGTTCCCCTATCTGATCGACGGTATCGACGTCAAGCCGGTCGGCGATTACGGCATGCAATTGCACCGCGCGCTGGCGGAAATCGCGCCGGCCGACATATCGGACCCGCAGGTCGTTCTGCTGTCGCCCGGGATCTACAACTCGGCCTATTTCGAACATATCTTCCTCGCCCGCGAAATGGGCGTGCCGCTCGTCGAAGGCCGCGACCTGTGTGTCGAACGCGGCCGCGTGTGGATGCGCACCACCGCGGGCCTCGCGCCGGTGCACTCGATCTATCGCCGCCTGAACGACGATTTTCTCGACCCGGACGTGTTCCGCCCTGAAAGCACGCTCGGCGTCGCCGGCCTGATCGACGTGTGGCGCAACGGCCGTGTCGCGCTGGCCAATGCCGTCGGCACCGGCGTGGCGGACGACAAGGCGATTTACGCCTATATGCCGCGGATCATTCGTTACTATCTCAGCGAGGAACCGATCCTGTCCAACGTGCAAACCCATATTTGCGGCGAGCCCGAAGGCCTGGCCTACACGCTGGACCATTTGCACGAGCTCGTGGTCAAACCGGTGGGCGAATCGGGCGGCTATGGCCTGATCATCGGTCCGCACGCGAGTGCTGCCGAACGAGCCGAATTCCGTGCGAAACTCAAAGCCGATCCGGAAAACTATATCAGCCAGCCGATGATAAAATTATCCGTCTCGCCAACGTTGTGCGGCAACCGCCTGGCGCCGCGCCATGTCGATCTGCGCCCGTTCGCGATCACCGGCCGCGATACCTGGGTGCTGCCCGGCGGCCTGACGCGGGTGGCGCTGCGCGAAGGCTCGCTCGTGGTCAATAGCTCGCAAGGCGGCGGCTCGAAAGATACCTGGGTGCTGGAATGAGCGCGGTGATGAGTGCCAGCACCTCGCAGCGCGGCGGCACGCTGCTGCTGTCGCGTTATGCCGAGTGCCTGTTCTGGTTCGCCCGCTATATGGAGCGGGTGGAAAATCTCGCGCGCATCCTCGACGTCACCGACACGTTCGTCCGCCACGGCGCCGACCAGTCCGGCTGGCTCTCGATCGTGCAGATCAACGCGGACGAGGAACGTTTTACCAAGCTGCACGGCCGCGCGACGGCCGAGACGGTGCTGCGCTTCTATCTCACCGACAAGGAAAACCCGACCTCGATCACCTCGACCTTGTTTGCCGCACGGGAGAACGCGCGCACATTGCGGCCGCTGATTTCAACCGAAATGTGGTCGCAGATGAACATGTTTTTCAACCGCGCGCGCCAGCTCACGCCGGACGACGCGCGCCCCTCCCGCGTATCGCAAATCTGCGCCTTCCTGAAGGAAGGTTGCCAGGCCCATACCGGCATTACCGAAGGCACGTTCTTCCGCGACCAGGGCTGGGCGTTCTACTCGATCGGCAAATATATCGAACGCGGCGACCAGACATCGCGCCTGGTCGACGTGAAATACCACACGCTGCTGCCGACGCTGCGCGATGTCGGCGGTGCGCAGGACGTGAACCAATGGCACGCGCTGCTGCGCGCCGCCTCCGGCTACCACGCGTTCCGCCGCGTCTATCCCAGCGGCATGACACCGGGCCTGGTCGCCGGCTTCCTGCTGTTCAATCATTCCTTTCCAAGATCGATCGTCACCAGCATTCACCAGATCGAGCTGTATCTGACCCAGCTCGGCAGCGGCTACGGCCTGCGCGGCGCCTATGTCGGCCTCGAGCGCCTGCCCGAAATCCGCGCCGCCCTGATGGACCAGACGATCGAGCAAATCCTCGCCCGCGGCCTGCATGAGTTCCTGGATTGGATCCAGTTGCAGTTCCTGGGGCTGGCGGATGCCATTGCCGAAGCGTTCTGGCGCAATCCCGCACCGGCAGCGGGCGTTGCGTGGTCGCAAAGCCAGGGGTAAGGAAGAATGTTATTTTTTGAAAAAAAGAACCAAAAAACTTTCTCCAGTTGGCATACAGGGCCCATTTCGAATTTAACGCGTATGCCAACGGGCAAAAGTTTTTTGCTTCTTTTTTTCAAAAAAGAAGGCCTTGCTTCCTTCTTCTGATGAAAACTTACTCCCACCGAAATTTCCTGGTGGAGATAAAACTCCTGCGCCACACGGTCCCGGACTTCGCCGTCTACCCGTTCAGCATCCCCTCCATCTACACGCTCGATACGCTGCGGTTCGACAAGCCGGTGACGTTCCTCGTGGGCGAAAACGGCTCCGGCAAATCCACGCTGATCGAGGCCATCGCCATCCTGATGGGCTTCAACGCGGAAGGCGGCAGCCGCAATTTCCGTTTCGCCACCGCGCAGGCGCATGCCGAGCTGCACCGCCATTTGCGCCCCACGCGCAGCTTCCGCCGCATGACGGACGGGTTTTTCCTGCGCGCCGAAAGCTATTTCAACGTCGCCAGCGAAATCGACCGGCTGGACGAGGACCCGTACGGCCCCAAGATCAAAGCCTCGTACGGTGGCCGTTCATTGCACCAGCAATCGCACGGCGAATCCTTCTTCGCGCTGCTGGAGCACCGCCTCAACGGCCAGGGCCTCTACATCATGGACGAGCCGGAGGCCGCGCTCTCCCCCACGCGCCAGCTCGCCATGCTGGGCCGCATGCACGCGTTGGTGCAAAACGGCGCACAACTGCTGATCGCCACCCACTCCCCCATCCTGATGGCCTACCCGGACGCCGATATCATTCTGATGGGCGAGGGCGCGCCGCACATCATTCCGTACGAGGAAACCGAACATTACTTGATAACAAGGCGCTTCCTCACGCATACCGAAACCATGCTCCGCCAACTGCTCGACAGCAACGACGACACATCGTAGGGCGGAAGAGCGCAGCGAGATCCGCTCCTCATATCCCATCGGCGCTGGCTTGAGACAGCACTGATCAATTTGAATAATCCAAACCAGAGGAGCACAAAAAATTATGAAACCGCAGATGAACGCAGATAGATTGCGGATGCAATAACATTATTCGTAATGAGCGGCGTGGTCCACGCAAGGTGGTGAAGAGCACCTGCATCTGCGTTCATCTGCGTTCATCTGCGTTCATCTGCGGTTTCAAAACCGCGCGCACGCCTCGGCACTCACAACGCCCACCGCAACCTGATGAAACCGTGTCCTATATGCGGCGGACACCGCCTCCACCCGCGGCGCCATGTCGGCGCCCGCCGGCACCGCCACGCGCACCATCCGGCTCGCCTCGCGCCCGATCACGCCGGTTTGCGGGTTCAACCATTGTCCACGCGCATCGAACACCGTGAACCCGTCCGGAAAGCGTGCCGTCAGATCCTTCGCGGCGAAATCATCCCATTCCGCCTCGGTCACCGGCCCGCGCCCGGCGATATCGCGGCCAAAGAACAAATCCACCACCTGCATCGGCACCTGTCCCGCCAACGGGCACGTCGCCGGCCGCGCGGCACATCCGGCCAGCAGAACCACGCACGCAACAAACACGCCGCGCATCACCCCGCCGCCAGCAACGCCGCCATCGACGCGCGCAGCACCTCCATTCCCTTCAACGGCCGCACCATCACCTTGAACCGCGTAATCAGCCCCGCCTCGTTCCACCAGATCATATCGACGCCGTTCACCACGATGCCATCGATCGTCGACTCGAATTCCAGCACCGCGCTGCCCGGCGACGTCCACTCGCCCAGATAACGGAACGTTCCGTTATTTAACAGCTTCAGCGCCGCCCGCAAATACATCAGCGCCTTCGCCCGCCCCACCTGCGGGCTGTGCACCACCGGCGAGATGAACACCGCATCCGCATCGAGCAGCGCCTCCAGCGCATCCGCATCATGCGCCTGCACCACCCGGTGCCATGCCGCCAACGCCGCCGCCATTTCCCGCCCCCGTTGCTCGCCGCCCGAAGCCTAGGCGAAACTCCGGCGCGAACCAAAACACACAAGGAAACGCCATGCCCAGCGCCCTGCGCGACAATCTGCTCGCCGGAAAGGTCGCCTTCATCGCCGGCGGCACCAGCGGCATCAACCTCGCCATCGCCCAGGCCTTCGCCGCCGCCGGCGCCGCCGTCGCCGTGCTCAGCCGCAAGCAGGAGAAAGTCGACGCCGCCCGCGCGCTGATCGCGCAAGCCGGCCAGCCCGTCGCCGGGTTCGCCGCCGACGTGCGCAATTATGAAGCCGTCGCCGCCGCCTTGCGCGACACCGAAGCGCAGCTCGGCAAAATCGACGTCGTCATTTCCGGTGCCGCCGGCAATTTCGTGGCACCGGTGCTCGGCATGTCCGCCAACGCGTTCAAATCCGTGGTCGATATCGACCTGCTCGGCACGTTCCACGTGCTGCGCGCCAGCTACGCGCACCTGAACCTGCCCGGCGCCTCGCTGATCTCCATCACCGCCGGCCAGGCGGTGAACCCGGTGCCGGGCCAGGCCCATGTCTGCGCCGCCAAAGCCGGCATCAATATGCTGACCAAGGTGCTCGCCATGGAATGGGGCCCGCTGGGCGTGCGGGTAAACGCGATCTCGCCCGGCCCGATCGCCGACACCGAAGGCATGGCCCGCCTCGCCCCCACCCCCGAGTCCGAAGCCGCCATCAAAGGCCGCCTAGCGCTGCGCGACTTCGGCACCAAAACCGATATCGCCGAAGCCGCCCTGTTCCTGGCCAGCGACAGCGCCCGCTACGTCACCGGCGCCATCATCAACGTCGACGGCGGCACGGATTTGGGCGACGCGAGTGGGCGGGGGTTCTTTGGGTAGGCAGAAGGCGGGGGCTCCGCCCCTCGACCCCCGCCTTCCTCGCTACCGAGAGCCTCCCGCACAGTTTGCAACACTCCGCAAACGCGCCCCATGCTAGTTTTCGATCATGGACACCAACGCAGCGATAGCCTTTGCGCGTTTCGGCCTGGGCCGGCGGCGCGACGAGCCCGCCCCGGCCGATGCCCGCGCCTGGCTCAGAACGCAGCTCATGGCGCCGGACGCGACGCCGAGCGACGGGCTGCTCTCCACCGCGGATATCCTCACCCAGGTCTGGACGCTGAAGCAGCAGGACAAGGCGGATGCGGCCGAACGCGCGCGCACCGGCGCCAAGCCGGCGGCCGGGTCCTTTCTGGAATCGACGCGCTCGCATGAGGCGACCGCGTTGCTCGCCAATGCGCTGGTGACGCCGGCCGGTTTTCGTGAGCGGCTGGTATGGTTCTGGGCCAATCATTTTACCGTGGCGGCGCGCAACGAGTTCAGCGGCGTGTGCCTCGGCGCCTATATCCGCGAGGCGATCCGCCCGAACGTGACCGGCCGGTTTTCCGACATGCTGCTGGCCGTGATGCGCCATCCGGCGATGCTCGGCTATCTGGACCAGTATCACTCGGTCGGCCCGAACAGCCTCGCCGGCCAGCGCCATAATCAGGGGCTGAACGAGAACCTGGCGCGCGAGTGCCTGGAATTGCACACCGTGTCGCCGGCGAGCGGCTACACGCAGGCGGACGTCACCAATTTCGCCAAGGTGCTCACCGGCTGGTCGTTCCAGACCGACCGTGATCCGCGCGGCTTTCTGTTCCGCGCCAACACGCACGAGCCTGGGCCGAAAATCGTCATGGGCGGCACCTGGCCGGAGGGCGAGGCGGGCGGCGTGCAGTTGCTGGAATGGCTGGCCAAGCACCCGTACACCTATCGTCACCTGGCGACGAAGCTGGCGCGGCATTTCGTCGCCGACGAGCCGCCGCCGGACGCGATTACGCAGCTCGAAACCGCGCTGCGCAACAGCGACGGCGACCTCGGCACCACGTCCGCGGTGCTGATCGATTTGCAGGGTGCCTGGACGCCGCTGACCAAGCTGCGCACGCCGCAGGAATACGTGGTCGCGTGCTTGCGCGCGGTCGGCGCGCATCCGGATGCGGAACCGAAGCTGCAGAACGTGATCGGCGCGCTGGGGCAGCCGGTGTTCCGGCCACCCTTCCCGATCGGCTGGCCGGACCGCGCGGCGGATTGGTCCAACCCTGCGGCGGTGCTGCAGCGGGTGGATTTCGCCTATCAGTTCGCCGGCCGCGTGACCGACCAGGAGCCGGCGCAGGTGGCGCAGGACACGCTTGGCCCGCTGCTGCGGCCGGAGACGTTGAACGAAATCCGCCACGCCGGGTCACGGCAGGATGGGCTGGCGCTGGCGCTGGCGTCGCCGGAATTTCAGCGGCGTTAAAAAGGCAGGTGTTCTTTTTTGAAAAAAAGAACCAAAAAACTTTTTACTGGTACGGGCAACATTTTGTTCAACACTTTGAACAGGATGTTTGCAGCAAGTAGCAAAAGTTTTTTGCTTCTTTTTTTCAAAAAAGAAGTTCCTTTTCTTCTTCTCGGACGGACACCATGACCTCCCCCCTGCTTACCCGCCGCAGCGCCTTGCTAGGCCTTTCCGCCGCCTTCACGCTCGGCGGCACGTCGCT
>Ga0116226_10001682_pt1 | contig 19239 bp, 17 predicted proteins | sample S1TSphfallax_FD_89692 | JGI IMG/M metagenome (GOLD analysis project Ga0116226, IMG submission 89692) | Host-associated microbial communities from peat moss isolated from Minnesota, USA - S1T2_Fa - Sphagnum fallax MG | ecosystem: Host-associated > Plants > Peat moss > Unclassified | place: USA... | reverse complement strand
GACGGCGCTGCGAACGTTCAAGATGACGCCACCGAGCTCGGTCTTGTGTTCGAGATGGGCGCCCAAGGCTTTGATGACCACCGATGGCGTCGCGGAAATTCTCGTGGGCATCGTCCTCGACCCGCAATTCGGTCAGGTGCTGGTGGTGGGCGCAGGCGGTGTGCTGACCGAACTCAAAGCCGATAGTGTGAGCCTGTTGCCACCCTGGACGCGCGAGTCCGTGAGTGCGGGACTCGACCGGTTGCTGGCGGCCAAGTTGCTGCGCGGCTATCGCGGCAAACCGCCAGGGGACGTGTCGGCACTGCTCGACGCCATCCTCGGCGTGGCCCGCTACGCCGCCGCGCATGTCGACGAGATCTTGGAGATCGACGTGAATCCGGTCATCGTCCGGCCGCAGGGGCGCGGCGTCGTCGCGGTGGATGCGCTGATTCGTAATCGAACCTAAGGGGAACATGTCATGTCCGATGGAATCAACATCGTCAAAGCCGGCGACATCTTGGAAGTCACGCTCGATCGTCCCAAGGCGAACGCCATCGATCTCGCGGCCAGCCGTCGCCTCAACCAGGTCTTCAGCAATTTCCGCGACGACCCCTCGCTAAAGATCGCCATCGTCACCGGCGCGGGCGATCGGTTCTTCTCCCCGGGCTGGGACTTGAAGGCCGCCGCCGCGGGTGAAGAGTCGGATTCGGATTGGGGAGTGGGCGGCTTCGGCGGCTTGAACTATCCCCGCAATCTCAACAAGCCGCTCATTGCCGCGGTGAACGGCATAGCCTGCGGCGGCGGCTTTGAACTCGTGCTCGGCACGGATATCATCGTGATGGAGGAGCATGCGAAATTCGCATTGCCCGAGATCAACGTGGGCGTGCTCGCCGATGCCGGCACCATAAAATTGCGGCGGCGCATTCCGTATCACGTGGCCGTGGAGTTCTTGTTGACGGGACGGTGGATGGATGCTGAGGAAGCCAAGCACTGGGGCCTCGCGAATCATGTGGTTCCGAAGGGCCAAGCGCTGGCGAAGGCGCGAGAAATCGCGCGCCAACTCGCCGATGGGCCACCGCTATTGTTCCCCGCCATCAAGCAGTTACTGCGCCATACGGAGATGGTGCCGGAGCATGAGGCGTTCGAATTGCACGATTCCCTCGATCTGGTGCAGCGTGTCATCCGCTCGGAGGATCTGAAGGAGGGAACGCGGGCCTTCACGGAGAAGCGTAAACCGGTCTGGACCGGGCGCTGATGGCGCGGCGTCGGCCGGCACCGACGTAGGTGCTTGACTACTAGCCAGGAGACGAAATTACGTCCAAGCTGCGCTCATGCAGATATTGGTGGTCGAAGACAGCCCGGAAGTCAGCCTGATTACGGTGGAGTTCCTCAACGAACTGGGGCATGAAGCGGTGGCGGTCACCGATGCGGAACTGGCTGTGGAACAGCTGGTCAGCCGGCATTTCGACGCGGTCTTGACGGATGTCAGCCTGCCGGGTATGTCGGGCATCGATCTGGCGAAGACGGTGGTCAAGAAGTTCCCGAAAGTGCCGGTGGTGATCTCGTCGGGATACGGAATGCAGAACGTGCATTCACTGCTGGGCCAACCGGAAGACAAGGTCTTCGTGCTCTCCAAGCCTTATGACATGGACATGCTCGAGAAGACGCTGCTCCGGGTGGCGGCCTCTGCACGCGGATGAGAGACGATCGACGATATTCGATTCTCGCCTACCACTTATAAGCCCATGACAGCACCAAGACCTTCTGAATCCTGGCCTGAGTGATCGGACTGTCCGCAGCGCTGCCGAAAAGCCGATTGGCGGCCACATCGGCGTTGATGAGCCAATGGGTCCCGAGGAAGCGCGTGGCGGTGACGCCGAAGCCGGCCGACTCGAGCCCCCCATGCGCGAGGTAGTCGGGATAGCCTGACGCCCGTGACTGGTTCGGGCTCACGCCAAACAGCGTTTGTTGATGCAGTCGGTCGGCGAAGGTGACGGAAGGCCCCGCAAACAGCACCAGTTTCGCCGAACTCCCGGGTAGCGGCGTGTACACGTCGATATCCGCCACGACGCCATCGGCGCCTCCCACGAATTGCCGCAGATCGGCGCGAAACACCAGCGGCAGCTCCTTCGACAGCACATAGGAGCCGAACAGCTTGACCGTCGGCGCGGCCGAGACATTGCCGAGGCCCTTCAGGTGATCGAGGTCATCCTTCGCGTCGCGTCCGAGGTCGTAACCCACGGCGATGCCGGCGCGATAGTGATCGCCGCGCAGCACGTTGACACCAAGCCCCTCCCCCACTGACGCAAAGGCCAGGTCCTGGTAGCGCACGTCGATCACGGGACCGAGCAGAAATCGATAGTCCCGCGCGCCTTCATACAAAGGCCGCGGCTCGACCGCGAGACCCGTTTCGATGTGCCACTCCGGCGTGATGGGCTCGAACAATTTGTAAAGCGCGATACCGCTCGAATACTGCCACTCTTGCAATGGCGAGGGGGTTTGCGCGACAGCCACTCCCGCGAGGCAGGTCAATGCGAGCAACGCCAGAAGGGGCCCCACAGCGGCCGCGAATCCCTCCCGGTGTGCCGCGCGTCGAGCTAGGCGCAATGGGCCCCTCGAAATGACACGGACTCCACCGCCTCGGGCGCGGGCTGCGGCGGATCATAGGGCGCGAGCGGAGGCTCTTCAGGACTTTGGGTCGGGGGGACGCTTTCGTAGTTCATAACGCTTTCACCTCGCAGCACGTTCAGTAGAGTTTGTGGCGAGTGCGATAAAAATCCGGTAGGCCGATCCCATCGCGCTGCGTAGGAGGATCGCTTCTCATACTAACAGCTTGTCGAGCGTGATCGGCAGCTGTCGCACCCGCACGCCCGTGGCGTGATAGACCGCATTCGCAATCGCCGCGGCCACGCCCGTGATGCCGATTTCGCCGATGCCGCGCGCTCCCAGCGGATCGATGAAAGGATCGAACTCCGGAACGACATCGACATCGATGCTGCCGATGTCGGCATTGGTCGGCACATGGTACTCGGCAAGATTGGCATTGACGATCCGCCCATAGCGACTGTCGAGCACCGATTCCTCCATCAAGGCCATGCCAATTCCCCACACCACACCCCCCAGCAACTGACTGCGTCCCGTGGTTTCGTTGAGCAATCGGCCGACGCTGTAGCGCGCCACCACGCGCGGCACCCGGATGATCGAGAGTTCCGGATCGACTCTGACCTCGACGAACACCGCGCCGAAGGAATGCAGCGAATGGTGTTTCTTCGCATCACCGGGCTCGGCGCTGCCCACGGCGACGATTTCGCTACCGCCGTTGCGCGCGAGCGCAGCGGCAATGGCGGCCGGGTGGTGCAGCGGCACGGAATCGCCGCCAGTCGCGAACGCGATCAATTTCTCGCGCAGCGCCGCCGCCGCCGCTTGCACGGCGGGCGTCACGCTGGCGGCGCTCTGCGATCCGCCGGAAACCGGTGCCTCGGGCAGCCGGCTATCGCCGAGTTCGACGCGCACTCGGTCGAGCGGGAATCCCAGGGTTTGTGCCGCCACCTGCGCCATGATCGTGTACGTTCCGGTCCCGAGATCCTGGGTACCGCATTGGATCACGACGACGCCATCCGGCGTCAATCGTGCGACGGCACTCGCGGGCGAGCGATTCGCCGGATAGGTCGCTGTGGCGTAGCCCCAACCGACGAGTTCCGCGCCGTCCCGCATCGAACGGGGTTCGGGCTTGCGAGCGCCCCAGCCGAATGCCTTGGCGCCGCTCGCGTAACAGGCCCGCAGTGAGCGCGACGACCAGGGCAGTTTGCTCTCGGGGTCGACCGCGGGTTCATTGCGCAAACGTAACGCGATCGGATCCATGCCGAGCTGATACGCGAGCTCATCCAAGCCCGACTCCAGCGCAAAGGTACCGGTCGCATGGCCCGGTGCGCGCTGGAACGTCGGGGTCGCGACGTTGAGTGACACGAGACGATGCCGGGTCTCGAGATTCGGGCAGTCGTAGAGGATGCGCGTCTGGACTGCGGCGCCCTCGCTGAAATCTTCGATCATCGAGGTGTGCGAGAACACGTCATGCCGGATCGAAGCGAATTCACCGGACTGCGCGGCGCTCACCGAAAACTCCTGTTCCGTGAGTGGACGGCAGCCGACGAAGCCGAACATCTGTTCCCGGGACAGCACTAATTTGACCGGTCGGCCCACCTCGCGAGCCGCGATCGCGGCGAGCGGCACGTGCGACCAGGCGGATCCCTTGCAGCCGAACCCGCCGCCCACGTAGGGACACACCACGCGCACCTGGTCGGGCGCAAGGCCCAGCGTCTTGGCCACCGTGGTACGGCAGCCGGAGATGAACTGGGTCGCGTCGTACAATGTCAGTTGATCGTCGCGCCACTGCGCCACGGTGGCATGCGGCTCCATCGGGTTGTGGTGCTCGATCGGAGTCCGGTAGGTTGCGGCGACCCGGGCGGCGCTCTGCCCGGGCGCGGGGGGCTGGCCGGGTTGCCGGTCAAAACTGCCGCGCGCGCTGTCGGCCGGATCGTTGTTGATCTTGGCCGGCGCATGCGCAGACGCCTTACCGGCGGCGAAGTCCAGCCTCGACGCACCCGGCGCATAACTGACCCGCACCCGCGTGGCAGCCGACTCCGCTTGATCGAGAGTCTCCGCCACCACGAGCGCGATGGGTTGGCGGTTGTAGTGGACGAGATCATCCTGAAATAGGCTCAAGACCCGGCCGGCGGGCGGCTTGACCCCGGCCTTGCCACCCTGCGGAAGGCGTGGTGCGTTCCGGTGCGACATGACCAAGAGGACGCCCGGCATGCGCTCCGCTTCGGTCGAATCGAGGGTGGTGATCTGACCGCTGGGAATGGTGCTCAGCACCAACACCGCATGGGTCATGCGCGGCAGCACCACGTCGGCCGAATAGGGAGCCTTGCCCGTGACTTTCAGCGGTCCATCGACGCGTTCGATGGCGGCTCCGATCAGTTCCATCGTCATACCTCCCGAGCGCGTGCCGCGGTTGTCAGGGCACGCACGATCGCCCGCTTGCCGAGTTCCACCTTGAAGGCATTGTCGGCCCGGGGGCGGGCACTGCGAAGCCCTGCTTCCGCCACCGCCTCGAGGTTCGCGGCATTGAGCACCTTTCCCTCGAGCAGAGCGGGCGCTGCGTCGATGATCCAGGGCTTCGCGGCCACGCCACCCAAGACCACCCGCGCGTCACGCACAAGGTCGCCCTCCATGCGCAGCGCGGCGGCCACGGCGACCAAGGCAAAGGCGTAACTGGCTCGATCGCGGACTTTGAGATAATGACTGTGACGTGCGAACGGGCTCGGCGGTAAATCCACCGCGGTGATGATCTCGTCCGCTGCGAGATTGGTATCGCGCTCCGGCGTATCACCCGGCAACCGATGGAAGTCGCGCAGCGGCTGCTGCCGCGAGCCGCGCGGCGATTGTATCTGCACGACGGCATCGAGCGCCGCCAGCGCGACGTTCATGTCGGATGGATTCGTGGCGATGCACTGTTCGCTCGCTCCCAAGATGGCGAGGTTGCGATTGAAGCCGTCCATGGCATCGCAGCCCGAGCCGGGCTCGCGTTTGTTGCAGCGGGTGAATCCGAGATCGTAAAAATAAGGACAGCGCGTCCGCTGCAACAGGTTGCCACCCACGGTCGCCATATTTCGAAGTTGCGGGGATGCGCCGGCCAGCAGGGCCTCGGCGAGCAAGGGATACGCGCTGCGCACCCGCGGATGGTCCGCCGTCGCGGCGTTGCTGACGAGCGCACCGATGCGTAGGCCACCATCGGGTAGCTCGTCGATCTGCGCGAGACCGGTCAGGCGCGAAATATCCACCAGGCGCGTGGGACTGATCACACGCCCTTGCATCAAATCGAGCAAATTCGTACCGCCCGCGATGAACTGCGCGCCAGGCGCAGCCACCAATCTTAAGGCACCGTCGACGTCGGCCGCGCGGGCGTAGGAAAAGTTATCCATGTGCGAGCGCCTCCCGCACCGCCGTGAGGATGTGGGGATACGCACCGCAGCGGCAAAGGTTACCGCTCATGCGGTCGCGGATCTCGGCGTCAGCCATCGGTCGACCGTTGTCCGGTCCGTGCCTGTGCTCATCGACGAGCGCCACCGCGGAGCAGATCTGGCCCGGAGTGCAGAATCCGCATTGGAAGGCATCGAGGCGCATGAAAGCACTCTGGATCGGATGCAAGCCACCCTCGGCGTCAGCAAGCCCCTCGATGGTGACGATGTCATCCGTCGGGTGCATGATCGCCAGCGTGAGGCAGGAGTTGATCCGCCGGCCGTTGACCAACACCGTGCACGCTCCGCATTGTCCGCGGCCACATCCTTTCTTGGTACCCGTGAGGCCAAGATGCTCGCGCAGCGCATCGAGCAGAGTGAGCCGCGGCTCCACGGACAACTCGTGGGTCTGGCCGTTGACCCGGAGCGTGAGCGTCGCTTGCAGGGGCGCAGGAGCCGCCGACGGAGGCGCCGCCGACGGAGCGGCGTCAGAGGCGTGGACTCGCAGGCCGAGCGGCAGTGTGACCGCCCCCGCGACGGCGGATTGCAGAAAATTTCGCCGACTGGTGCCCGACGGCTCGATTGGCTTCGTCACGGTATGACTCTGGGGTTGCGCTGTGAAGGTGGCAGGACATCACACACGTCGACCCGCCCGCGCTCGGACGATGCGCCGATCATCTGTCAGCGGGGGTCTGTCAGCGGGGGTCTGTCAAAAAGCGAGGTAGGGCCAGTCTGAGTCGGCCGGCGGTTGCCCGTAATGGGTGTCGCTCGGCGGCAGCCGTTCGCCACGGATTTGCGCATCGAGTGCGACCAACAGTTCGCGCAATTCGTGCTGAGAGCGGCCGAACGCATCGCTCAGGTCGGCATCCCAGGTGAGTGCCCGCGCATCCGCGAGTTCTCGCTCGAGATGCTTCAGCTGCGCTTCGAACGCGCGTAAAGCCGCGGGACGACGCAGCATTCGGACCGCGAAGCCGGCGGCGACGACGCTGTTCGCGACGATGACGGCCAACCCCGCATCGCGCTGGTAGCGCAGGTAGGGATGCGCGCGTAAGCGGCCGGTGACGGAGCGTGCGATGCGCCAGGCGGCGCAGCGCCCTCGGTTGAGCAGAGGATCCGGCTCGACCGCCTTGCTACGATCGAGAGCGCGAGCAACCGCCCTCACCTTCAAAGCGCCAGCCCTCAGACGGCGCAAACGCCCGACTTCCGCGTCCATACTGAACTCCGTTTGATGACGGCAGTGTGGCGGCTCGAACTCGGCGTTTATGTAGGAGAAAGACGCAATCGCAAGCCAGTGACGGTCTTGCGCTAACCACCCAACGGGCGCAGCAGACTGCGCGAAATGATGTGACGCTGGACCTCGCTGGTCCCATCCCAGATACGCTCGATGCGCGCATCGCGCCAGATGCGCTCCAGCGGCAGATCGCTCATGAGTCCCATGCCACCGTGGATCTGCAGCGCTTCATCGGCCACCATCGCCAGCATCTCGGTGGCCTTCACCTTGGCGATCGCCATGTCCATGTCGGTATCGATTCTCTGATCCCGCTTCCAAGCCGCTTCCAGCACCAACAATTCCGCGGCTCGCAATTCAATGGCCATGTCGGCGAGTTTGAAGCTCACTCCCTGAAACTTGCCGATCGGCTGCCCGAATTGCACGCGATCCACCGACCATTGCTTGGATAGCTCGAGCGCGCGCTCGGCGCGCCCGAGACAGGTGGCTGCCACCTGTAAGCGCGTGGCTCCCAGCCAGGTATTCGCCACGTCGAAGCCACGATGCAATTCGCCGAGGATCGCGCTCTTCGGCACCCGGACGTCGTTGAATTCCAGGATGCTGTTGGTGTAGCCCCGATGCGATACGTTCTTGTAGCCGGGACGTACCTCGAACCCGGGCTCACCCCTGTCGATCAGGAACGCGGTCATCTTCTTCACCGTGCCCCGCTTGGTGGACTCCTCACCGGTGGCCGCGAACAGAATCACGTAATCCGAATGATCAGCGTGACTGATGAAATGCTTCGTCCCGTTGATGATGAAATCATCGCCCTGGGCAATCGCCGACGTCTTCATGCCACGCAGATCAGAACCCGCGCCGGGCTCGGTCATCGCGAGACACTCGGTGCGGTCGCCGCGCACCGTCGGCAGCAGATAGCGCTCGCGTTGCTCACCTTCGCACGCCAGCAGGATGTTCGACGGACGCCCGACACAGGAATAATGCAGGGCATAGTTCGTCGCCCCGAGTTCCTTCTCGTACAGCACCCAGGTCACGGTGTCGAGACCGGCACCCCCCACCTCGCTCGGCATGTTCGCGGCATAAAGACCCGCATCGATGGCCTTCGCTTTCAGTTCGCGATGCAACTCATCGCGCAGGACACCGGTCTCCTCGACTTCCTGTTCGTAGGGATAGAGCTCATTGCGCACGAAGTCGCGCGTGGTCTTGATGATGAGTTGTTGTTCGTCGCTGAGTGCAAAGTCCATGGACGCCCCCCCTTCAGGAAACGATTCGCGAGCGCTTGAGATTGGCCCACCGCCGCAGCAGGCCCAATTGAAGCCGCAGTTGCTCGATTTGCGTCGCCGCGGGCCAGTCGCGCGGACTCGTCACCGCTCCGGCGGTCAGGCCGTTGATGAACGTCACGAGCGAGCGCAACACCTGATTACGGGTCGGCTGCGGCAACTCCTCCCAGTCAGGCCAATGCTGCGCGAAACAGCGCGCGAACAGGCGCATGTACTCCCGATGCACCCAGGCGTTCAAACGCTTCAACTTGGCGTTGGCCGGCACCTGACCCCAGAAGGCCATCCAGAACGCGCATTCCGTGAAGCGCTGCGAATCCAACGGCAGGGACTCGGCGAGCAACGCGGTGAGATCGGCCTCCGCACCGTTGCGTTCGCGCGTCAGCCGCTGCTCGATCCGCAGCAGGATCAGCCGCAGCGCGGCGAGGATGATGTCCTGTTTCGCCGCGTAGTAATGCGCAACCATTCCCGTGGTGTAACCCGCCGCGCGGGCGATGCGCGCCACGGTTGCGTTCTCGAAGCCATGTTGAGCCACCACCTGGCAGGCCACCAGGGCGATCTCTTCGCGGCGTTGGTCATGATCGACGATCTTCGGCATGGTGGCTCAGTGCCTCGCGCGGCTGCCGACGGGCTTGCCCGCCTCGCTCGGCGGTGGCAAGGAGGCCTGCGCCTGACGCAATGCCTCGAGCTTGGCAAGGAGCGGTGCACCCATCGGCGCGGCCTTCGCCGCCGCCGTATCGACGTGCACGTGCAGCTGCTCGCCCGTGGCGATCAGTGCATCGTCCCGGCCCCGGTGCAACCGATGGAACACATGCAATCGCTTGTCGTCCACCTTGAGAATCTGCGTGGTGAGGTAGAGCGGCTCACCGACTTTCGCTTCCGCGAGATGGCGTACCTGGCTTTCGGCCGTATAGAACATGCGTCCCGCCTGGCGGTATTGCGCATCGACTCCCACGCGCCGATACAGCGCATCCATCGCATCGCCGAATACATGGTTGTAGCGGAAGTCGGTCATGTGATTGTTATAGTCCGCCCATTCAGGCCGCACTTCGGTATCGAAGCGCAGCAAGCCGTCCGCGCTGGCTGGCGCTCCGGCGGTGCCTGCCGCTGCGGCGCTGGCCGCCGCCCCGGCCTCCCGGTACAACCGCTCCTCGAGCGCCCGCAGCGTCGCGCCGGCGCCGATGTCGTACTGACGTAGAACCTGTTGAATGGCAACGAGATAGTCGTCGCGCAGCCGCTCCAATTCGCGAATCGAGCGACCGGCCGCCTGCGCCTGGGTGCCCTCGACCATGCGGTCGATCAGGCTCTCCGTGAGTTCCGGCGCCTCGAGCTTGGTCCATGGCCATTTCAACGCCGGCCCGAATTGCGCCAGCATGTGCCGCATGCCCGACTCGCCGCCGGCGAGATGGTAGATCATGTTGGTGCCCATCGCGGCCCAGCGCAATCCCGGACCATAGACGATGGAATCGTCCAATTCACCGGTCGTCGCCACGCCCTCGTTCACCATGTGCAGGATCTCGCGCCAGATGGCCTCCTGGAGCCGATCGGTCAAATGGCCAGGAACTTCACGCCGCACCTTCAGCGCGTGCATGCCGATGTAGGTGAAGAACTGCGCCGCCGCGTCGATGGCCGCGGACGAGGTCTTCGCACCACCCACCAACTCGACCAGCGGCAGCAGGTACACCGGATTGAAGGGATGAGCCACCAGAAAGCGTTCGGGTGCGATCATGTCGCGCTGCAGGTCGGTCGGGGTGAGACCGGACGTGCTCGAGGCGATGATGACGTCGGCGCCCGCATGCTTGCTGACCTCGGCCAGCATGCGCTGCTTCAAGGGCAGCTGCTCGGGGATGTTCTCTTGGATGAAATCCGCCTGGCGCGCCATCACGGCGAGATCGGTCGTGAACGATAGCGTCCCCTTCGGCGGCAACGGCGCGAAGGTGAGCCGGGAAAGCGCCGGTTGCGCATTCGCCACGGCGCCGCGTATCCACGCCTCCATTTCCGGTTTCACGTCCGCGGCAATCACGTCGATGCCGAAGTGCAGCGCGCGTGCCGCCCAACCGCCGCCGATCACCCCGGTCCCCAAGAGTCCCAACGTTTTGACTTTTCTCATGACATCCTCATGACTGACAGCCGGGCCCCAGGGCCGGATTTATAATGTCACGAGTATAATATAAAAACCGCGGCCTGGGGACCATTCGCAGCGAGGCTCGTCCCCGTCAAGGCGTGCCGGACAGCACACCCAAGATCGACGCGGCCGCCTTGGGCTCGGCGGCCGGATAATCCTTGCCCATGAAGGCGGCGAGCGTGGCGGCGATCTCGGCCTGGGTCACCGTCGCGACCTGCGACCGCTCGCCCAACGCGGCCGTATCAGGACCCATCACGGCAATCCAGATGTTCTCCGAGCCCTTCTCCTCCACACCATGTTCCTTCCATTCGGTGGGCCCGCTGCCGCGGCCATGATCGGTGGTGATGATGAACGTGGTCGTGCCCCGGTACTGGGGCATGGATTGCATGGTCTGCCACAGCTCTGCGACGAAGTGATCGAAGCGATGGGCGCTGTCGAGCACCAGATCGTAGCGGCCCTGGTGGGCCCAGTTGTCCGTTTCACCGTAGCCGACGAACAGCACCCGGGGAGCGCCGGATCTGACGTAGTCGAGCAGCGGGATCTGAAGGAAGGAGTTTGGGCTGTCCTCCTCGTCGAATTCGGTGGTGGTCGCGTAGAGTTCGCGCAGTAACGCGTCGCGGGGGCTCTCATGGGCCTTCTTCGGCAAGGTCCAGCCAGTCTGCATGATGAGGCCGCTGCGCGCCTTGTTGAAAATGTCGTCGTAAGCCTTCCACGTGCCATAAATGGCAACCCGGCCGCGCAGTTCCGCAAACGTGTTCAACCATTCGAACACGGTCGGGTTCGGATTCGGGCCGAACTCGTTGCTGTCGATCGCATCGTTCGGATAGCCCGTGCTCATCTCATTGTACCCGGGATAGGAAAATGCCTTGCCGTTGGTCACGCGCGCGATGCTGCCCAGCGCTTGGTTGCCGTAGATCTGGCCCTGCTTCGCAACCGTCCCCCACAGAAACGGAAACAGCGCCGCGCGCCGCTCCGCCGCGGTTGGCCGCCAGTAGCGCTGACGCAATTGCGCCTCCGGCACCCAATCACCGCCCTCCTTGTCGCTCAACAAAGCTTCTTCGGCGCCGGTGAAGATCTCCTGCCAGCGCAGCCCATCACTGACGATCAGCACCACGGTGCGCGTGCGCTGCGGCGGCAGCAGCGCTGCGCTCGCCCTCGGCGGCGCGGCCGTCAACGAGCCCATGCAGAGCACGAGCGCCCAAACGCTCCAATTCTTGACAGTCACCGGATACTCACTGGTGTAGAACGACAGCGCCGTTGGCGGACCAACTCAAGTACACCTCGTCGCTCCAATCGATCGACCACTCCGACGTGCGCCGATCGTTTTGCGCAAAGACGGTGACCAGCTTGCCGGTCTCGGTCTTGATCCGATAGGTGGAGCGGTTGCCGAGATACCCGAGTTCCCAGACCACGCCCTTGACCTGATTCACGCTGCCGCCGGCAGCGGGCTCCTTGGTGAGCCGGATCTTCTCGGGACGCAAGGCCACCCATACCCGCTGACCCATGCGCAGGCGCCCCAACTCGTCGACCTTGAGGTCGCACCCGGCTTCAGGGCTCTGCACCATCAGATGCCCGGGTTCGGTGCCGCTCACGGTGCCCTCGAACAAATTCGTCGTACCGACGAAATCGGCGACGAATCGGCTCTGCGGGAATTCATAGATCTCGGAGGGTGTTCCCACCTGCAGCACCTGGCCGCGGTTCATCACGGCGATCCGCGTCGACAGCGCCATCGCCTCGTCTTGGTCATGGGTGACGAAAACGAACGTGATGCCGACCTGGTACTGGATGTTCATGAGCTCGAATTGAGTCTGTTCGCGCAGTTTCTTGTCGAGCGCACTCAACGGTTCGTCGAGCAACAGCACCTTGGGGCGGCGGATCAGCGCCCGCGCCAGCGCCACGCGCTGTCGTTGGCCGCCCGACAATTGATGCGGCTTGCGTTTGCCCATGGGCCCGAGTTGGACCATCTCGAGCGCCTCCTGCACGCGCTTCTTGCGTACCGCACCGTCGAGCGCCATCCTTCTGAGCCCATAACCCACGTTCTGCTCGACGGTCATGTGCGGAAACAGCGCATAGGACTGGAACATCATGTTCACCGGCCGCTCATACGGCGGGACATGCGTCATATCGATGCCATCGATCGTGATGCGTCCGGCGCTCGGGGTGGCGAAGCCGGCCAGCATCCGCAGCAACGTGGTCTTGCCACAGCCGGACGACCCGACCAGGGCAAACATTTCTCCCTTGAAGATACGCAAGCTCACCGCATCGACGGCGGTGAACGCGCCGAACGTCTTGTTGACGTTCTCGATGACGATTTGGGGCGTGGCGGCCGGGTCGAGCCACGGTCGATCGGCGGTCGATTTCTGCGGCGTCGCGGCCACTTGCGCTCGCTACCTAGAACTCGCCCGGTGGCGTTGCACGGCGCCTATTCGGCGCAAAGAACGGACGCTCCACCACGACGGCACGCGACATACGACGCTCCCAAACGAGTTCCCGATTCAAGTAGATTTCCGCCCAGACCGTCGAACCGATCGCAAAGTGCGGTGCATCGACCATAGCAAGCGCGATGTTGCGCTTGCAAGTCGGCGACCATGCGGCCGACGTGATGTTGCCGATTTCACGCTTACCGTCGGCCGCGGCATACAACAGCGCATTGTGCGCGGGCTTGTTGCCGGCGATGTCGAGGCCGACGAGTTGACGGCGCACACCGCGCGCGCGCTCTTCGAGCAAGGCGCGCCGCCCGTTGAAGTGCCCTTTCTCGAAATCGACCAGCCAACTTAGGCCCAATTCCAGCGGCGAGCGATCGCGCCCGGTCCGGATGGTGTGTTCGGCCGACACGAAGTCGACGTTCGGGGCGATGAACCCCGCCTCCAGCCGCGCCAGGTTCAGCGCCTGGGAACCGATGGCCCGGATACCGCGGGTCTGACCGGCCGCCATCAGTGCATCCCAACAGTCGAGGGCGGCGTCGGGGGACATCCACAACTCGTAGCCCAAATCGCCGGTGAAACCGGTGCGCGAGGCCGTGACCGCGTGGCCGGCCAGCGTAAAGCGCCCGATCTCGAAGGGTTTCAACGTTTCGATGCCGGCGAGACCGGCGCTGCGCAACACCGCGCAGGACGTGGGTCCCTGCACCGCCAAGGCGGCAACCTCCGCCGTGATCTCCTCGATCGCGACCTCGAAGCCAATCGCGGAGTCGAGCAGCCAGTCGATCTGGCGTTCGGCGGTACAGAGCCGGTAATCCTGCTCACTGAAGCGAAAGATCGTCCCGTCGTCGATGAGGTGCCCGGCGTCGTTGCACCACACCGAGTAGGCCACCCGATCGACTTTGAGCTTGCCCACGTCACGGGTGACCAGACGGTTCAAGAAGGCCAGCGCATCGGCGCCCTCGATGCGGTACTTCACCATGGGCGTCAAATCGTACAGGGTCGTCGCATTGCGGATCGCGAAGTACTCCTGCTCCATCGTCGTAAACACGTCGATGGTGCTGTAGCCGGCCCAGGGAATGAAACTCTCGACTTGACAGAGCGCCCGCGCCCGCGCATGGAACGGCGTATGCAGCAAAGGCTGGCGATAATGCGGGGCCTGTGCGGCGAGCCCGGCGCTCATGCGACCCCCACCGCAAGCACTTGGCGCGCGGCGTTCCGGCCCGCCGTGCCGATGACTCCCCCGCCCGGGTGGCACCCCGCACCGCACAGGTAGAGGCCCGGCAGCGGCGTGCGATGTTGGGCGGCTCCGGGCACCGGACGGACCATGAAAAACTGGTCGAAGGCCAATTCGCCCTGATGCCAATGACCGCCCTCGGTCCGAAACTCGCGCTCGATGTCCACCGGCGTGAGAAGTTCGGTCCCCAGGATGCTGGCACGTAAACCGGGTGCGGCACGTTCCAGGGTGTCGACGCACAGGGCGGTGAAGCGTTCGCGCTCGGCAGGCCAGCCCGCCTTCAGATCGTAGGGTGCATATTGCACGATGGCCGACAGCACATGCTTGCCGGCGGGCGCGAGCGCCGGATCGTTGACGGTCGGCAGCGTGATCTCGAGAGCTGGGGCGGCCGAAAATTCGCCATACTTCGCGTGATTGAAGGCGCGTTCGAGATACTCGAGCGACGGGGCAATCAACAGCCGACCCTTGAGCGCCGCCGCGTCGATGCCGCTGAAAACAGGCAGCCGGTCGAGCGCCAGGTGCAGTTTAGCCGCGAGGCCCCGGGCTCTCAGATGCCGCACGCGACGCACGAAGCCCGTGTCCAAGTAGCGCGTGCCGAGAAGTTTGAGGAACGTGCTCTTCGGGTCCGCGCTCGACAGCACCGCGGCGCCGGCAACGGTCTCGCCGGACTCGAGCCGCACGCCGACGGCCCGATCGCCCTCGACCAGAATATGGGCCACCGGCGCGCCGGTGCGGATCTCGGCACCGGCGGCGAGCGCGGCCTTCGCCATGGCCTCACAGAGGGCACCCAGACCCCCGGTGGGCTGGGCCATGGAGCCTGAGCCGGCGGCCGCCTGCGCCGCCAGCCGATACAACAGCGTGAGCACGGTACCCGGCGAGCGCGGCCCGAAATTCGTGCCGAGCACCGCATCGAAGCCCAACGCTCCTTTGAGCGTGTCGGATTCGAACTGTTCCTCGAGCAGGTCATACACGTTCATACCGCCAATGCGCAGCAGCTCGCGCATATCGCGGCGGCCGAGCTTGCGCAGCTGCCAACCGAGCCCCAGCAGCGCCAACCGGTCGGACCAATCGGCGGTGCCCAGACGCGGTGGCACCTTGCTGAACAGCGGCACCAGCGCCTTCGCAAAGCGCCGCATACGCTCGAGATAGGCGGCATGGGCGGCGGCATCCGCGGCGGATGGCGCGCCACCGGCCGCTACGGCCGTCGTCGGCAGGTCGCGTGCGGACCACGCGAGTCCGTGCTGGTCGAGCTTCAAATCGCGGATCAGATCCGCCGGCATCTGGTGCAGGAGGTGCGCACAGGCGGAGACGCGAAAGCCCGGCAGAAAATCGCGGGTGAGCGCCGCCCCACCCACCTGTGACAGCGCCTCGAGCACCAGCACGCGCCGGCCGGCGCCGGCCAGCGTGGCCGCACAGGTGAGTCCATTATGACCTGCCCCGATGACGATGCAGTCATAGCGTGCGGAGGGGTTCATGGCAGAACCCTACCCGCGTCCTTGAGCACCGCACGGGCCGCGTTCGCACCCGGCGCACCCATCACGCCGCCGCCCGGGTGCGTGCTCGAACCGCACATGTAGACGCCGCGCACCGGCGAGCGGTATTGGGCATAGCCCGGCACCGGCCGGTTGAACAACAACTGGTCCATGGTCAGTTCCCCCTGGAAGATGTTCCCTTCCGTGAGCCCCACTTCGTTTTCGATGTCCCAGGGGGTGCGAATTTCCGCGTGCAGGATCAAGTCCTTGAAGTTCGGGCTGTGTCGCGCGATCGTGTTGATGACCGTGTCACCAAAGGCTTGGCGCTTGGCGGCGGTCCATGCGCCGTCGGCGAGCTGGTAGGGGCAGTACTGGACGAACACCGACATGTAGTGCTTGCCGTTCGGCACCATGCTGGGATCGATTTGAGTCGGAATGAGCATGTCGATGTACGGCGCACGCGACCAACGGCCCTCCTTCCAATCGTCATAGGCCCGCTCCATCATCTCGATGGTATCGGTCACGTGCATGTCGCCCCGGATTGAGGGCGAGCCGCTCGGAATCGCGGGAAATGTGGGCAGACCGTCGAGCGCGATGTTGAGCTTGCCGGAGGACCCGCGAATCTTGAAGTTTTTGACCTGCGTCAAGAACTCATCGGGCAGCTCCTTCGGGTCCATGGCCTTCAAGAACGTGCGCCGCACGTCCATGTTGGAGATCACGCGCGGCGCACGGATCTCCTCGCCATCCTCGAGCACCACGCCGGCCGCACGGCCGTTCTTGACCAGGATTTGGCTGACGGGCGCCGCGACCCGGATGGTGCCGCCACTCGCCTGGAAAGACGCACCCAATGCGTTGCTGATGGCGCCCATGCCGCCGCGCGCGAAGCCCCAGGCGCCGACCGTATCGTCGATGTCGCCCATGTAGTGATGCAGCAGCACGTACGCGGTCCCGGGCGAGCGCGGCCCCAACGCGGTGCCGATGATCGAGCTGCCGGCGAAATGCGCCTTGACGATCTCGCTCTCGAAGTATTCATCGAGGAAATCGGCGGCGCTCATGGTCCAGAAACGCAACGTCTCGTACATCCGCTCCTCACCGAGGCCATGGAAGCGCCGTCCGAGATAGAGCAGTTCCTGGAGGTCGCGCGGCTTGAATGAGGTGGGATCCGGCGGCTCGCGCATCAACAGAGGCTTGATGAACTTGCATTGCCTCATCACATCCCGCGCATAGCGATCGTAGGCCTCGGCATCGCGCTTCGAATGCCGGGAAATCTCACGGCGCAGCGCATCATGGTTGTCGTAGAGCGCCAGATGACCGCCGTCCTGCATCATCGTGCAGCCGCCCTCGTACGGAATGATCTGCAAGCCGTACTTCGGAAGTTCCAACGTGCGCATGATCTCGGGACGCAGCAGACTGCATACGTAAGAACAGTTCGAGTAGGTGAAATCCTCGTAGAGCTTGCGGCTCACGGCCGCGCCGCCGATATACGGACAGCGTTCGAGGACCAGCACCTTCAAGCCCGCCCGTGCCAGATAACAGGCCGAGACCAGCCCATTATGACCCGCGCCGACGATGATCGCGTCCCAGTCCCGCGGCTGGCTCACCGCGCTCAAGCCGGCACTTTGTGGCTCGCGCCGCTCGATTTCAGGGTGGCATCCACGGCGATCTCGAAGCCCCGCAGCGTATCGGCCAGGCAGGAATCATCATGCGCCGCAGACACGAACCAGGGTTCGCGTGAGTCGGGCTCGCACAGCACTCCCTCATCGTGCAGCACCTGAGCCATCGCGTCATAGAACGAGTAGTCGCTGCTCTTCCAGGCGCGGTAGTTGCGCGGCGGCTCGTGCGCGAAATAGAGGCCGCTCATCGAGGGATGACCGACGAAACTATGGGCGATGCCACGGGCGGCGAGAATGCCGCGCATGCCGTTGCGCAGTTTCGTCCCATAGTCGCAGATCCGCTCGAGCGCATCGGTCTCATCGAGGATTTCGAGGCACTTTTCGGCGGCGGCCAGCGACACCGAGTGCGCCGTATAGGTGCCGCCGTGCGCGACGCCCCGGCCGATCTTGCGCATGATTTCCTCACGGCCGGCGAGCACCGAGATGGGGTAACCATTGCCCAGCGCCTTGGCGAAGGTGCAGAGGTCCGATTTGACCCCATAGAGCTCTTGCACACCGCCACGCGCGACCCGAAAACCGGTTTTCACTTCATCGATGATGAGCACCACACCATGCTTGTCACAGAGTTCCCGTGCCGCCTTCAGGTACGGAGGCTCAGCCGCAATCCCCAAACAGTTGCCCATGATGGGTTCGATCAGCAAGCAGGCGATGCGGTGCGCGTGACGCTTCAACACATCGGCGAGCTGGTTCGCATCGTTGGCCTGCACGAAGTGCGCGAAGCTCTTGGTGCTGACCGGCACGCCCTCACTGTACGGCTTGACCTCCGGATCACCGACCTGCGACCACTTGTCCATCGGCGTGAACCACATCGCGGCATCGAACAGCCCGTGATAGCTTCCCTCGAGAATCACGTAATCATCCTTACCCGTGTAGGCACGCGCGAGCCGCAAGGCCGCCATCACCGCCTCGGTCCCGGAGTTGGAGAAGCGCACCAGTTCCGCGGCGGGCACCATCTTGGCAATTCGGTTGGCGACCGCGAGCTCACGTTCGGTCGAGAGAGCGAACACGCCGCCCACCTGCATGCCGTCGCGCGCCGCCGCATCGACGCGTTCATCCGCATAGCCTAAGATCGCCGGCCCATAGCCCATCCGATAATCAACGTACTCGTTGTCGTCCAGATCGATGATCCGGGCGCCCTTGCCACTTTTCACGTAGATGGTTCGGTCGGCGCCCCAGTAGCGGAAGTTGGACGCGACGCCGAGCGGCAGACGTTGCACGGCCCGCTCGAATTGGGCGTTATTGTTGGTCAGTTTTCTCGCCATGATCCCCTCCTGCTAAGGCTAAGACCGTATCACCGACGCTTAAGATCGTCCACCAAAATTATATGACCGTATAGTTTTCTCGCCCGCCGCATCGCGACCACCTACCGTCCGGTTTGCTGACTTGCCAAGCGCAGCGGGTTAGGCGTAAATTATATGTCCATATAAGCGCGCTCCCCGGGACGCGTGCCGGAGACAACGACATGAACAGCCTGGCCGCCGCGAACCTCGTCGATGATGCCGTCCCGTTGGCGCATGCGCTGCCGGCCTGGGTCTACAACCAGCCGGAACTCGCGCGCCTCGAGCTCGAACGGATTCTGCTGCCGAGCTGGCAGCTGGTCTGTCATGTCAACTCGATTCCGAAGGGCGGGGATTTCGTCACTTTCGATCTCGGACCCGAGAGCGTGCTGGTGCTACGCGACCGGGAGGGCTCGATTCGCGCTTTTCACAATGTCTGCCGTCACCGCGGCGCACGCCTGCTCGATGACGCCGGTAGCTGCCCCGCGACGATCACTTGCCCCTATCACGGCTGGACCTACCGCCACGACGGTG
>Ga0116226_10001681_pt1 | contig 19239 bp, 12 predicted proteins | sample S1TSphfallax_FD_89692 | JGI IMG/M metagenome (GOLD analysis project Ga0116226, IMG submission 89692) | Host-associated microbial communities from peat moss isolated from Minnesota, USA - S1T2_Fa - Sphagnum fallax MG | ecosystem: Host-associated > Plants > Peat moss > Unclassified | place: USA... | reverse complement strand
GAACTTGCGCGCCTGACCTTCGGAGGGGACATGAAATCAGACAGCCAAATTATCAGTGCCATCGAGCATTATCCGCACCCCGCATACTTGAAAGCAGCCGATACCGACACGTTCATTGCTTGCAACGAGCACGCCGCAAAGCGCTGGGGGTTATCGAATGCCGGAGAGTTTGTCGGCCGCACGCTGCGGGATTTCTCTTATGTAGAAACGGCGTGGGGGCGTCAGCACGCAGAGATGATCGCCGGATTGGATTTCCGCGTCCGCCAGGAACGCAAACCACTGACAAGCCGACACGCCTTCCTCGACGCGAACGGCGATGCACAATGGGTTGAGTTGATCAAACTCCCGGTGTTGAGCCGGGCAGATAAAGTGATCGCCAACGTGTCCTATCGACGTGATCTGACACAATCGCTTTCGTATGCCGAGATTTATCAACTCTACCGACACTTTTACAACGATCGCGCTGCCATCAACCTGATGTTGACGTATCTGGGCATTGATTCAGTGTTTGCCACTGCGCCAACCGAAACGCAATTCAGGGTACTGCTGGCCAAGGCCGACCGTTTTTCCGCCAAGCAGACCGCCAAGTTCATGGGCATTTCGCATCGAACCGTCGAGTGCCATGTGGAAGCGTTGAGCAACAAAGTGATCGACGCTGATTTACAAAGTGTGCTGGCCCGTATCCAACGCCGTGCGACATGAAGCCGCCGCGCGTTCCTTTGTTTCAGATCGCGCTGACGGCCAATCTCTTTGAATGGTACGAATTCTCGCTAAGTGGATTTATGGCCTTGGCGATAGGCCGACGATTCTTCCCGGCGACCGGCGATACAACAGCGTTGCTACTCAGTTTCTCCGTGTTCGCCGGCAGCTATCTGGTACGACCGCTCGGTTGCATCGTCTGGGGATATTGGAGCGATCGGCGTGGCACGCCCTCCGCACTGAATGCGAGCATGGTCACGATGGCGGTACCGGCCGCCTTGATCGGCTGCCTACCCACCTACGAAAGCGTCGGCTACTGGGCGACGCTGTGCCTGGTGCTGCTGAAACTCGTGCAGGGCTTTGGCGCAGGCGGCGAGGCACCGCTAAGCGGTTACTATGTTGCCCTGCACACAGCTGGGAATCGCCGAGGTACTTTGGCGGCGCTCGCCGCAAGTAGCGCATACCTGGGCATGTTGCTCGCATCCGCTGTAGTCTGGGTTCTTCCCCATTTCTCGACCTGGCTCGCTGAATCCATGCCCCCTGGCATGGGCGACACAGCTGCCGCCCAATCTTGGCGCTGGCCATTTCTCGTGTGTTTGCCCTTGTCGATTTGGATCGTCTCGCTGCGTGCCCGGCTGGGTTTTGCCGCCCCCCATTCTTTGCCCCACCAGCGCCAGCGTCGTCCGCTCTGGCCATTGATACAAGCCGCCATCATCGTCGCACTGATGGGCGTCACGATTTACACCGAGCTATTTTGGCTGCCGACTTATCTGGAGAGCGATCTGGGCGTCTCGCACTTCGAGGCACGTGCCAGCAATGTATGCGCGTTGATCGTCCTCATTGGGTCCATTACGGCATGTGGCTATGTCGTACGTTGGATATCGGCGGCGCGAATCGCATTGTTCGGGACGACGGCGATAATCTTGTGGTGTTACCCCTTGTTTGCGTCTCTACAGCATGCGAATTTACTATCGCTAATATTGACGCAGTCTGCCATGGCGGCCATGGCGGGTTGTTTGTCGGGGGTCTTCTTTGTCTTGGTAACCGATCTCCTTAAAGATCACTGGCAAGGCTTTGGTATGGCCATGGCATACACCCTGCCCATGAGTTTCTTTGGCGGCACCGCGCCTTTAGTCAACAGCTATCTGTTAGCGCACACCCAGCAACTGATGGCACCTGCTATCTATATGATTTTGATGGGTTTGATTGCATTTCCTGTGCTGTTTCGCTTGTCATTGAAAGCACACGTCGACCAGGCGCCGAAGGTAACCGCCGCGTTTTGATCTCGCAAAACAATGATCAGCAGATCCACCCTATATGGCCTGATGCAGGGCTGGTATTTGAAGGCGTCGATCCGGGAGCGCCCCGCCACCTATGCGGCATCCAAGCTGATCGTACGATCTCCCTCGGCGAACGGTAGGCGGAACTTATCGTGCTGCGGACGGATGCATAAGCCGGCCTGAACGATTTCCCGCATGCCTGGGCGGATTTTTCTGTGCACGGTGTGAACGAGATGGTCGATCTGCTGCACCGATACATCATGGAGATCTGCGATCAGGTCGGAGGATGCGCCACGGCTATGCGCCAGGAGCACCCACAATTCGGCCTCCGTGGGCAGCATGTCAAAACAAGTATCGAGCGCGAGATGCCGCAGGCATTTCGAGATGGCGGATTGCACGCTACAGAACTTACGGTAAAGTAAATACAAGGATTCTGTCGAGATATCCGGGCCGAAGTCGTAAAACTGCGTGATGAGGTATGGCGCACCTGCTTTGCCATCTTCGGCAATGATGTACTTGGATGCGCTACCGCAAATCAATTTATCGTGGGCATTGAAGAAGGTCTGAAGCGCGTCGACGGGGACCTGACGCTCGCAAGCGAGGCGGTCTTGGCGGATGACATGCTGTACGCCGTCAGGGGCCGGGCACCACTGGATGCAATCCAATTGCCGCACCGTTAAACCCAGCATCGGGTCGGCCGAGGTCAAGCCCAATAGTGCGAGGCAAGACGCATTGGCAAAAACATATTTGCCGGACTCCGGTTCCTTGATCGAAACCGGAGAAGGAAACATTGTGTAGAAATCAAGCATGACGCTGTCGGATGGCATCGCGGCGTTCTTCCATGAGTTGCAGGCCAACTCATCCTGGCGCGGTGAGTAGCCTTTGCTGATCGTTCAGCAGTTTCATGGAAGAAAGTAATGCATAACCCGCAGCATCCAGCGCATCCGCGAAAAATCAGACCTAGCGCGATGGGTTAAGCCGGTGCCTATATGCCTACGCTCAACATTCCACAATATTCACGGCCAACCCCCCGCGCGACGTTTCCTTATATTTGGTCTTCATGTCCGCGCCGGTTTCCCACATGGTTTTGATCACCGAGTCGAGCGACACATAGTGGCTGCCGTCGCCATGCATCGCCATGCGGGCAGCATTGACCGCTTTCACTGAGGCCATGGCATTGCGCTCGATGCACGGAATCTGCACCAGGCCGCCGACCGGGTCGCAGGTCAGGCCCAGGTTATGCTCCATGCCGATCTCGGCGGCGTTCTCGACTTGCAGCGGGGTGCCGCCCATCACCGCGGCGAGGGCTCCTGCCGCCATTGAGCAGGCCACGCCGACTTCGCCCTGGCAGCCGACTTCGGCGCCCGACAGCGAGGCATTGAGTTTATAGAGTATGCCGATCGCGCCCGCCGTCAGCAGGAAATCGACCACGCCTTGCTGATTCGCGCCCGGCACAAAGCGCATGTAGTAATGCAGGGCCGACGGAATGATGCCGGCCGCGCCATTGGTCGGTGCCGTCACCACGCGCCCGCCGGCGGCGTTTTCTTCATTGACGGCGATCGCGAACAGGTTGATCCAGTCGATCAGCGTGAGCGGATCCACCGACGGTGTGGCCAGCAAGCCATTGGCGACCGGTTTGTTGGTTTGCGTCAGTGAACGATAGAGGGTCGGGGCGCGGCGCTTGACATGCAGCGGACCCGCCAGCTCGCCGTTGGCGTCGGGATTGTCGATGCCGCAACCGCGTGCCACGCATGCTTGCATCACATCCCAGATGCGCAGCAGGCCGCTGCGGATATCGTCTTCGCTGCGCCAGATGCGTTCGTTATCCCACATCAGCTGCGCGATCGATTTACCCGATGCCGCACACATCGCCAACAGTTCGCGGCCACTGTGGAAGGGGTAGGGCAGTTGATCGTGCGCACTCAGCACATTGGTGTTGGCGGCACCGGCCGTCACCACGAAGCCACCGCCGACCGACAGGTAGGTGGTGCTGCGCAAGGTTTCGCCCGTCTCGTCATAGGCGAACAGCTTCATGCCGTTCGGATGTTCGGCAAGCGCCTGACGATAAAACAGCATGTGCTGCTTGGCGAGGTATTTGACCGGATGCGTGCCGAGCAGCAGCAGGGTTTCGGTCTGCGCGAGCTGCGCCAGACGCGGGGCGATGGTGGACGGATCGACCGTGTCGGGCGCTTCACCCATCAAGCCCAACAGTATGCCGCGATCAGTGCCGTGCCCTTTGCCGGTGGCGCCGAGCGAACCATATAGCTCGATACGCACGGCGGTAGTGCGCGGCAGCAGCGCGTCGCGCTCCAGGCCCTGCACAAACAACAAGGCGGCGCGCATCGGGCCGACGGTGTGGGAACTGGACGGCCCGATGCCGATTTTGAACAGATCGAAAACGCTGACAGCCATCACGGCTCCTTCGAGACTGCAAACCGACCGTCAGTATCGCGGCGCGGCCACAATAAGGGACGACGCGCGCCACGCCGCATCGCCTGAAAGTAGAGGCGGCGCCCGTGGCCGGGCGCCGCGTGCATCGATTTAAGCGTAGTCGCTCATCGGAATGCAGGCACAGAACAGATTCCGATCGCCATACACGTTGTCGGCGCGACCCACCGGCGGCCAGTACTTGCGGCCCACCAGCGACGGCAGCGGATAGGCTGCGGTTTCGCGACCATAGGCATGCGGCCACTCATTGGCGGTGACCACGGCCGAGGTGTGGGGCGCATGCTTGAGCGGATTGTCCTCGCGATCCAGGCGGCCCTCCTCGACGGCGCGGATTTCCTCGCGTATCGCAATCATGGCATCGATGAAGCGATCCAGCTCGGCTTTCGATTCCGATTCGGTCGGCTCTATCATCAAGGTGCCTGGCACCGGGAAGCTCATGGTCGGGGCATGGAAGCCGTAGTCCATCAGACGCTTGGCGACGTCGTCGACCGTGATGCCGCTGCTGTCCTTGATCGGACGCAGATCGAGGATGCACTCGTGCGCGATCAGACCGTCCGGGCCGGTGTACAACACCGGATAGTGGGCGGACAAACGGCGTGCCACATAGTTGGCCGACAGGATTGCATTTTCGGTGGCAGCGGTCAGACCGGCCGCGCCCATCATGGCGATATACATCCACGAGATCGGCAGAATCGCAGCCGAGCCATAGGGTGCAGCCGATACGGCGCTGATGCCCTGCGCGCCGCGCGAGTAACCGCTCGCGCGATGGTCGGGCAGGAATTTGGCCAGATGCGCGCCGACGGCCACCGGACCGACGCCCGGGCCGCCACCGCCGTGCGGAATGCAGAAGGTCTTGTGCAGATTCAGGTGCGACACGTCGCCGCCGAATTGACCCGGTGCAGTCAGGCCCACCATGGCATTCATGTTGGCGCCATCGACATAGACCTGACCGCCGTGCTGATGCACGATCTCGCAGATCTGGCGGACGTTGGCTTCGAACACGCCATGGGTCGACGGGTAGGTGATCATGATCGCGGCCAGGTGGCTCGCATGCTGTTCGGCCTTGGCCTTCAGATCTTCAAGGTCGACGTTACCCTGGCTGTCGCACGCGACCACCACCACCTGCATGCCGGCCATATGCGCGGAGGCTGGGTTGGTGCCGTGCGCCGAAGCCGGGATCAGGCAGATATTGCGATGGCCTTCGCCGCGCGATGCGTGGTAAGCATGGATCACCAGCAGACCGGCATATTCGCCTTGCGAACCGGCGTTCGGTTGCAACGAGACGGCGGCATAACCGGTACACGCCACCAGCATCGCTTCCAGTTGATCGATCATGGTGCGATAGCCGACGGTCTGGCTGTCCGGTGCGAACGGGTGGATGGCGGCGAACTCGGGCCATGTCACCGGGATCATTTCCGAGGTGGCGTTCAGCTTCATGGTGCACGAGCCGAGCGGAATCATGGTACGGTCCAGCGCCAGATCCTTGTCCGACAGGCTGCGCAGATAGCGCAGCATTTCGGTTTCCGAGTGGTAACGATTGAAGACCGGGTGAGTCAGGTAGTCGGAGGTACGCAGCAGGGCGCTCGGCAGTGTGCTCTGCGCCACGGCATCGAGACGCTCGACGTCCGGCAACTGCGTCACGCCCGCGACGCTGGCGAACACCGACCACAACGCGGTCAGATCGGCACGCGTGGTGGTTTCGTCGATCGAGATACCGACATGGTCGGCGTCGATGCGGCGCAGATTGATACGCTGTGCGGCGGCCGCATCATGCAAGGCGGCGGTACGCGCGCCGCTGGCGATCGTCAGCGTGTCGAAGCGGCTGGCATTCTGCATCGTGTAGCCGATTTCGCTCAGACCGGCTGCCAGGATTTCAGTCAGGCGGTTGACGCGCAACGCGATGGTGCGCAGGCCGGCCGGGCCGTGATACACCGCGTACATGCTGGCCATGATGGCGAGCAGGGCTTGCGCGGTACAGATGTTCGAGGTGGCTTTTTCGCGGCGGATATGTTGCTCGCGTGTTTGCAGGGCCAGACGCAGCGCAGGCTTGCCTTGGGCATCGACTGTCACGCCGACCAGGCGCCCCGGCATCTGCCGCTTGAATTCATCGCGCACGGCCATATAACCGGCGTGCGGGCCGCCGAAGGCGAGCGGCACACCGAAGCGTTGGCTGTTGCCGATGGCCACATCCGCACCCCATTCGCCGGGCGCGGCCAGCAGCGTCAGCGCCAGCAGGTCGGCGGCGGCGATCACATGGGCGCCGGCGGCGTGCAATGCGGCCGTCAATTCGCGGTAATCCTGTACCGCGCCATTGGCGCCCGGGTATTGCAGCAATACGCCGAACACGCCCCCTTCGGCCGCCGTGGCTTGCAGTGCCTGCGCGGCGGGGCCGACTTGCACTTCGATGCCGATCGGTTCGGCGCGCGTGCGGATGACTTCGATGGTTTGCGGCAGGACGTCGTCGGCGACGTAAAAGCGCGTCGATTTCGATTTGCCCGCACGCAGCAGCAGCGTCATCGCTTCGGCCGCGGCCGTGGCTTCATCGAGCATCGAGGCGTTGGCGACATCGAGACCGGTGAGGTCGGTGATCATCTGCTGGAAGTTCAGCAGCGCTTCGAGCCGGCCTTGGGAAATTTCAGGTTGGTACGGGGTGTAGGCGGTGTACCAAGCGGGGTTTTCGAGCACATTGCGCAGGATCACGCCCGGCGTGTGGGTGCCGTAGTAACCCTGGCCGATGTAGGAGCGGAACACCTGGTTCTGGTCGGCCAGTTTGCGCAGGGCGGCAAGCGCTTCGGCTTCGCTGCGCGGGGCGCTGAACGGGCCCAGCGGCAGTGCTTCGGTGCGGCGGATGTTGGCGGGAATCACGGCGTCCATCAGCGCGGCACGCGAGTTGTAGCCGAGTACCTTCAGCATCGCCAACTGATCGGCATCAGCCGGTCCGATATGGCGATCGGCGAAAGCATCGTGGCGTTCAAGCGAGGTGAGGGACGGGCGCTTCATCAGATCCGGGTGTTCGAGCTTCATGTCAGGTCCTGCGGGGCGTGCGCGCAAGCGCGGCGCCCGAAAAAATGGTGGGGTCATGCACGGCTCGCGGGCGGCGAGCCGTGCAGATAGCGCAGCTTAGGCGCCGATCAGCTTGGCGTAAGCATCGGCGCTGAGCAGCGCGTCGAGCGCCGCGGCGTCGGCCGGCTTCAACTTGAACAACCAGGCGCCATACGCGTCGCTGTTGACGGCTTCAGGACCGTCGGCGAGGGCTTCGTTGGCGGCGAGGATTTCGCCGGTCAGCGGGGCGTAGATGTCGGAAGCGGCCTTGACCGATTCGACCACGGCGATGGCTTCACCGGCCTTCACTGTGCGGCCGGCATCCGGCAGTTCCAGGAACACGATATCGCCCAGCGCTTCTTGCGCGTGGTCGGTGATGCCGACCGTCACGCTGCCATCGGCTTCGGTGCGAATCCATTCGTGCGATTCGGTATATTTCAGTTCGGCGGGTACGCTCATTTTCGGTTCCTCGGTTGCTGAGTGACTGCAGTAATAGGTATGCCATGCGCCGGATCGGGGTCGCATGGGCCGGGCCTGACAGGGTCTGACATGTGGCTCCGGCTAGTTTGCCCGAGTCGCCTGCGTTCGCCTAGTTCGACACGATGGCGGGCGGCTCGGTGTGTTTGTCTCGCTGAGTTTGCCTCTGATACGTATCTCGGCAATCAGGCAACCAGCGCCTTGCCCTGACGCACGAATGGCAGTTTGACCACACTGGCTGGCAGCAATTTGTCGCGGATCTGGACCTGCACGGTGTCGCCCACCTGCACGCCGGTCGGCACCCGCGCGAACGCGATCGACAGACTCAGCGAGGGCGAGAAGGTACCGCTCGTGATTTCACCGTCGCCGTGCGGGGTGACCACCTTCTGGTGCGCGCGCAGCACGCCGCCCGGTTTGCCGTCGGCGGGACGCAGGATCAGACCGACAAAGTGGGCACGCTGGCCGTGCTGACGCAAAGCTGCCTTGCCGATGAAATCGCGTTCGCTTTCCAGATCGACGGTCCAGGCCAGACCGGCGTCGAGCGGCGACACGGTTTCGTCCATATCCTGACCGTACAGATTCATCCCGGCTTCCAGGCGCAGCGTGTCGCGCGCACCCAGGCCCGCCGGCTTCACGCCGACGCCGATCAGCGCTTGCCACAGGGCTGCGGCTTGGCTTGCCGGCACCACCAGTTCGAAACCGTCTTCGCCGGTGTAACCGGTACGGGCCACCATCAATTCGCCGAATGGGGTCGAGGCGACCACGGCAGCATTGAAGGGCTTAAGCGCCTCGCTGGCGGCCTGGGTGACCGGTACCGCCTGCCACACCTTGGCACGGGCTTGCGGGCCTTGCACGGCGATCATCGCGAAATCGGTGCGCGGCTCGATGCGCACGCCAAAGCCCTGCTCGGCATTCAATTGCGTGAGCCAGGCGATATCTTTGTCGGCGGTGCCGGCATTGATCACGATGCGGAAAAAGTCTTCGGTGAAGAAATAGATGATCAAGTCGTCGATCACGCCGCCCTGCGGATTCAGCATGCAGGAATACAGTGCGCGGCCCGGGGTGCGCAGCTTGTCGACGTTGTTGGCAACGGCCAGTTTGAGGAAATCGCGCACGCGGGCGCCATGCAGGTCGACCGTACGCATATGGGAGACGTCGAACATGCCGGCATCCGTGCGCACGGCGTGATGTTCGTCGATTTGCGAACCGTAGTTGACCGGCATGTCCCAGCCGCCAAAATCGACCATGCGTGCAGACAGCGCCTGATGGGTGGCGTGGAGTGGGGTTTTCTTGAGTTCGGACATCAGGGCCTCGGCTACGCGAAACAAAAGGATCGTAGGGTCCATCGCGCGCGCAGCGCCAAGACGGCGCAACACGCAAGACGCATCGGCTTGCGTCTGTGTGCGAATGGATCTGACCCCTCTGTCCTCGGTACCTGAGAGATTACGCAGGACTCTGCGCGCGCCCCTTCGGTGGGCAGCTTGTCCGCGGGCACTCAACAGTGCTCGGCGCGAACTACTGCCGCTCTCCAGAGATCGGAAGCGAACTTCCGGCTGCGTCGGTCCTTGATGCCTGAGAGTTTACGGGTGTTCCCCTTCGGCGGCGCCGGCATGTGCTTCCCGGCGCGCTCTCCCGACGCGCCTGCGAACTGTACGTGACTGCGCAGGGGCTGTCAAATTGACAGAAAAGCCCGCGCAGCCGCGCAGCGCTGAGGTTTCAGCGGGCCGGCAGGCGTTGTCCGCTGAGCGCGCTTTCCTGCGCCAGCGCCAGCAGACGCATCACGTGCACGGCTTCGCTGACGGTCACGGGCAAGGCTTCACTGGCTTGTACCGCGCGCCCAAACAGACGATAAAACTCGGTGTAAGCGCCCACTTCGGTCGGGCTTTGATATTCCGCCTCGAACTGCGCGTCGGCATTGCCTTCCAGCACGCGCAGCACGCCCGGGGCATTGACGCCGAACTCAGGGTCGCCCGGGCGCAAACCCGCTTTCAACTGATCTTCCTGCGTATCCAGCCCTTGTTTCAAGTAGCTGCCACGGGTGCCGTGCAGCGTGAAGCGTGGCGGCACCAGGGCGCTCAAGGTGCTGGCATGCAGTATCACTTGATGCTGCGGATAACCCAGCACCAGATGGACGTAGTCGTCGGCTTGCGCGCCGTCGCGATGGGCCGCCACCGTGGCCGCCAGCGTATCCGGCAAGCCGAACAGTACCAGCGCCTGGTCCAGTAAATGGGGCCCAAGATCCAGCAATATGCCGCCGCCGCGTGCGGCTTCCTCGCGCCAGCGGTTCCTCACCAGGGGTCGAAAGCGGTCGAAATGCGATTCGAAGTGGGTCAGACGCCCCAGGCGGCCGCTGGCCAGCAGCTTGCGCACGCTCAGGAAATCGCCGTCCCAGCGCCGGTTATGGAAGGGCGCCACCAGCCGCCCGTGCTGCGCCGCATAGCGTTCCAACTGCTCGGCTTGATCCAGCGTCACGGTGACGGGTTTGTCGACAACCACATGCTTGCCGGCGGCTATCGCGCGGCACGCCAGATCGAAGTGTGTGTCGTTCGGGGTCGCGATCACCACCGCATCGATGTGCGGCAGCGCCAGCAGGGCGTCGATATCCGGCACCACCTGCGCCTCAGGGTAATCGAGCTTGGCACGCTCGGCTTGAGTGGTGGAGATCGCGGCGAGCTTGAGGCCGGCGCCGACGATCAGCGGTGCGTGAAAAGTCTGGCCGGCATAGCCATAGCCGGCCAAGCCGATATTCAGGGGAGCGCTCATGGTGATGGGTAGCGTGGGATCGCGAATCGAGTAGGAGGCGGAGAACAGTTTGCAGCAACGGCAGTATCGCGCAGGCCGCCAGCCGCCTACGCAAGGCGTCCAGCCTAACAGAAGCCAGGGTGCCGAGCAAAGCGATGCGCAAGGCCTCGATGTTTGACTCAGATCAAGCCGTCCTTGCGCGTTCAAGCAAATAGGACGCGACGAAATTGTCGCTGACCGCGGTGTCTCCTACGCTGGCATCACCGTTCGATCGCGTGCCAACGACACTTCCATCCTGCGGGCCACCCTTCCAACCCTTTGAAAACATAAGCCACCATGATCGCCTCTCAAGCACAGCACAGCATGATAGATCTGACGCGCGCGCTGACCGACAGCGTGACGCAACAGTCTGAATTGGCATGGGGCAGCGCCGCGCGCCTGCTCGATAGCGGCATTCAGCGTCAAACCCAAGCGGGCGCGGCAGCGGCAAGCGCAGCCCAATACTGGCACGATATGACCGCCACGCAAGGTTGGGCGACGTATCTACGCGACCTTGCACAACGCACGGTATTGCAGCTCGACACGCTGCGCACGCGCGGCGATCAGTATCTGGCCTATGAAGCAAGTGGCGAGCCGCCGCTGCTGGCTTTTGATTACGACACGGTAGTCGACGCAACCACGTTGCCGCGCCCGGTCAATTACTACCTGGTGCAAATCAAACCGGCCGAGGGCGTCGATGTGCGCCCGGATGCGCAGCCATTCGTGATTGTCGATCCTCGTGCCGGACATGGCGCCGGCATCGGCGGGTCCAAAGCCGCTTCGGAAGTGGGGGTGGCGCTGGCGGCCGGCCATCCCGTGTATTTCGTCTTGTTCTCGGCCATGCCGGTGCCGGACCAGACTCTCGACGACGTGGGGGCGGCCGAAGCACATTTTCTTCAGACCGTGGCGGCGCGTCATCCGGATAGTCCGCGACCCTGTGTGATCGGCAATTGTCAGGGCGGTTGGGCTGTGATGGCACTGGCAGCCGCATGTCCGGATCTGATGGGCATGATTGTGAGCAACGGCGCGCCGCTCTCCTATTGGGCCGGCGCCGAAGGTCAAAACCCCATGCGTTATCTGGGGGGCTTGCTGGGCGGCAGTTGGACCGCCCACCTGGCGGCGGATCTTGGGCATGGCTTATTCGACGGTGCGTATTTGGTATCGAATTTCGAGCGCCTGAATCCGGCCAATACCTATTGGTCCAAGTACGCCAAGCTGTTTATGAACATCGACAGCGAAGCGCCGCGCTTTCTGGAGTTCGAGCGCTGGTGGAGCGGCTATGTATATATGACGCGCCCCGAAATCGAAACCATTGTCGACGAACTGTTCGTCGGTAATGCCTTGACCCGCACTTCGGCGCACAGCGGGCGCGGACTCGATTTGCGCAAAATCACCGCCCCCATCGTGGTGTTCTGTTCTCAAGGCGACAACATCACACCGCCGCAACAGGCGCTGGACTGGATTGTTGATCTCTATCCCGACGACGATGCCTTGGCGGCGTCGGGCCAGACCATCGTGTATTTGAAGCATGCCAGTAGCGGCCATCTGGGCATCTTTGTCTCGGCCAGCGTGGCGCAGCTTCAGCACAAGGCCATCGTCAATGCCTCGGAGGCAATTCAACGTTTGCCGCCGGGTTTGCATGAAATGGAGATCGAGGCAGTTGCTGACCCGGAAGCCGGCCAGCGCATCGTATTTATCCGGCGTCATATTGCCGATATCCGCGCCTTGAACCCCGACCAGCGCGAGATCGAGCCCGAGTTCGCCGCAGTACGCAAGCTCTCGGATCTCAATCTGAAGCTATACGAAACGCTGGCGCAACCGTGGGTGCGTGCCTGTGTGGGCGAACCCATCGCGGCCGCAGTGCGGGCCATGCATCCGCTGCGCCTGGGACATCGCTTGTTCAGCAGCCAGAATCCGTGGCTGGCGCTGATCGCACCTGTGGCGCAGCAGGTCCGGGCGCAGCGCGAGCCGTTGCCGCAAGCGCATCCCGGCCGGCAGATGGAGGCGTTGACCACACAAACGGTGACGTCGCTCTGGAATACCTACCGTGACCTGCGCGATGCTGCGACAGCGACCTTGTTTCATGCCCTCTATGCGCCGGCTGCGGCCCTGATGCAGGGGATGGCGTCGAGCCCGGATGGCGTGTCCGCCGGCCTTGAAGGCACCCCGTTGTCGCAGGATGCCCTGGAACGCTTGGCGCGCGAGGGCGACTACGCCGCCGCAGTCGTGCGCATCTTTTTGCTGGCGGCGCGTCTACGCGGGCAGATCGAAAAAACCACCCTGACCCAACTGCATGCGGCCTGCGATCAATTGCCGGAGTTTGCCGAGGTCGCCGCCGGCGAGCGCCGCCGCGTGGTGCAGACCCAGGCCTTGCTGGTTGAACGCGACCCCTTGCTGGCGCGCAACACGCTGGCGGCCTTGTTGCCCGATGCTGCGCAACGCGAGCAAGCCTTGCTCACAGTAGCCGATCTGTATCGCCAGCTTGGACTGGCCGGGAATCCGCAACTGCAAAGCGCATGGGCGGAATTGTGTCGCGAGCTGGTCCACCCCGACCTGGTACAGCCCGACTTGCCGGCGCACGCTCAGCCCAAGCGCAACGGCAAGACGCGCGGCAAAGATGCGCCGCATCTGCATCTCGCCGGTAAAGCTTGACGCCATCTCGTATGAAACAGGAAACCATCATGTCTCTGAATTCCCAGCGTCTGCACCCACATCACAGTACTGTGATGCCACCGGCGCCCGCCGCGCGTCACTATGAACGCCTGCTGCAACGTTGCGCCGACCTGCCGCCGGCACGCACTGCGGTGGTCTACCCTTGCAGCATCGCGGCGCTGGAAGCCTCGCTCGAGGCCGCACATCTGGGGCTGATCGAGCCCTTGATGATAGGTCCGCGCGCGACGCTACTGCGTCTGGCCGATGAGGGAGGGCTATCGCTGTCCGGCGTCGAGATCGAGGACGCGAGCGATGACGCTAGCGCGGCCGCCAAAGCGGTGTCCTTGGTCAAACAAGGGCGCGCTGCGCTACTGATGAAAGGCAGCCTGCACACCGATCAACTGATGCACGCGATTTCAGCCAGCGGCACAGGTCTGCGCACAGGGCAGCGTTTGAGTCATGTCTTTGCGATGGACGTGCCGACGTATCACAAACCCCTGTTCATCACCGACGCCGCCATCAATATCGCGCCGACGCTATCGGATAAGCGCGACATCTGCCAGAACGCCATCGATATGGTGCGCGCACTCGGCATCGCGCGACCCAAGGTGGCCATCCTGTCGGCCATCGAAACGCTCAACGAAAAAATTCCCTCGACCCTGGATGCCGCCGCGTTATGCATGATGGCCAGACGAGGACAAATACGCGACGGCATGCTGGACGGGCCGTTGGCTTTCGATAATGCGATCAGTGCTGAAGCCGCCCGCATCAAAGGGATACAGTCGGATATTGCCGGTGATCCGGACATCTTGCTGGTGCCGGATCTGGTGTGCGGCAACATGCTGGCCAAGCAATTGATATTTCTGGCTAACGCCGGGGCTGCCGGCATCGTGTTGGGGGCCACGGTGCCCATTGTGCTGACAAGTCGGGCCGACAGTGCGCACGCTCGCGTCGGCAGTTGTGCAATCGCGGTTCTGCTGGCTCAGCATGCTGCCTCGTTTGAAGGGAGGGCGCCGCAATGAGGCCCACCTTGCACGCCAGAAAGCCGCCGCGCACCAAACCGGAGTGCGACCACGGCGGCAATACGCATACGGTCGGCCCAGCGACGATAGAAGCGTGCTCGACGCAAGCGGACCCGACCCCCGCGACACGCTCGCTGCGCGGTAAGCGCGGCTTGATCGTCGGCGTCGCCAACCAACAATCGATTGCCTATGGCTGCGCCCGCGCCATGCATGCTCTGGGGGCGGACTTGCTGCTGACCTGCCACGATACTCACGCCCGCGATTATGTCGTGCCACTCAGCCGCGCACTCGGTGTGCCGCCGCCCTTGCTGCTCGATGTCGAGGATCCGGCGACGCTCGATGCCGTCTTCGAAGTCGTCGCCGAGCGCTGGGGTCAACTCGACTTTGTGGTGCATTCGGTCGCCTATGCCAACCCGATCGATCTGCATCGCAGCCTGGTCGATTGCAGCAGCGCAGGCTTCCTGCAGGCGATGGCCGTGTCCTGTTACTCCTTTATCGATCTGGCGCGGCGCGCGCGGCCGCTGATGCGTGCGGGCGGCACTTTGATCTGCATGAGCTACGAAGGCGCGCAGCGCGCGGTCGAGCATTACAACGTGATGGGGCCCGCGAAGGCTGCGCTGGAATCCAGTGTGCGATACCTCGCACACGATCTGGGTACCGAGGGCATCCGGGTTCATGCGATTTCGCCCGGACCGATCGCAACGCGCGCGGCTTCGGGGATACAAGGATTCGATCAGCTTCTGGCTCAGGCTGCCCATGCTGCACCGATCGCCGCAGCGTTGTCGCCGGACGACGTCGGTTGGACGGCCGCGTTTCTGGCCAGCGATGCGGCCCGCTGCCTGAGCGGCAGCGTCATTTACGTTGATGGTGGCGCTCACGTGGTTTGAGCGCCTGCACCCGACACCGAGGAAGCCGTGATGCCCCATATCTATATCGAAAACCTGCCCGAGGATACGACGCCGAAGACGGTCGAAGCGCTATTCGGCACTTACCTCGGTAATGCCAAACACGAGGTCGAATTGCTATTTGAGGATCAGAAACCCTATGTCGCGATCGTTAACTTCCCCGATCTGTCCTACCTTGCACTACAGCAGATCGAGAAGGCATTTCATCGGCGCTATTTCGGCGGCCGGATCGTGAGGGTCCATGCATCGGTATTCGATTGAACTGATTCTAAATACGCCCTACTTGGAGTGCATGTCATGGAATGGATACTGTTTGCCGCCAAAGTATTTTTGGGTGTGGCCGCGTTGGGGTTGTATGTGGCACTGAATTTCTTTCTGGCGTCTCGTTTGAATCGCGCCCTCGGCCAGTTGGGGCGGGGCGCTCGAGATGCTGCCGGAGTTCGTGTTAACATCGCGCCTCGACTTCGGCGTGCACACGCTCGAACAGCTAGACAGAATTGATCCCCCCCTATGTCCGCAGGCATGAACCCCGCGCAACGCGAAGCGGTGCGCTATCTCGATGGTCCTTGTTTGGTGCTGGCAGGCGCCGGCAGCGGCAAGACGCGCGTGATCACCCAGAAAATCGCGCATCTGATCGAAGATAAAGGGTTCGAGCCCCGCCATATCGCCGCCGTCACCTTTACCAACAAGGCCGCGCTGGAAATGCGCGAGCGTGTCGGTAAGCTGCTGGAAGGCAAGACGCTGACCACGCCGGGCAAGGAAGGGCGGCGCGTGCCGGTCAACCAGCTGACGGTCTGTACCTTCCATTCACTGGGCGTGCAGATTCTGCGTCAGGAAGCCGAGCATGTGGGCCTGAAGCCGCAATTCTCGATCATGGATTCGGACGACTGTTTCGGCATGATCCAGGAACAGATCGGCACCACCGACAAGCAGTTGATACGGCGCATCCAGAATCAGATTTCCCTCTGGAAGAACGGCTTAGTGGTGCCCGAGCAGGCGCTGGCTTCCGCCCAGACCGAGGACGAACATCAGGCCGCCCTGGTATTTCGCAACTATGCGGCCACTTTGCACGCCTATCAGGCAGTCGATTTCGATGACCTGATCCGGGTGCCGGCCGAGCTGTTCGCAAGCAATGAAGCGGTGCGCGACAAATGGCAGAATCGCCTGCGCTATCTACTGATCGACGAGTACCAGGACACCAATACTTGCCAGTATGAACTGGTGAAGCTGCTGGCCGGACGGCGCGCGGCCTTTACCGCCGTGGGTGACGACGACCAGGCCATTTATGGCTGGCGCGGCGCCACTATCGAGAATCTGGCGCAGTTGCAGGTCGATTATCCGAATCTGCATGTGGTCAAGCTCGAGCAGAACTATCGCTCGACCGTACGCATCCTGACCGCCGCCAACAACGTGATCGCCAAGAATCCCAAACTCTTCGAGAAGAAGCTGTGGAGCGAACACGGCATGGGCGACTCGATCACGGTGACGCCCGCCAACGACGAAGAGCATGAGGCCGAATCGGTGGTATTCCGTTTGTCCGCGCACAAGTTCGAGCGACGCGCGGCGTTTCGCGATTACGCCATTCTCTATCGCGGCAACTTCCAGGCGCGCATTTTCGAACAGATTTTGCGGCGCGAGCGCATCCCCTATGTGCTGTCGGGTGGGCAGTCCTTTTTCGACAAGGCGGAAATCAAGGATCTGTGCGCGTATTTGCGCCTGATCGCCAATCCCGACGATGATCCGGCGTTTATTCGCGCGATCACCACACCCCGCCGCGGGATCGGCAACACCACGCTGGAAGCGTTGGGATCGTTTGCCGGGCAAGCCAAGGTTTCGCTGTTCGAGGCAGTGTACATGGGCGGTCTGGAAGCCCGTTTGTCGCCGCGCCAGATCGAACCGATGCGTGCTTTCTGCGACTTTATCCAGCGGCTGGCCGAGCGCGCGGGAAAAGATCCGGCGACCGAAGTGATCGACGACATGATGGAAGGCATCCACTACGAGCCCTATCTGTACGACGCTTTTGACGAACGTCAGGCTCAGAGCAAGTGGACCAATGTGTTGGAGTTTCTCGACTGGCTCAAACGCAAAGGCACCAAACCCGAGGCACCGGCCGGCGCGCCGGAGGATGAAGACGACACCGCCCAGGCAACCGGCTTCGACAACGCCGATGGCCTGGCCGATACCGGCAAGAACCTGCTGGGCCTGATTCAGACCGTGGCGCTGATGTCGATGTTGGAAGGCCGCGACGAAGACCCGGACGCGGTGCGCCTGTCGACCATCCACGCCTCCAAGGGGCTGGAATATCCGCACGTGTTCCTGGTCGGTATCGAGGAGGGCATCGTGCCGCATCGTGGCGGCAGCGACGATGGCCCGATCGACGACGCGCGTATCGAGGAAGAGCGACGTCTGATGTATGTGGCGATCACGCGCGCGCAGCGCAGCTTGCACGTCACCTTCTGCAAAAAGCGCAAACGGGCGCGCGAGACCATCGTCTGCGAACCCTCGCGCTTTATCGCCGAGATGGGCCTGGAAGAAGCCCCGCCGCCCGCCGAAGATGAGGCGCCGATGACGCCCAAGGACAGATTGGCGACCTTGAAGGCCTTGTTGAACACCGGAAAGGAATAGGGCGCGCTGCTGGGTTTTGCCCAAGGCGGACGTCGATGCGTACTGGTGCGGGGCGACTGGATTTTGCTCTAAACCGCGCAAATGACGGCGAATGCACGTGTCTTAGCGCATAAAAGCCAGCCATTTGGCCGCAGTTCACTCACTGCCAGGCGGCTGTGGGTGGACTTTGCCGCGAAAACAGCGTATTCTTCGTCGGCTGCATTTCCCGTCCGGTGGTGTGCTGTTTATGTTGTCGCGACGATCTACCTTGATCGCCGTCGCACGACCACCGCGTCTAGAAGCGCCCGTAGCTCAATGGATAGAGTACTGCCCTCCGAAGGCAGGGGTTGCTGGTTCGATCCCAGCCGGGCGCACCAATAAACGATCAGAAATTCAAGACGTTAGGTCGGTATTCGACTTCGTTTTTCTGCATCGAATGCCCATTTGGCACATTCTTGGCACAGTGAAATCGAACAGCCGATTTCATAGGAATGTGCTCCTGTGGCAAGCATCCAGCATCGAGGTAAATATTGGCGGGTTCAGGTTCGCCGCAAAGGCTACCCGGTACAGACTCGCAGTTTCGACACTCGCTCCCAGGCCGAAGTTTGGGCTCGGGAGATTGAACGCGAGATGGATTGTGGTCTCTTTCTTGATCGGTCAGAGGCTGAGCGCAACACTTTAGGCGATCTTATCGAGAGGTATCTTCTTGAGGTTACACGGAAGCTATTTCAGGTCCGAAGATCAAGATTCATGTTGCTCAACGCGTTGTGGCCTCGACCCCGCAATTCAGTGCCGGAGGATTCCAAGAAACAACAATCTGGGACTACCCTGAGAACTGGTCGTTGTGCGAAAACTAGGCTACGAGAACGCAAATTTCATACGTATATTGCCGGCGCGCCGGCGAAGGTCACCCATGGAGTCGATGTGTGATGTGCGCAGTGCAGTGTGTACTGTGCAGTGTGCATCGCATAGTGAAGACTGTACCGGCAACCATGTTGGCTGTCGGTGATGTTGCCTTTGGACCTCCACCCTGATTGATAGCAGCCGGGTAATATTTGAGTAGTCGGGACGGAAGGCCGTAACGCGCCATTTGTAACCGATTGCAAGGTTGCCAGGAGACCACGCATCCTATTCATTGAGGGGCTGCAGCGGTTGATTTAAACGCGCATCGATCACGTCTAAAGCTGGACGTTTAGCTTTGCTTTATAAACACCCAGCCGTCGCTCCGCACGATCTATAAATTGGTCGTAAAAAAGTAGCTCGCTATAAAGCTCACCATATGGCTTTTGGGTCTCTGGATCATCAATTAATCCAGTATGAAAATAGCCT
>Ga0116226_10001680_pt1 | contig 19242 bp, 16 predicted proteins | sample S1TSphfallax_FD_89692 | JGI IMG/M metagenome (GOLD analysis project Ga0116226, IMG submission 89692) | Host-associated microbial communities from peat moss isolated from Minnesota, USA - S1T2_Fa - Sphagnum fallax MG | ecosystem: Host-associated > Plants > Peat moss > Unclassified | place: USA... | reverse complement strand
TGCTCGAAGCTGTCTTTGGAATATCCCTCTTAAGGGCAATATTGCAAGAATAGATTTTGAAGTTACTCACTGGAGCGAATGCAAAAATGACTCATGAACTTTTAGGCAACCACAAACCCTCATTTGAATGGTATACACCAGAATACATTTGGCAGAGCGTTAGCACTGTTTTAGGCAAAAATATTTATGACCCATGTCCTATTAAAAACCGAACTACAACAAATGGATTGAGTGAAAAATGGGGTGAGACAGTTAAGAGATTTGACTTTGATGGCATTTATGTTAACCCTCCAACTCCAGCAGCCAAGTGGGCGCAAAAAGCCATAAATGAAATTGCAAAAAACCCTGATTTGTCAATCATCTTTGCTGCTTTTAGCGAGTCAGTGCTATGGCAAGTGAACGAATTGCAAGATTGGCGCATTTGTTGGGTACGTAATAGAATCAAATGGGTAGATGGTAATCCATTAAAGAAAAATAGGAAAGGCGAACTTGAACCAAATCCCGATCACATGAAGCAATCCAGTAAGCCCAGGAATTATAATTGTTTTGTGTTGATTTCTAGTGATTACGACAAACATTGCTTATTTGACGAAGAATTTTCCAAATATGGCAACATCAGAATATCAGAAATAATAATGGAGATGCAGAAATAATTTTGTTTTTTGTCTTACCTATACTATCAAACATCTTATCGAAAAATTATTTAATATTAAGAAAAGTCCTCAAAACACTTGTCAGAGTATCTCTTGGCGTGTCAAAATTGCAATATTGTATTTTATCTTTAATATGAACAAAGAATCTTTGGTTGACCTGGTTTCTGAGGAAACTGGCTGCACTAAAAAAGTTGTAGGGACAGTATTGAACTCTATTTTATCGACAATTATTAAAGGACTTATCCTTGATAAAAAAGTGACCCTTGTGGGCTTTGGAACGTTTGAAAATAAAACTTCCAAAGCCCGCGTTGGTCATAATCCCCAAAACGGCGATAAAATAGAAATCCCCGAAAGAAACGTTGTACGTTTCTCAGCAGGGAAACTAACCAAAGATTCTGTAAATGGAGAAACAGTCTCAGAAGACAAAGAATAGTCTCCTTAAAATCTTTCTGAAATTTTTGCCCGAATTTCTCGATGGACGGTTTCAGCGTCTCTGTTTCCGTCCACTTTGATTATACGTTTGGGGTCTTGTTGATGCAAATATTCGTACCCTTTGCGTACCCTGTCGAAGAAGAACCTGTCTTCCTGTTCAATTCGATCTAAATTCAACAATCGACTTCTACTGACTTCATAATCAACATCTAGCCAAAATGTAATATCTGATTCAATATTTAAACCAGTTACGCGATTGATTTCTTCAACAACACCAGTTCCAAGTTCCCTACCAAAAGATTGATAGGCATAAGTGGATTCAACAAATCGATCACACAATACCCAGTTACCTTGAGCAAGATTAGGAAGAATAACTTCTTCTACGTGGTGTAGCCTATCAGCCGCAAATAACATCAACTCAACTTCTGGCTCAAGTTTTAACTTTGGATTTAACAAAATATTTCTAATTTCAGAGCCAAATTCAGTCCCACCTGGTTCTTTTGTTGCGACAAAATCAATTCTCTGCTCTGTAAGCCACTGAGCAAGCCAGGAAAGTTGTGTTGATTTACCAGAACCATCTAAGCCATCAAATACGATAAATCTTGGTTGTTTCATATTTAAGCTCTAAACCTTAGCAAATATTACACGATCATCTTGCCCTTGATATTTACCTTTACGGTCTGCATACGAAACTTCGGGCAAATCTATCTTATGGAAATTTATTTGAGCGACACCTTCGTTAGCGTAAAGCTTAACAGGTAAAGGTAAGGTATTTTTAAATTCCAACGTGATATACCCTTCCCATCCTGGTTCTAACGGGGTGATGTTCACGATTATTCCCACCCTGGCTAGTGTAGACTTACCCGTAACTATTCCTGCAATATCTGGAGGCATTTGCATTTTTTCAACACTTACACCCAAAACGTACCCATCAGGAGGAATGGCAAAATAGCTTCCATCCCAAGAATGCTCAATTGACAAAGATGCTAAAATTCTTTGGTCAAAATGTTTGGGGTCTACAGCCGATTCTTGCTGTGGATCGTTGGGGTGCATAAATAACAATAATTCTTTTGGCGACAAACAGATGTCATACCCACAACTGCTTAGTCCCTTTGAAATTATTGGCATTTCTCCCCCAAAAAAATTGATTCCAGTTTTAATCTGACCATTCAAAAATGGAGATATCATTGGTTTATTTACACCAACGCATCTCTTTTTTATTTCTCTGTCGTTTAATAACATTTGAAAGTCCAAAAATAAATTAGAGCAATGATAGCATATTTTTAGAGGATTTTTGCTAATTTTTAATTATTGCCTAATATCTAGTTCATAGAATTTAAAATCCCAATCGGACAAAAAATAATTTTGCCCAGTTGTTGGGTTTAGCACTAAACCATCAGGTCGCTTTCCGATTTCGATTTTGCCCCAGCGAATAGTTCCAATTTCGCCATTTGAAGTTATATTGCTGGAAATAGTATCATCGCTCGCCTCCGGAAAGCAAAAATCTATTATTTTGATTGGGACGTAGTATGTTCCAAAGTTGGAAGTATTGCTAATTTTTATTAACCTCTCCAAAATGTAATAAAAAAAATCTTCCCGTTGCGAGTTAACTTTTGCGTTATAGATTCTTCTGTAAGATGAGACGTTTGTAATCGCAGGAGTTGTGAATCCCTCGTTTAAGCCTTGCTCTCCTAAGAATTTATCCTCTGGGCTATAGTCTGGGAATAAAATCATATAAACATGATTATTGTCATCTAGGCTGTCATAATGGTTTGGGTCAAAACGCCAAAGTTTATAATTATTGGGATTGAAAAGAGTTATTAACGATATAGGAATATTTATAAGAATACGTTTAAATACATAATTTATGGGATTGCCAGTATTGACATCTATTAATTTAGATTGGGCTGATTGGATTTCTGCTAGAGTTGCCATAGTAAGTTTTTCCTGGTATATTAGCTAATAGTTAATTTTAACCTGCATCATGAAAAATATTCTCCTGGCGCTACTTTTTGGCGTTATCGGATATACCTATTTGAAAACTAGTTACCCTGTTTTTACTGGTTCATATCAAAATGTTTCATCTGCTAAATATTCTCTCTCCCAGTATTCTGATTTAGCAGATGGCGAAACATACCAAGAGGCTGTAAACGATCTTAACGATCCAGGTAATCTTGTAGCTCATTCAGGGACTACTGATGTTTACCAATGGGTAAATCCTGATGGTTCAAATATGAGTGCTACTTTTCAAAACGGGAAATTAATTAGCAAGGCACAAGCTGGATTAAAGTAATTTAGCTTTGTTCAACTAATATCAATATATCGCGGATTTCCTTTCTAATAATTTCTCCATTCATTTGTGCGGATTTCTCAGCTAGTTTTTCGTTTTCTGGATTTTTTTCTAAAAATGAATTGTTGATATTTATCATAATGCCATTTGACAACGCTTGCTTTTTAGCGCTAATGTTTTGACTTGTTTCTTTCTTGTTAATCTGAATATTTGGCGTATCAAGAATTGGCGTTTTAGGCTGCTGTATAGGCGAAAATACACCAAGACCAGCATTTGTTGGATTAGTATTTGTACCTGAAGATTGTGTACCAAAGGTTCCCAATAATAATCTTGTATAAAGCTGTTGTTGAATAACCTCTAGTTTTTTGCCAATATCTTCTTTATTGCCTAAATTTGGTGTTTCTTCTTGAGATCCCAAATTAATGTTTTCCACTATTCGATCTGAATCACGCTTATCTAGGTAAGCTGGAATGCCGAATTTTTTTAATGTTTCTTGGCGTAAACTATACAAGTCATTAGCTCTATCTTGGGAATTAACTTCGTTTTTAATATAATCCAATCTGGCTTTATCGATATTTTCCTCAGAAGTGCGGTCTAAGTTACCTCTTTCAGCTTCAGCTTGTTTCTTATTTAGGTAATCTTTAGCCGCTAATTCATCATCTTTTAAATCTAAGGCACTTCTAGACAATAATGCAGCCTTTGTTTTTAATGCTGCTGCATCTTTTTGTCCTTGAGTAGCTAATGGGTCAGAATTGACTTTTTGCTCATCAGCAGCAGCACCAACTACAGCCGCGTCACCTTGAGCTTTTTGTACTTGTAATCCAATCTTTTCCTGTTCTAAAGCCGCGTCTCGCTGTTGGATATTTAATTCTAAGATTTGTTTTTCAACTTCTGCTTGTCTCATTGCAGCTTTTAAGCGAATACCAGCCGTGGTTTCTGCCAATTGCTTTTGTTCTGTACCTAAACCGTTAGTTTCTTTAAGTATCCCCAATTCGGTTTCATAATACCCAGCAACAGAAGAAATTAGATTCTTTTTGGCTTCTAAAAGGGATTTCTGATAATCAAGACTCTTATTTTGAGACTCAATAATTGTTCGTTCTTTTTCAAGCCCCTGGCTAATCCCCGTGGCGATATTTTCTCGTTTTTGTTGTTCAGTATTTAAGTGGTCAACTAATTGCTGATAAAGCCTTTGTCTTTGCTGCATTTCATCTTCAACAAGTTCCTTGGTCTTGTTGGCAATCGAAACCCGCATTTGAGAAAGCTGTTGTTCAACTTTGGCAATATTTTCTGGACTTTTATCCACATAGTCCATCTCATTGAGAGCCTTATATTTAGCTTGTTCCGCTTCTAATTCGCGCTCTATGACTTTGCGGTGAACCTCACCTCGTAATACATCACCGTCAGCTTTCCGAATGGTCAAAGACGTTTCTAGCTTGGCTATTTCGACATTGCGATTAGCTTCAGATTCTAGAACAATATCTGTAGCCCTTTGTTGCGCTCGATCAATTATCTTTAATTGGTCATCTTGATATTTTTCCTGAGCATCTATTCTTTTTTTAGCAATATCAGCCTCTTGCCCTTGTAGCTCCGCTAATCTTTCGTCACCCTTGGGGAGTTTAGATTCTTGATATTTAATCATTGCTAATTCAGCGTCTAAACGTTTTTGGGTCAAATCCAAAGTAGCTTTACTATATTCTTGTTCGTTTACTAAACCTTCGCTATTTCGCAATTGTAGGATTTTTAATTGAGCTTCTGCTCCTGCTTGAATTGCTTTTAACCTTGCTTCTTCACCTTTTTTCTGTGAATCATACAGGCGCTTATTAGCTTCTGCTTGTTCAAGATCTAAAGCCCTTTGCCCTTCTATATCGCTAGGCGAAAGTTTTTTACGTCGTTCAGCGATTTGGCGTGTTTTTTCTTTGTAAAGACTTTCTTCTAAAGCTAAATCTTTACGGTAAAATTCTTGTTCTGTTATTTGCCTAGCCTCATTCTCATCTGTGAGAATTTTAATATTATCCTCTGAAGCTTGTATTCTGAGTTTTCTTACTCTATCTAATTCTTTTTTGTCAGATGCGGCTTTTTCTTCTAAGTCTTTTTCGCGTTTGTTCTTAGCGTCAATAATTAATTTTCCTTCATATTCTAGAGTTTGTTCTTCAATTTTTCTTTTTTCAGTTAGGCGTTTTATTTCTTCGTTAGCAAGTCTAGTCCCTTTTAATTCTCGATTTTTTTCAGCTAAGTCTCGACGTTTTTCAGTTTCAGCAATTTCTTTTTCAGTATTAGTAATTGCCTGTTGAGTAATTTCTTCTTTGTGTTTTAAACTCCAGTTAACTAGTTCATTATTGCGTTTGATTTCAATATTAAAATATCTGTCTCTTTCTTTGGCGATTAACCTTTGAGATTCAGCATCGGAAATTACTTCTTGGTTTAATCTAAGTTCTGTCCTTTTGACATTATCATCTGATTGTTTTTGGATTTCTTCACCAAATTCCAAGCGAATTTTTTGAATTGCTTGCTCTGCCTGTTCTTGTACTTCAACCAGGTTTTTATTATCATCTCGGATTCTTTGAATAGTAGCGATCGCCGTGGATTTATTGATAAATCCTAATTCGGTTTGTTTTTGAGCCGTAGCTATTGCGGTTTTGAGTGCGTCTTGATAAATGGCATCAACACCACCACCTTTATTTTCAATTTGTTTTTGCGCCTGCTCTGCTTTTAATGCTAATTGTTCGTATTCATTTCCCAAATCGGGTAAATCATTAGCTAAAAGTTTTATACCTCCTGATTCTTTTTTTAACAATTCGATCATGCGTTCTGCATCAGCAATTTGAGCCTTATTAGTATTTTCTTGCTCAGGTGTTTGGGCATTTAGCTCTTTTAGAGCTTTGATTTTATCTTCATAACCCTGAATTTCGGCTTTGGCTGCACCTACGAAAAAACGTTTTTGCTTGGCTTGTTCTTCTGTTAGCTTGCCGTTTTTGTCTTCCTGGTCATTTAGGGCTTTTAATTTTTGGGCTGTCGTTAGGGCTGCTCCGCCCATATCTTCAAGCTGTTGAGCAAAAGCCTCTTGAGCTTCGTTAACGTCTTTAATTTGTTCTTTTTTAAAATATATAGCGGCTGCGGCTGCGGCTCCTATAAAAGCCCCTGTTAATACTGCCAAAGTTACTCCTAAAGCAGTTACGGCTCCACCTAATGCTATTACTCCAGCCGTCCCTCCGGTCATAGCTGATATCGAACCAGCAGCCAAAGTGAATAATCCTGGTAGCGCTGTAACCGCTCCTATTAAAAAACCCACAGGTGCAACTAATGTAGTAGCAATTCCGAATAAAAGACCAAACTCAATTGCAAATTTTCCTATAGGCGTATCAACTATTTGCGCCAGCAAATCAACAATATGAGCCAAGCTTTCTAAAAATGGCGTAGATATTTTAACTAAATTAACAAAAGTTTGGACTAAGATATCTCCGGCTGCTGATGCCCCAGAGGAAAAAGCATCAAATAACTCCATTGCAGCTTTAGCCAATGTTGTGATTGTAGGCATTAATCCTTCAATCGCTTCGGCTACTTTTTGTGCTATGCCAAAAAAATAGTTGACAGTATTATTGATAACTGTCTGAATTTCGTCTTTATGATCTTTAATAAAGGCAAATTCAGCTTGTAGCAGTTTAACAAAAGGTTCTAATAATGGCGCACCCGCTACACGCCCAAATTCCTGTAAATATTCTCTTATGTTGGCTGTTAGACCACCAACCGTTTCAGCCCCTAGTGCATTACCAGCCCTAAAAGTTTCTAGTCGTTTATTAAGTTCTTCAACAGCTATACCTTGTCCCTTCCATCGGGACACCATAGCGTTATTGATATTTAGCGATCGCGCCAGAACGTTATAAGTATTAATCGTCCCTTGTAAAATCCCCTGTGCCTCGTTAGAGGCTTGAAATAATGGCAGTCTTAAGGTTTGTGCCGCAGCACCAAAACCTAAAGCCAATTTAGCTGAATCAGATAAACTTGCACCTATTTGGTTAGCATTTTGGGCTACTTGCTGGAAAGTAGGAATCAGTTCAGAGCTTGTAACTCCTACCAGGTCAAAAGACCCTTTTCTCAATTCAGCGATTGCCTCTCCCACTGGCGCAGTTAAGCCCTTAATCTTTTCGGCGGGGTCTTTGATTTCCAATCCATCGGCAAATACTCGGTTCATTGACGCGAGACTTGCTTGTGTGGAAAGTAACTGCTCTTGTAAAACTATATTCTGTTGGATTAAGCTTTCATAGGCTTCTGCTCCCGCCCTTTGGACTAAGCTAAAAGCCAACTCTATACCGTGATAAGCAGAAGATACCTGTTGCGCCCCTTTGAAGAGAAGGGTTAAAAAATTATCATCTTTTTTTTGGTCTTCGCCTGCTTTTTTGTGTGTGTCTACAAATTGTTGCTGCTTGGAATTAGCTTCCTCTTGAACCTTATTTAACTGCTCAAATTGTTTTTGTGTAATCCCTAAAGTTTGATTTAACTCGTCAAAAGATTCTGCATTTGAATATCCAGATTTAGCTAATTGTTCCAACAAATTAAAGGCTTCTAATGCAGCTTTAGCCTCAAGATTCAATGATTTAGTTAGGCGTTCAGTCTCAGCATAAGTTTGTCTAGTAGCCTGAGCTAAATCGTTTAAAGCCTGAATATCTTTAGCCATAATAAAAGCCTTTTATTTTAAAGTCTGGTTATGCCAAACCAATTTTTTTCGTTTAAGTCGTCTTCTAGAAATTTTATCTTTGCCAAAAGTCCTGCATAGTCAATTTCTTCAGTTTCTTTTATTGGAGTTAAAATATTGGCAATATTTCGCAATCTATTCAACTCTTTTTCTTGTTCGTCTTCTTGACCAGTTAGCGGCTTGTATACTGGCAAAGCTGGTAGTGTCAATTGAGTAACTTCAGCTTCTTTTAGTAAAGATTCCTCATTAGCGCCAAAATCATATTTCTTCTCTCTGAGAGCTAATGTTGTTTGTCGGATGATAGCAAATAGTTCATCTATTTCTAAATTCATTTTAAATTTCCCATTTACTTCATAGGAAACTAAGTCACTGGGAATAGAGGGAAAAATTGCCGATATAGAATAAGCTATCTCGGATAGAATTTGAGGGTTTTTTAATTTGTTGATTAATTTTTCAGTAGCCAAAACCTGCTTTTCAGGGGAAAGAGAGTTGATATCAAGATTAGTGTCTATAATATATTTTCCTTCCTCATCTATCAATAAATGATAAAGAGCCGTATTGTTTATTGATGTTAAATGCTCGGCTTTGTAGATTTTGCCTCGAATTTTTATTTCCATTTTTAATTTTGTGGTAGTATTTTTAGTTACTGATTACTCCTGGTGCAACACTTAGATACTTAGAAAATTTAAAACCTGATTAATGACTTGTTGCCATTAGCTTCTAATCTATATACAGTAAGCTTTCTTACTGTTGCCAGTCAGGAAAATATATATAAAAGAATTATCTAATCGGCAACATTTTTTCATTAAACTTTAGGTGTCCAAATTATCTACGTGTATAGACAAGACAAAATAACAGTAACCTGTCTTTAATGTTAGCATTAAAATTTGATACTTATTTCTATGTCAGATATTAGTTCAGCCGATTTGAATCAAATAAGACCATTAGAAGCTGCTTTGAGATCAAGGCTTTCAACTCTTAGCCAATACCTTAATATTAATGCTCAGGATTTTATAGACCCAAATAATTTTTCTCCACAAACCGGATTGGTTTATGATTTCCTTCTAAGAGTAGGCTATAAGAATACAAGCTATGAGCGCCCTTCAGGACTTGAAAACTTTGGAAAACAGAATGCCACTAGGGAGTTTGAAGTCGCAATAGAAATGAAGGATTATGTGAATAAACCGCTTTCGCAAGATTTGTGCGAAAAAGTAGAACAGATTATAATGGAATATGAACCTTTAAGTATTTTTGGCGTAATCGGCGGATTTTTCTTGCAATCTTCTGGTTTTGAAAAAAATGCAAGTAAAGGGATTTATGAGTACAGAGTCACTTGCTCTATCCCCGTGGTTATAATTAAACAAAACACATATTTAGGATATTGAAATTATTATGGCTTCTGATGTAATTTTAGCTTTACGGGCTGTTACCAGATGTTTTATTGGACAACAGTTTACTAGCCCTGGCGTTGACGGTGGTGCGCCAATTAATTATTTAGTTCCAATTGCTGAAACAATTCCTCCAGAAACAATGACTTTAAGTTCTGGAGAGTCATTTAATGAAATTCCTGGAAGATTGTTAAATGGAGAAGGAACGCGAGAATACACTTACGTTAAAGAGCGTAAGCCAGAACTCACAATGTCTTATGCTGCGGCTGCTCCTAGTTTCGATTCAATTCTAGTTGGTAAACAAATGGAGTCTGTTACCGACTATGAAAGTTTTGTCTATTTGGAATTTAACGCAACATCAACTACAATTCCTGCTAAAACATCTGGACAGTCGGGCTTTTCTATTGCGGCACAAGGCGCTAATAGTACAGCTAATTGCTACTATATTGACCCTGCAACTGGATTACCACAGACTATTGAAATAGTCGCAGCTTCCCCGACAGGCAACCAGATGATAATAGGTGCTAGTGGAGCAATTACGCTTTCTACGTTTTTATCTACCAGCAATTTCTTTATTCGATGCTGGATTCCCTGTACTTATACCTCAGCCACAGTTGCAACCTCTACGCCAATCGGATTGTTGACTATTTTTGCTCAGGGTGTGACCTATGAAGGTCAAGTAGTCGAATTTTTAGCTAGAAATTGCGCTCGTTATCAGGGTGGAGAATTGGGTTCAGATAAGAAAGGGACTAAACTTGCTGTACTTCCTGATCCTAATGATGGAACAGATTTAGGATTCCAAATTGTATACACTCAAGAAATTGTCGGCTAATAAATAATGGGTTTTTATCGCATAGATTTTAAAGATTCTTCTGAAAAAGTCCCCATACGGGACTTTCTTCTTATTCATACGCCTGTTGAGAAAATAACCAAAGAAGTTAGAGCGTACCATTTAGAATTACTAAATCTAGTACGGTCTTTTGATAATTTCTGGTTAATCGAAAGCGATAAAGTCTTATTTGCGATTTTGGAAATTTATTATCAAAAAATAGCTGACCGCCTAATCCCTAGTTTTGATGCTAAAAAGCTTGAATCTGAGTCCAGGCATAGGTTTTTTGTGGCAGATAAACATTATGGTGATACAAATTGGCTTTCTGGGCTTGAATATTTAATGGGTTATCGATTTGATGAGTCTAAAGCTTCAAAACCTGGAGAAACACAAATCATAATAACTTCTGGCGACAATCATTTAGATTTAGTAGCTGAATTGCATTTACAATTAGAAAGAACGCAAATAGAATGGCTGATAAATAACTATTCACAGGAAGATTTACAAAAAATTATTAAACAAATTTCAGACCGAAGACAAGGTAAGGAATTAATAGAAAAAATGCAGCGTGAAAAAGATAGAGAATTTGTCAAAAATAATCCGAAACTAAATAAGAAAAAATATCCTGGAGAAAAATAAATGGCATTAGACGAAAGATATGCTGGTATTGGAACTACTTGTTATGCTTTTACTGTAGGAGTTGCAGCAGGTGGGTCTATTTCCACGGGCGGAACACTTTATTTTTCTTTTCAATTACAAAATAGAGCAGGGTTAAATCAGCCTTATGTCACAACTGCTGTTACTTACACAGCCGCACAAGAAATAACTATTACAATTCCTGCTCCTCCTGCGGGATTTGATGTTTTCTATTTCGTAATTAGCGCAGGGACTACAAATGACCCTTCAACTCATGTAAATATTGCCAGAGTTCCTTACTACACATTTGGTACTGGCATCAATCCCCAAAGTGTCCCCCAGACTTTCCCCTATGTTTTGACTCTTTCTCAAGACGCTCATATTGTTTTAGCCCCAAGTGTTGCTGCTGAAAGCAATCTTCCTACAGCATCTACAGGAAGACTTGACGGACAAACTAGATACATTACAGGTGAATCTAGATGGCTTCAATATTGGGCTGATAGCACTTTAGCTGCAAGTTCAACTGTGTCCCCTGTAGATGTTGGATGTTGGGTACAGCGTGCCTCTCCCAATTCAAACATAACTAATACCCTAGCTTCTGGCGGAAGTGACCAAAATCTTACGGTCTTGACAGCAAATCAAGTTACTTTACCGCCCGCTTATCCTGTTACGCCATTTACTAAAGTCTTACCCGACTGGCAATTATATTTTTGGCTAGTTAATAATCAAACTTACAATTTCCCTGCGGGGTCACAATTTGGCATAGATGTAATCTATAACAATGAAGTTTCGCCCAGCCTGATGTCTGGGCTGCTTTATATTGAATTTGTGGGATTTGTTAATGTCTCAACCGGAACGATTCGCACAACCGTTACTAGTACGGGGGTCGAATTTTCCAATTTAGGTTCTTATGTTCCTTGGAGTAACGATTCTAGTACGCCATTTATTACCGAAGATGATTTACTTCCTGGTGAGGCAATCGCTATTGGAGTTAAGCCTTTTTTTGCAGAAGGTGATTTTCCCAATAATTCATTGCAAAATGGTGACACTTTCACATTTTTGCCCAGTATTAGGCAACAAGGGGGAGACTATAATCCTCTTGGGATGTTTTTGCGGCAAGCTTCGGGTTATGGCGGTGCTGTTGCTGTTACTGGTGGAAGATATAGGGTATTACCCAATGGTGGCGCTTTATCGTTTGATGTTGCAAGCGGTCAAGCTGTCGTAGGGGATTATTCTTTCCCGATTCAACCACAACGCACATTTTTTGGACTTACTGCTAATACAGCAGGACAAAAAATAATTATCAATGGTTCGGCTGCTGTCTACGCTGCATTATCTTCTTACGTTCCAAATACGACTACCGAATGGATTAGGGCTTTAGTCGGTACTGTTGCTGGTGAAGGACAAGCCACAACTTTTTCTAGTGCGATCGCCGTAGCAGCCGCAGGGGGATTAAGTATTGTTGTTGGCTATCCAACTGGTATAAGAAGTACATATCCAGATTATACTGCAGGAACCACCTGTCCCCTTTCTGTATATTCTGTTAATTTTTATTTACAAAGAAGTGATACTTCAGAAATTCGCAAGTTTTCAGGTTTTTTAGTTGTCAATGGGGCATCACAAACTTTTAGCATTACAGATTGGTCAACAGGAACAGTTGTTTCTGGATTACCTACTATAGCTTCAAATTTTGGATTATTTGCACCTGGTTCAACTGTTCCAACAGCTATTACAGGTGGAAATTTTACTGCAACAAATTATGCTGTTGCTTGGAGTTTTCAATATAATGGGTCGCAAATTACTACACTAAATCATGAAGATTCAAGTTGCATTCCTGAATGGGAAGGAACTTTTGCACCGCCAAGTATAACTATTAACTCTGTAACAACACTTACACCAGGGTCTTCTGCTTATGTTAATAATTCTGGGACTGGAACTAATGCAATTTTAGAAATTGGTATTCCTGCGGGACTATCTGCCTATTCGCAAACTACAGCCAGTTTTGTCCAACCTGCTGTTGGATCAACGGTCACGGTTAGCTTGCTAAATTCCCAATGGTTAGCAGTAGGTCAAAATATATTTATTGAAACTGGTGGAGATTATATAGTATCATCTCTTCCAAGTTCTACAACGGCTACATTAACTAATTCTGGTGCTACTATCAATGCTGCGCCAGCGACATCAATTCCAACAAGTTCAACAGTCGCAAGTTCGGGCGCAACTGGGCAAACAGGACAGGGGGCTTACACACAAACTACAGCTAGTTTTGTCCAGCCTGCTGTGAATGCCGCAGTTACAGTAACTATGCAATCTACCGCGTGGTTAGCGGTAGATGCCTATGTATCAATTTATAGTGGCGGAAATTATCAAGTAGCAAGCATTGTTGATGGAATGAATGCCACACTAACCAATTTAGGATCACAGGGATCGGCAAGTGTAGGTGCTACTATAGCTTCTGGGCAAGATGTAACAGCTTCAGGGACTCAAGGAGTCCCTGGGCAGGGGGCTTATACCGTAACTGCTTCCAGTTTTACTCAACCAGATTTGGGATCAAATGTATCAGTAAATGTTGGATCTACAGTATGGATGGTTGCGGGACAAACTCTGTATGTAGAAACCGCCGGATATTATACTGTAGCAAGTATTACCAGTAGCACAGTCGTAGTTTTAACCAATAATGGCGCAACAGCAAATGCTACACCTGGAACTACAATCACAACTGGACAAGGCGTGGTTTCTAGCGGATCAACTGGAGCAATGGGAAATACTGGAGCTACAGGACAATCAGCATATACTACTACAACAGCGTCTTTTGCTCAACCAAATATTGGTAGCAATGTCACAGTTTATTTAACAAATTCAAGTTGGATGCAAGTTGGACAAAGCGTTCAAGTTGGCGCTGGTGGTGTCTACACCGTGTATTCAATCAGTTCACCAACACAAATATCAGTCACCAACACAGGTCAATCGGGCAACGTATCAAGTGGAACTGCTGTGGCTTCTGGTTCATCTGTGACTTGTGCTGGTATTCAAGGGATTTCTGGTTCTGTGTCGGCTGCATCAAGTTTGCTGCTCACAGAACAATCATCAGCGCCAGGAACTTCATCAAGTCAAGTTGGAGTGTACGCAAGCGCCGGAGGTAATCTTACTGTTCAAGATCCAGCATCAGGATCATCTCACCAAGTTGCAGTCTTGGACAAACCTCAAACTTGGTCAAAACGACAAGCCCAAACAGTTGTCACATTGACTATTTCTTCAGGTGTTGTCACTGCTGATTTGAGTCAAGGAAATTTGTTCATCTTGACACTGACTGCTAATGTCACAAACTTCACTTGCACAAACGTTGCAGTTGGTACGTATATGTTCAAAATTATCAATGGATCAACTTCGTATACCGTTGCGTTTGATACGTCGATTTTCAAAGCTGGTTCTGGTTCGTTGACTATTTCAACCACAGCAAGTTCTTCAAACGTGTTGAGTTGTGCGTCTTTTGACGGTACGACGCTTGATTCTGTTATGAATCCAGGAGTGTAGAAAAATGTTTACTTTTCCAATTGGATTTTTTTCACCAGTTGTTGTTTCTGGCGATCCGTCAACAATTTTTGGAAGTTCACTTCAACTTTGGTTACGCGGTGATTCAATTGTGTTGAATGGATCAAACGTTTCTCAATGGACAGACAAAAGTGGCAATTCAAATCATGCAACCCAAACAAATGCTTCGTTACAACCTGCATATCAAACAACAGGATTCAATGGTAAACCCTGCTTGAATTTCAACAATGTAGCTGTAATGAATCTTCCTAATTTTCTTCAAAGTAGTTGGGGAGAAGGATCATTAATTGTTCTTTATTATCTCAGTACAACAGCAGATCAATGGTGTGTAATGCAAACCGGATCGGGCGGTGATCCTTATTGGGGTACGAATGGTACTTTTGGTTATTCGAGTTATTTTGGCGAATTTATGACTGCTAGATTAAATGGTCAGCCAAGTTCAGGTATGTCAATAGTTGGACAGGCACTTGTTGAAGTGATTAGTGGAACTGGTAGTAATTCATATATATTGAATAGGAATACTACGAATTTATTAACAACTAATCCTAATTGGGGTGTGACAACTACTCCTGTTATTGGAGAAAGTATTGGCGGCGGTAAGTTTTTCCCTGGTACTATTGCTGAAATAGTATTGATCAACACTGTACCAACAACATCTCAATTAACTGCCATCAGAGCTTATTTCAAAAACTATTATTCTTTGAATATTTACTAATGATCAGCGATAGAAAAATAATGGATGAGTTGGAGACTCTTGTTTCAATCAACTCAATCAAACCTGGATTCTGGAATGAAATATTAACAATATAAAAATATGACTGAATTTCCCAACCAAATCACCCAATCGGATATTGCAAACAGAATAGAAAAACTGTTTGGTAATACTATAAATATTGTCTTAGACCGAGAATACTTCCCTGGTGAAACTTTTACTTTGTCTAATGGACAATCCGCACAGATATTAAATAGATGTGTAGCTGGGTCTGCTATAGCCTGTTTAACAGATCAAGGAAATTGGTATATTCAAGGTACAGATAAAATTGGAACTACTGCGGGAAGCAGGGTGATAGCCGATAGGGTGTTTGGTCAGCGTAAACCGCCAACGCAACCATTATTTGGCTTTGTCATGGTTTTGGACTCGAATTGGTTATCAATAAATACGTCTGGAAATGTAAACATGATTTCTACTATCTTCAAGTATTTTCTAAAAACAAAAACCAAAATACACACAATTCCATATGATGACAGATGGTATACAATTGAATATCCCAATTTGTCTACTTGGTTGAAAACTGTTTACCCTCCATCTGGTAGTGCATTATCACCTTCTCCTGTAGCAAGTGCCGCAATTTCCAATTTGGGATTAACAGTTGAAGAAGTTAGTTTATCCGATCCAAATTTGGTTAACAAAGTTGAGTCTTTGTTATATATTCCTCTTTTACAATTTGGCGCTACATTTACTACTACAGAAGCTAACAACCTGAGAAAATTAGCAGCAAAAAAAGGAGTATTTTTGATCGGTGAATGGAGTGCGTGGATTCCATACGATCAATATATTTTGAACTTGATGAATTTCAACAAGATTTCAATTGGCGGCTCTGAGCCAGTATATGATTACACCTTTTACGCCAAAAAGCTCGATAATACATTAACAACATTTGCCGTAGAAGGGAATGCAAGTGGATATTTTTCTGGACAAACAGATAAACAAACGTTAATGACATTTATCGATCAAGATGGTGTAACTGTCAGAGCCAATATGGTGTTACTCAGCAAGTAAATATGATTCAGGTAGCTAACCATTGTTTAATTCTAAGTATCTAGTAGCTGAACGCTTTAATTTGACTGAATCGCCGATTTTTCGGTGTTTGATATCGTATACAAATAATGAGCAAAATACTGGACATTATTAAAATCTAACCTGCCTGTTTCCCGCACTGGTCCCATTTGCGTTTTTTTGGAAAGTTACACTTTCTCCGTTAACACTAATAATAATTTGAGTATCTGTTTCTGTAACAGTAGTTATCAATTGTTGCAACAATGCAACAATTTGTTGTTGAGTTACCTGATCCATTTTAAAAATTCCTCTTAGACTGTAAAGCTTCCCATTGAACTTGAAAACCTAAACCTGTTGGTGCAACTATAAATTGAGAAATTGAAGTAGGTACGCCGTTATTGCCAACAGGAGTTGTGTTATACAAAGTATAATTCAAATTTTGATTGGTAATTATCCCCAACGTCAGTTTAGTAGTTCCCTGCACTACTGGCTGTCCGGCTATATTTTTTAAAGTTAAATCATGCGCCCAGCCTTTAACAATTCTTTGGCGCAAAAAGCCAGAATTATAATAATTAAATACATCTCCTTCTTTGATTGCTGTATTGGCATTAATAGTTAATTCCTCGGAATAACCATTTAAAAGATTTTGATATTTGAATTTTGTTAATAATCCTAGTTGAGCCTGGACAAAAGTTGTAGCCAAAGGAAAATTTTCAGAACCATCAATTGGATCTGTTGGCGACCAGCCTGGGGATTGCACTAAATATTGCTGAGTCTGCACCGTATTCGTGCTAGTGGCAGAAGTTGAACTTTGCGGAACCATTTGGGTATATTGGTCTGGTCTTTTCTCAGCCACAGGAGGATAGCCATCTTGAGTCTGCTCTTGAACTTCTATTTTGCCGTTACCTATTTGCTGACCAGAAGCATTATATTTCTTGATTTGTGTGGTGTAATTTGCCGAAGTTAATTGCGCTCCATTCGTAGTAATTAAATTACCGTTAGCATCGTTGCTGTAAACTTGAACATAAGTCGCTGGGTTAAATGTTGTTGCAGAAGAAAAATAGGATTCAGAACCTAATACAAAATCTGGATTTGCGGGAGTTCCAGCCGTAACTGTTGAAGAATTGTCAGGGTTTACAATTCGCATAAAAGAAAACTGTTCTGTTAGCTCTTCTGCGACGTAATAATTCGGGACATAATTAGGATTAGTGACCACTACTTGAGAACTAGTACCGTCAGCGTTACATTGTTTCTGAACGGTAAAAGCTTGAGTAAAATCATTATTAGGCGACAATTGAAGATCCTTGTAATTCCCGCCCGTGATAGTTAAAGTCTGAAATTGATAAAGTAAATAATCAGGGTTATCGGTAGTCAGACTTAAAGTTTCTGGTGTTTCTGGAGTTTCACTTTTGGCTCTTGCTAATTCAAAGCCAGAAACAACATTACCAATAGCGTAACCTGTATTTGAATCATAAGAATATTGTGTCTTGATAGACTTAATGAGCATCCAAAATTCAGAAGGATTACCGTTAACCTTACTACCCGCCGATTCATCTGAAGTGTCAAGCATTTGCAAAGCAGTAGCAGCAAAGCCATAAGTTTCATCCAATGTCCAGATTAAAGTTTCATCTTCGTAATATTTAGTCGTCCTTTCTCTTGTTTGACCACCACAGTCAAAAATCATCGTGATAGTTTTAATAGCGGTAGTTCCTGGTAATACCTGATTAGCATTAGCATCCCCTGAAACTATGGTTTTTTTTGTAGGCGGTTTTTGTACGAATCTTGGGGTCGAGGAGTTTTGAGTTGCCGTAGAACTCGCGGCGTTTGCAGTAGAAAAATTACCTGTTAATAGAGAATTTTTATATTCAAAAGATAATTTAGGATTTATATCAGCATAACCGTTACTGGTTTGTACATATGGCGTATTTGGTAGTAATATTCTATCGATTTGTTGGATTTGAGTATTTAAAATAGCTGTTACAGGTTTTTGATTGGCTGTATAATTTGTTTGTATTTCACTTAAAATATCTGTTTCTTGATAAGTCCAAGCGTTGCCTTTTCCAAAAGGCAGAACCTTCACGCCTGTAGCATCGGAATATCGGACATAAGCACCTGCTAGATAAAGCCTTTCTTGCGTTAAGACCTCCCCTGGTGAAGTAGTGTCTGTCTTTTTGGCATTAGAAATATTTAAAGGCAATAATGCAACGCCAGTTAAGGGAATCCCCGCAGCAGAAAAAATAGACGGAATAGACCTTGAATTATTGGAGCTATTGGCTGATGTTTGTGAAGTTTGGCATTCAGGATCGGAAAAATTGGCATTTGATGGAACCGAGTTTGACCCGTCTATTCTCTGGAAAACTTTTTGACCCATCCTGTATTCCCAGGCTCCAGTCAATGAAACATTACCTTTTGTGTATCCGCCTGGATAACTAGTTTCTTTTTGTTCTGTAAAAGTTGGCGAATTAATTCGCATTTTAGCCCCGAAAAAATTTAACTCACCCCCTGGGCTGAACAAATTCATTAATAGCGATTTTGCCAGTGGGCTTGAAAAACTAAATCCACCCGTGGGGTGTTGTCCTAATCGACAGGACAAAGTTATTTTACCAATAATAGGAATATTTGCTAAAAAATCTGGAAACTGACTAGTCACGCTTGGCGAAAAAGGAATTTTTAGCGTAGCATTTGCTGAGTAAACTAAAGTAGCCGCATTGCCCTCAAAATTAACTATTAGCTGTTGCGTTTGGTAATTAAAATAGAATTGCCCTATTTGAATATTAGTGGGGTCTGTGGCTTGTTGTAATGTTATTCCATTGACAATAACTTGACTAATATTTTGTGTAGTGTTGGGTAATTGGATAGGAGTATTGGCTATTGGTGAGGTGACTACAACCGGAGTATTGTTTTTTTGGATAAAAATTTGCGGAGCGATTGAATTAAAAATTGGCTCCGCTATTATTGGTGCTTCATCGCCAAAAACATTTGTAGTTTCTGTATA
>Ga0116226_10001679_pt1 | contig 19263 bp, 13 predicted proteins | sample S1TSphfallax_FD_89692 | JGI IMG/M metagenome (GOLD analysis project Ga0116226, IMG submission 89692) | Host-associated microbial communities from peat moss isolated from Minnesota, USA - S1T2_Fa - Sphagnum fallax MG | ecosystem: Host-associated > Plants > Peat moss > Unclassified | place: USA... | reverse complement strand
CGGCAGCAAGGCAGTGAGCGACACCGATGTGAGCATCCGCGAACTCATGGCGCTGTGCCTGGCCGAAAACGACCGCCGCTTCGCAGGTTACGACACCCGTCTGCTGCGGCCGACGACCATGCCGGCGCTGACCCGCCTGGCATTGCGGTTCATGCGGCGACCGCGCCCTCCGATGGAAGGAGCGGCAGCATGACCGTCAAGGCCGGTTCGCAAGCCCATAAGGAATTGTTCTGTCAACAATTCATCGAGACCCACCAAAATTATGATCCGGAAACGCTGCCTTGGCCGGAGCTGGACGAGGCAGCGCTGGCGCGGCTGCGTGGCGTGCCGTTCTGGCAGGAAGTGTATCATACCGAGCGACGCGCCGGCGCGATCGTGGATGCGTTCACGCCGCAGGTGAGCGATCCCATCGTGCGCGAGGCCATCGCGTTGCAGGGCCTTGAGGAAACCCGACATGCCAAACTCATTCGCGTGCTGATCGACCGTTACGGGCTGGACGCGACCGAGCAGCCGCTCGAAACCTTTCCCAACGACCTCGAAACCGCCTTCATCGATTTCGGGTTCGGCGAGTGCCTCGATGCTTTCCTCGGTTTTGGTGCGTTCAAGACCGCACGCCAATCGGCCTTTCTACCGGAGGCGATGTTCGACATTTTCGATGTGCTGATGTTCGAGGAGACACGGCACATCGTTTTTTTCATCAACTACATGGCCTGGCGCGAAAAGCGCCGCGGCCATTTGGCGCCCACCCGCGCCCTGAAATCCGCCTGGTTCTACGGCCGGGCCCTGCGCCGGCTAATGGGCATGGTTCAACGCGGGCAGGAGCCCAATGACGGCCGCGATTTCGCCGTGACACAGGCCAACATGTTTCTCGACGGCTTCAGCTTCCGCGGCTTCGTCGAAGATTGCTACCGCGAGAATGCGCGGCGCATGAGCGCCTTCGATCCCGATCTTATGCAGCCGAGGCTGCTACCCGCTGTCGCCGATCTTGCGGTGCGCGGACTCCGGCTTTGGGACCAGCGCCGGCCGCGCTTGGAACGCGCAGCGTGAAGGCGCTGGCCGCAATCGGACTTCTCTGCGGTCTGGTTCTGGCCAACGGAGGAGGCGCGATCTGGCAAAGCCTCCTCCGGCTCGGCTGGGCCCATAACCTACACCCGCTCCCTGCCATAATTCGCATCATCCCCTGCGCCACCCCATTCCAAAGGATACAAACCCGCCGCCACATATCGACGAAATGACGAGTATTCCCAAGCCCGCTCCTCCTTGGCCAAACCATGCTTTACCGGGTTGACATGGATGTAATCCATATGGGCCGCATGATCCCGTTCGTCCCTGATCATTTTTCCTAAAATCGCCGCCGCCAGATGCCGCTTTCCCGTTGCCGCAAAGTCCCGATCGTCCGTGCCGCTTGCCGTGCAATTCGTCGGGTAAAGCCCGCCTTGATGTCGCGCATACGCCCGGAAAAATCGGCGTCGCCCTCGGGCAAGGTCGGGCAATGCATAGGGTCTGGCAATACGACCCAGGCATCGATATGGAAATCCAACGAACTTCGGAATCGCGACGCTAGAGCATTTTCCGATCGCGTCGGGTCAGTGCAGTCGTTCGGAAAATACTCTAGCTCTCTGTTTTGGCGAGCATCTTTATCCGACGGGTAACCCCGTGCGGTCGGATGATGCTCTAGCACAGGTGTTGGCCGATCAACTCAAGCCATTCCCGGCCTGGCAAGCCTTCGGTGTGCTTGCGTCGGCGTGCTGGAGCACGCCCTACGTTTGCTATACCCAAGAGCGCACCTTTCGTGCCAATTGCGCCGCGAATGTGTTCGGAGGGATTTGCCCGACCTGTGATGGCGTTTTGTGCAGCGCCCGGTGTGTGCGATAGGTATTTTGACCAAACATCCCGAGTCTCAAGACAGGCATCTCCGTTCGGGCCGCAAATGCAAGGAACTCTGTTCCTTTGCCTGATGCTGTGCGATCAGGATGACAGTGGCGTAAGGCTTGGCCACGCCATGGACGCCACCATGTGTTACCGTGAGCAAGCGAGACCAGATTAGCCATGTTCGTGATCCGTAAAGACGATCTATCGGGTGAGCAATCACGCGAGCTTCTGGCCCTGCATCTGAAAGGGATGCAAGTCAGCTCACCCCCCGGCGGCGTGTTTGCGCTCGACCTGTCTGGATTACAAATTCCTGAAATAACGGTGTGGAGCGCATGGCATTTAAACCGCATTGCAAGCATAGGTGCGTTGAAATCTCTCGACGATGAAACTGCTGAGGTGAAATCGATGCGGACGCATCCGGATTACCTTCGTAGAGGCGCAGGATCAGCTTTGCTCGAACGGATCATAGCCGACGCATCTACGCGAGGTGTCAAGCGGCTTAGCTTGGAGACGGGAAGCGGCCCTGCTTTCGAACCAGCTCTTGCATTGTATCGGAAGCGCGGCTTCACCAATGGAGCGGCTTTCGCGGATTACGTGCAGAGCAGCTTTAATCAATTCTTACACCTTGATCTCTAAAGAACACCGCCGCAGCATCAACTTTGGCTAGAGAGCCGGGGAACACTGACGAATAGGGCTGTTTGCTTGCCGGCGACATTAACCAGGATATCCAGGCCGCCAAGCTGCTCGCATGCATCATGAACCAACTGCTTGCAGCACGCCTCCTCGGTAATGTTGCCTGGCAATGCTACTGCTCCGACCTTGGCAGCCCTGATGGCTGCAAAGTATCTTTCGCGTCGGCTTCCTCGCCGGCGAGGTAATCTATGGCCACGTCCGCGCCTTCCCGCGCAAATGCGATCGCCACCGCCCGGCCAATGCCGCTATCCCAGCCGGTGATCAACGCGCGCCATCCCGCCAGTCGGCCAAAACCCTTGTAGGCTCTCTTCACCACGATCCGGGCGAGGCACCTACGCCGCGCTCCGCTTGTGGCCTGGCGACGGGCACGATTTCGAGGTGTCGGCCGCAACCATGCTATGTGACCGTCCATGGAAACCAAACCGCCGACCCCGCTTGCCGTCCTCGTCGGCATCCAGACGCCCGACGTGGATGACGTCGCGCACGAAGCGAGCCTGGAGGAGCTGGGGCGCCTAGTGAAGACGCTGGGCTATGCGGTCGTTGGCACGCTGTCGCAAAAGCGTGAGGGCACCGGCGCGGCTCTGCTCCTGGGCAGCGGAAAACTCGGTGAGCTCGCCGCGCTCACCGGCGGCACGGGGTTCGTTGGCTCCATGGCGCCGCCCTCGACGTCAAAAGCCCGCCAGCGGTTCGATAATGCGGTAGGGCCGGCCAACCCGGCCGAGCCGGCCGAGCCCGAAGCTAATGCCACACGAAAGCCCGAATTTGTTATCGTCGACCATGAGCTTTCGCCCAGCCAGATACGCAACCTGGAACGCGCCACCGGCGCCGGGGTACTGGACCGCACCGGCGTCATCGTCGAGATTTTTCATCGTCACGCCAACACCCGCGAGGCCAAACTTCAGGTGGAGATGGCGCGGCTGAAATACGTGGCACCCCGGCTGCGGGAATCCACGGGCGGCGGTGGCCGGCAGCAGGGCCCGGGCGCCGGCGAAACCACGCTGGATCTCGATCGCCGAAAAATCCGCGACCGGCTGGCGGAGCTGAAAGACCAGCTGGAGGCTGTGCAGCGCGACAGCGAACAGCGCCGCTCCGCCCGCCGCGACCAGCTTCGGGTGGCCCTTGTCGGCTATACCAATGCCGGAAAATCCTCGCTGATGCGGGCGCTCACTGGCAGCCAGGTGCTGGTGGAGGACAAGCTTTTCGCCACGCTCGACACCACCGTTCGAACCTTGCAGCCGGAAACAAGGCCTCGCGTGCTTGTCTCCGACACGGTCGGCTTCATCAAGCAATTGCCCCACGATCTCGTGGCCTCGTTCCGCTCCACCCTGGCGGAGGCGCTGGAGGCATCGCTGCTCCTTTTCGTGGTCGACGCATCCGACCCGACCTACGAGGCGCAGCTTGAGGTAAGCCGCAGCGTGCTGCGTGAGATCGGGGCGGATGCGGTGCCGTCCCGCCTGGTGCTGAACAAGATGGACCGGGTGGACGCGGCCGGGCGCGCGACCCTGCTGGAAAAACATCCGGACGCGATCATGCTGTCCGCGCACGCGCCGGAGAATGTCAGCGCTCTCCGAGACACCATCATCGCGTTCTTCGAAGCTTCGATGGTGGAGGATGTGCTGGTGCTGCCCTATGCGAAACAGGGGCTGATCGGCGAGGTGTATGAAAGTGCGAGGGTCTTGTCCGAGGATTACAACGAGACCGGCCGAGTGCTGAAATTGCGCGGCCTACCCGGCGCCATCACCCGGCTGAAGCGGAGCCTTGCCGCGCAGTAAGCCTTCGGTCGGGGAGCGCCTCTCATCAGCTCCGGAACGAAATAAGACGAGTTAATTCAAGGGCATGACGAGAATATTGTCTCCCTCCTCCCTGTAGCGAGGGTCGGGGTGGGGGGCTCTTAGAGGTTTTCAATCCAACGAACTTCGGAATCGGGGCACAAGCATCAGCAATGAATTTCGGCCGCTGGCATTACCAAAACTCCGGTGGAACAGCGCAAACGGATCAGCCTGCCTTTCGCGCCTTCGGCTTCGAAGGCTTGACCTTTTCCGCGCTGGCAGCCTTCTGCGCCTGCTTACTGCCTCCCGCAACAGCTTTTCCCTTGCCGGCCAGGCTCGCGCGCAGCGCCGACATCAGGTCGATAACGTTCGTGTCGTCGGGCTCAGCCACCTTCGCAGGCTTGTGGCCCTTCGTCTTGTCCTCGATCAGCGCCTTGAGCGCTTCCTCGTAACGATCGACGAACCCGCTCGGATCGAACTTCCCCTCCTGCTGTTCAATGATCCGCTCGGCAATCGCAATCATCGCCGGATCGGCATCTGCGCTACTGATCGTGCCAAAAATCTCGTCCGCCTTGCGCACTTCCGCGTCGGTGCGGATGGTGTAGGCCAAAATCCCGTTGCCGCGCGGTTCCAGCGCAAGAATGCGCTCCCGCGTCGCCATCACGATACGGCCCAGCGCGATCCGACCGGATTTTTCCATCGCGGTGCGTATCACGCCGAAAGCCTCCTGCGCCAGTTTGCCATCCGGCGCCAGGTAATAGGGATTATCCCAGTAAATCCGGTCGATTTCGTCAGCGGGAACGAAGCGCTCGATATCGATCGTTTTGGTGCTCTCGAGCTTAACGGATTTGATCTCCTCATCGGTCAGCAGGATGAATTCGCCCTTGGAAACTTCGTAGCCCTTCACGAGATCGCGGCGTTCGATCGGGCCGGTCTCCGGATCGGTCGTAATCATCCTGATCCGGTTATTCGTCTTCGGATTGATAAGATGAAAGTGCACGTCCCCGGCGGCGTTGGTTGCCGTGTAGAGAGCCACCGGGCAGGTGACGAGGGACAGTTTTAGATGTCCCTGCCAAGTCGGGCGATATGCCATGTCGGGGGTCCCTTATCGACCATCAGCGCCCCAAACGACTCCGGCAGCCATTCGTTCAATCAGCCGCAGGGGATGGCCTCACCCGAATCGAGATCGATCTTGAAGCAATGCTCATGGCCGGTTCCCACCTCACGGACAATGACACTGATCTCGTGGTCGTCGCCACCGGGCGCCCGGAAAGCAAAATCCTCCAGATAGGCGGCCGCTGCCGCCTCGAAGGATGTCTCGTCCAGCAGGCGCGCGTGATGCCCATCGATGTGGCGGGCGTGAACCCTGAAGCGACGTGTGATGTCAGCGATGCGAGTCATGGCTTGGCCTCCCGTCAGCCGAACGCGCGAGGGCCGAAAAAGATTCATCCCAATGGATCCGAAGAGCGTTGACGCCGCAAGACTGCCGCCGGAGCGACCATGCCTGCGAACAAGCTGACGCGATACCAGGAGAAGCGGGATTTCAAGCGCACCGCCGAGCCGGCTGGCAACGACAAGGTGGTGGCATCGGATGCGCTGCGTTTCGTAATCCAGAAGCATGCGGCATCCCATCTGCATTTCGATCTCAGGCTGGAATTCGATGGCATTTTCCGGTCCTGGGCGGTGCCGAAGGGACCGTCGCTCGACCCGAAAATCCGCCGGCTGGCCATGGAGGTCGAAGACCATCCCCTCGATTACGGTGATTTCGAGGGCACGATCCCAAAGGGCGAATATGGCGGCGGCACCGTCATGCTGTGGGACCGCGGTTATTGGGCGCCTGAACCCGGTTTTGCGGAGATCGGCAAGGCGCTCGGCGCGGGCGAGCTGAAATTTGTCCTTGAGGGCCAGCGGTTGCACGGGTCCTGGGTGCTCGTGCGCACCAAGGCGGACGCGCGTGGCCGGGCAAGCTGGATACTGATCAAGCACGGCGATGATGCCGCGGTGACAGGTGAGGAAGTCGGCCCCAGCGATCAGGACCGGTCCGTGGCCTCCGGCCGGACCATGGCCGCCATCGCCGCCGGCGGCGGCAACCCAGCCACACCGTTCATGACGGCCGCCGGCGTGCCGGCCGGCGCAATCTGGCGAACCGGTCGCAACGCCGCATCTTCCGGGCTGGTGGCCCCCACAAAAACCGGGGAGGCCGGCACAAAACCCGATGCCGCATTCGAAATCCCAAGCTTCATAGAACCCCAGTTGACCAAACCGGTCGCCAGGCCCGCTTCCGGCCCCGGCTGGGCGCACGAAATCAAATTCGACGGCTACCGCATGCAGCTGCGGACCGACGCCAAGGGCGCGACGCTGAAGTCGCGCAAGGGTCTCGATTGGTCCGCCAAATTCCCAGAAATCGTGGCGGCCGGCGCTCGTCTGGCCCCCGGCATCATCGACGGCGAGGTGGTGGCGCTCGATCACGACGGCGCGCCGGATTTCGCGGCCTTGCAGGCGGCGATCACCGACCGGAAAACCGCCAACCTCGTGTTTTTCGTGTTCGACCAGATTTTCTCGGCCACCGAGGATCTGCGCCCACTGCCCCTGGAGGCGCGCAAGGCGCGGCTGCAACGCACCATCAACGATGCACCCGCCAACATCCGGTATGTGAAACACTTCGTCACCGCAGGGGATGCCGTGTTGCTGTCCGCCTGCCGCCTGCATCTGGAAGGGATCGTCTCGAAGCGCCTGGATGCGCCCTACCAGTCGGGCCGCGCGCAGACATGGACCAAATCAAAATGCCGCGCCGGGCACGAGGTGGTCATCGGCGGCTTTGTCACCACCGGCCACGCCTTCCGCTCGCTCATCGCCGGCGTCAATCGCGGCGGCCACCTCGTTCATGTGGGGCGCATCGGCACCGGCTTCAGCCAGGACACGGTGGCGCGGATCATGCGCAAGCTGCGGCCCCTGGAGACGGACAAAAACCCCTTCACCCATGGCGGGCCGCGCAAGACCGCGGATATTCACTGGCTCCGCCCCGAACTGGTGGCGGAAATCGAGTACGAAGGGTTTACGGGTGTCGGCCATCTGCGGCAGGCCGCCTTCAAGGGCCTGCGGGAAGACAAGCCGGCGGCCGAGGTGGAGGCGGAGACCCCTGCCCCGGCATCGACCACGCTGGCCGAACCGGCGCCCGCCGCCGTGCGCAGCCATACCGTCATGCCAAGCGGATCGACGCCGGTGCTGGGAGTCGTCATCTCGCATGCCGAAAAACCGCTCTGGCCGGATGCGAACGACCACACGCCCGTCACCAAGCTCGATCTCGCCCGCTATTATGAAGCTGTCGGAGACTGGCTGATCCGGCACGTGCGCGGCCGCCCCTGCTCGATGATCCGGTTCCCCGACGGTATTACGGCCGGCGAACAATTCTTCCAGCGGCACACGGCAAAAGGGCAATCGAGCCTGATCGGGGAGGTCACCGTCTGGGGTGACCGAAAACCCTATCTTCAGTTCGACCGGGTGGAGGCGCTGATTGCCGCGGCACAGGTGGCGGCGCTGGAGCTGCACCCGTGGAACTGCGAACCCTTCAAACCCGAACAACCAGGCAGGCTGGTCTTCGATCTGGATCCGGCGCCGGACGTGGCATTCGATCAGGTGCTGGCAGGTGCTCGCGAAATCAGGGATCGCCTGCACGGCCTTGGGCTGGAGGGTTTTTGCAAGACCACTGGCGGCAAGGGGCTGCACGTCGTCACCCCGCTGAAGGCGGAGGGGGTGAATTGGGCGGCCGCCAAGGCTTTTGCCATGGGCGTCTGCAAGGCCATGGCGCTCGACGCGCCCGACCGATACCTGATCAACATGGCGAAGAAGGAACGCGGCGGCCGCATTTTCCTCGATTATTTGCGCAACGACCGCATGGCCACCGCGGTCGCCCCGCTGTCGCCGCGTGGACGCCCCGGCGCGCCGGTTTCGATGCCGCTCGCCTGGTCCCAGGTGAAAAGGGGGCTAGCGCCGCAGAAATACACCATACGCACCGTGCCTCCCCTGCTCGCTAAGCTCTCGGCCTGGGAGGATTATTCCGAGTGCGAACGGCCCTTGGCAGAGGCGATCAGGCGCCTTGGCAAAGTCTGACGCCCCGTAAAGCGCGTATTGCCACCTCCCCCCTTGTAGGGAGGGTCGGGGTGGGGGGACTCACGCCGGTCGGGGCCAAAAACCCCGGAACAACCGACCCAGAAATCCGAGCGGGATACGCGCAGTTCCGTCCGAAAAAATCGCCGAAATCCAAACAATCCGAGCTGGGCGGCGCTCTACCCGGCTTGAGATGGCGCAGAAATTGCTAACCTCCCATCGCTCAAACGCAACACGATCCTGAAAAGAGACGAGGCGACCCTACCCTGAGTGGCGACGTGTCGAAGGAGGATTGAATGGTTCAAGTCAATCGGACTATTCCCGCGCGCGCCGCGCACCCACCCATCTTCACCGCGGGCGGTTTCGGGGCAAGCCACCAACCAGACCCCGCCAATGGCGGCATGACAGTGGCGGCATGCCTGAAACTGCCGCCCCTCGACAGGGGCGAAATCCTCTCCGGCCGAAGCGGGCTAAACCGTGCGGTGCAATGGGTTCACGTCGTCGATCACAGCGATCCGGAGGACTCCCTGTCCCCCGGCGAATTGCTGCTCACCTCGGGCATTGCGCTCAGCCAGGACCACTCCCTTCAAGGCGATATTTTTCAGATCATGCAGCGGCGAAACTCCGCCGCGCTCGTCATCGCGCTCGGTCGTTATATGCGCGACGTGCCGCCGGACATGCTGCGCGCGAGCGATGCATGCGGCATTCCCATCATCGGCCTTCCCTGGGAGGTCAATTTCGGCGACATCACCCGCGCGGTTCTCGCCCCGCTGCTCCACAGCCATGTGCAGTCGCTTGAGCGCTCGGAGGAGCTGGGCCGCAAGCTGCTCGATCTGGTGTTGCACGGCGGCGGCATTTCCGAATTATGCGAGCGTATCGCCGGCACGCTCGGCTGCCCGGTTGCCGTCTTCGGCGGCGATGGCTCGTTGCGCGGTGCCAGCCAAGGGGGCCAGGCCCTGGCCTACGAAAACCGGGGGCGGTTTGCCGCTTCGCTGGCCGCCCTGGACCATGCCCGATCCTGCCCGCGGCAGCTGGTGCTCAACGCCCGCCTGCTCGGCCTCGCCATGCCGCTCGCAACCCAAGGCCAGGACTGGATGATTTTGGGCGGGCTGAAAGCCTCCCTACCCCGCTGGGAGCAACTCATCGCCGGCACCGCCGCCGCCGCCGCGGCACTCCTGCTGAGGCGCGAGGAGGCCGCGCGTGCCACCAAGCCGCTCCCCTTGTCCGAGCGATTGCTGAAAGTGCTGGAACGCAAGGCGGCCCTCAATGCCCAGCTGATCCGGGAACTCGGATTACTTGCCAACGAACCGTGCTGTCTGCTGATCGTCGAGCCCCGCGCCAAGCTTCAGGCGGATATCGGCCAGCTGGTCGGCGCCGCGCTTTCGCGGCAATTCGGCGCGCGGGCGATGGCGCAGCAGAGCAACCGGCTGGTTTATGTCCTGCAGGCAAGGTTGGGACGGCCAGGGCGCACCAAGCCGTGGGCCGAGCGCCTGGCCGCCGCGCTGGCGGACGCCGATAGCCCTTGCCGGCTCGCGATCACCGGTGGCGATCTCGCTTTGGCGGAGCTCGCAGAAGGTTTTTCTGAGGCGTGCGAAACCTTGCGCCTAGGCCGCGTGCTGCGCCCCAGGGCGGATGTGCTCTACACCGCCCAGGTTGTCATGCTCGCCCGCATGGCCCGCAATCTGACAGAGGATGTGCCTGTGTCCGAGGTGAGTCCCGCCATCGTCAAGCTGGAGGAACAGGATCGCAGCCTGCATGGTTCACTCGTCGAAACCCTGGAATGTCTGCTCGATACCGAGGGCAATGTCAGCCTCGCGGCCCGCCAACTCGGCGTACATCGCCACACGCTCCTCTATCGGCTTGGCCGCATCTGCGAAATCCTCGGCATTGAGTTCGATTCCGTCTCGCGGCTTGAACTTCGCCTGCAATTGATGGCCCGCCGCCTGGCCAACGCCTGAGCGGCGGGTCGCCACGCCGAAGGCCAACCTGCAATCGTCAACAAAAAAGTCACCTTGCCACCGGCGGGGCCGCAATTGCCGTGCCGCAGGGGTAATATCAACGGTTCTGAACATTTTCCGATCGCGTCGGGTCAGTGCAGTCGTTCGGAAAATGCTCTAGCTCTCTGTTTTTGCAAGCATATTTATCCGACGGGGTAACCCCGTGCGGTCGGATGATGCTCTAACTCTCTGCCGATGCCGCCGCTCTTATCCCTCCCCCTCGTGCGGAGGGCCGGGGTAGGGAGCTCTCGCCATGAGTGATCAATTTCTGCCGCTGGTATCATTTTGGCCGCGCGGGCCCGTGTGGCCGAGATTTTCAACAGTTCGTCGATAAGATCGTCCGGCCTGTTCTACGATCCATGGGCAGCATCCAAGCCGCGCGCCATCTAGGGTGCCACCATGCGGAGTCCGCGCAAGGCGGTGCTTGGTCGCGCGAGGGGAGGCGGATGAAAATCACCGTTTTGGGGGGCGCGGGCCTGATCGGCGCCGGCATCGTGCGTGACCTCGTTTCCAGCCACGCGATCTGTCCCTTGGATGCCATACGGATCTGCGACGTCTCCGAAGACCGGGCGCATTCGCTCGCGGCCGAGTTGCACGATCCGCGATTGCAAGTGGTCGGGCTCGATGTGCGCGACGGCCAGTCTATGCTGGCCGCCATCGCGGAGGCCGATCTCTGCATCAATGCCGTGCCCACCCTGGCAGGCTTTCAAATGGCCATCTTCGCCGCCACCCTGGAAGCACGGGTGCCCTACATGGATCTGGGCGGTCTCGGCACTTTCACCGTGGCGCAAAAGGCCTGGCACGAGAAATTCCGCGCGGCCGGCGTCACATCCGTCATCGGCACCGGAGCCGACCCCGGCATGTCCAACGTGCTCTGCCGGGTGGTCGCCGACCGGCTGGACACGATAGATCGTATAAATCTCTATTGGGCGGCGGAATTGCTCGGCGCGGAGAGCCCGGTTCTGGTGCCGACCTACAATGTCGCCACCCTGCTTGCGGAATATGCCCAGCCCAGCACGCAATTCCTCGACGGACGGCATGTCGAGGTGCCGGCCATGTCCGGCACGGAAATCGTCGATCTCCCTTTGCCCTGGGGTGCTACCCGCTTCATGTATTCGCCGCATTCCGAGCCGCTGACCGTGCCGCTGGCAGAAGGCATACGCAACAAGGGTATACGCGAGTTCACCTGGAAGCTGCACTTGCCGGAGCGCACCCACGAAGCCTGGGTGGGGCTGGTCAAGGCCGGGTTCGGCCGCTCGGATGAACCGGTCCTGGTGCGCGGCGTCCCAGTCCATCCCGTCGAAGTTCTGCAGGCAGTCATCGACCGCAACATCGCCGCCTACCGGCAAACCATTCCGGCCCAGGAAAGTCACGAAATCCACTTCGCCGTCGGCAGCGGAACACGCGGCGGCAGGGCCTGCCGAGTCCGCTGCGACGTGATTGTCCGTCCCGATCCGGCCTACGCCCCCTATGCCGATGCCGCGACCTCCATGAACGCGTCGATCGCGGCACAGCTTATCTTGTCCGCGCCGCCGCGCCCGGGGGTGTGGGCGCCGGAGGAGTTTTTTGCGGTCGAACCGTATCTGGCCGAGCTGCGCAAACGGCGCTTCGAGGTGAGCATCATCGAAGAGGGCGTGTGACATATCGTCCAGGCATGCGGCTGCGGAAAACAAAGTCAGAAAGCAAGGCCTTCTTTTTCGAAAAAAAGAAGCAAAAAACTTTTGATGTTTTGCTGTATCCGGCCATCATGCTTGCCGTAAGAGCACGTATCTTTTTGAACAAAAATTCTTTGGGTCTTTTTCAAAAAGGGACATCTTTCCTTGCTTCTTGTAGGAGCCAGCCCCGCGTGAAAACCATTCGCCGGCGCCGCTTCATGGCAGAAACCCTCGCCGCCGGACTATCGTTTGGCCATGCGCGCGGGCAAGGTTTGAACCCGCTGCCCGAGATATCGGCGGTGCCGAACCGGCTGAAAGGCTCCGGTCAATTGCGGGTCGCCAATGCCGGCGGCGCACTCGCGGAAGCCGAACGCAAGGCCGTCTACGAACCGTTCCAGAAACTCACGGGCATCGAAATCATCGAGACGGAAGGCTTCGCGATCCCCAAGATCAAGGCCCAGGTCGAAACCAAGAACATCGAGTGGGACACGGCGACGCTCGGCTACGGCAATTCGCTGATCCTGGTGCAGGACGGCGACTATCTGGAACCGATCGATTATGCGTTGATCGACGCGCCTGGCTTGCCGGATCAATACCGCCACACTTACTCCGTCAGCTACGTTACCGTCGCGACCGTAATGACCTATCGAACCGATGCGTTCGCCACGCCGCCGCTCGGCTGGGCAGATTACTGGGATCTGAAGCGGTTTCCCGGGCCGCGCAACTACATGTCCGGCACGCAGGGTATCGGCGTCGATCTGTGGCCGGCCCTGCTCGCCGACGGCGTGCCGATGGACAAACTCTATCCGCTAGACGTGCCGCGGGCGTTCCGTGCCTTGGATCGCATCAAGGACAGCATCGTCACCTACTGGGCCACCGGCGCCCAGTCGGCCGAATTGATGGCGGATAATCAGACCGTTTTGGGCACCGCCTGGAACGGCCGCATCGGCCCGCTGCTGCGACGCAAGCTGCCGGTCGGCATCTCCTGGCATGGGGCCAATTTCGTCTACGACGACCACATCGTTCTGCGCGGTTCGCCCAACAAGGCAAATGCCATGAAGTTCGTCGCCTTCTGCTGCCTCCCCGAAATTCAGGCCAGGCTCAGCACGCTGATCGATTACGGCTTCACCAATATGGATGCGGCCCATTTCCTCCCGGCGGAACGGCTTCAGGCGCTACCTAGCGCCCATCTGGCCGAGGGATTTTTTGCAGACCAGATCTGGGAACGCGATAACCGCAAGCGCGTGACGGAAGCCTGGGCGGAATGGATATTGTCGTGATTTACCCGGCGCGGATCACCGCCATGCAATGGACATGACAGCCGGGATGGGCGCCGCCGGCGCCGGTTTGCACGCCGCCCCCGCGTCGCATGGCGCGTCCCTCGCTCTGGACCAGGTGTCGCGCGTCTATCCCAACGGCACCCATGCGGTGCGCGCCCTGTCGGTCTCGGTTCCGGCCGGCCGGATATTGAGCTTGCTGGGGCCGAGCGGATCGGGAAAAACCACCACGCTCAAAATGATCGCCGGCTTCGACCGGCCGGATTCCGGCAGCATCACCCTGGCCGGCCGCGACATTTCACGCACCCCGCCGCATGCCCGCAACATCGGCATGGTATTTCAGAATTACGCGCTGTTCCCCCACATGACGGTGTTCGACAATGTGGCGTTTCCGTTGCGCATGCGCGGGTGGGCGCGCCGCGACATCGAGTCTGCGGTACAGCAGGCCCTGGCGCTGGTTCATCTCGAAGCTGTCGCAGCGCGTCTGCCGCGACAGCTTTCCGGCGGGCAACAGCAACGTGTCGCGCTGGCGCGGGCCATCGTCTTCCGGCCGAAATTGCTGCTCATGGACGAGCCGCTCGGCGCCCTGGACCGGCAGTTGCGCAAATCGGTGCAGTCGGAATTGAAGCGGCTGCAGCGCCAGCTCGATCTGACCATCGTCTATGTTACCCATGATCAGGAAGAGGCGATGTTCCTGTCCGACGAAATCGCCATCGTCCAGGGTGGGCGCATCGTCCAGTGCGGCCCGCCGGCGGTGCTCTACGATGCGCCAGGGTCCCACTTCGTCGCGGGTTTTCTGGGCGAATCCAATTTTCTCGGCGGAACCGTCGCCGAGGCGGCACAGGGTCAAATGCTTGTCACGCTGCCCGGCGGCCGGCAATTACAAGGCAGGCCCTCGGAGCCCATGTCGGCCGGCCATGCCGTTTCGGTGCTGATCCGGCCGGAAAAACTTCAAGTCCACGCGGCATCCGGCGGCAGCTTGCCAGGCGCCAACCTGTTGCTTGGCCGCATCGACCTGGTGAACTTCCTGGGCGGCGCCATCGAATACGAAATCGATCTCAACGGTGCGAGGCTGACCGCGAGGGTCTATCTGCGTGGCGCCGCCACCGCTTTTGCCATCGGCGATCCGGTCGTCCTGCACATGGCGCCGGAAGACTGCCTGGTCTTCCCGGCGCCATGATGGAGGCGGCGCTCGCAGGCGGTACCGCGAGGCCAAACCCCTCGCTTGCCTCGCGCCCGGGGGTCGGCCTGCTGGCGCTGCCCCTGCTCATTCTGCTCGCAGCCATTTATGTCTGCCCGGTCGGCGCCCTGCTTGCCGACAGTTTCACCGACCCGGTGGCCGGGTTGCAGCAATACCGCCGCCTGATCGACCATCCCGTCTATCTCGAAGTTCTGGCACGCACCTTCCGGTTGGCTCTGGTGGTGACGGTGGCGACCGCCGCTTCCGGCTTTCCGCTGGCCTATTACCTCACTATCGCGCGCCCGGCCGTGGCCCGAATCGCGATCGGGCTGCTATTCGTGCCGTTCTGGGCCAGCACGGTGGTGCGGACCTACGCGCTGATGGTCATCCTCGGGCGCACCGGCGTGCTCAATGGCGCGCTGTTATGGGCCGGCATCATCAGCCGGCCCGCGCAGTTCCTGTTCCACACGGCGACCGTGCAGGTGGCGATGGTGCAAATCCTGCTGCCGTTTTTCGTGCTCCCGGCCTATGGCGCGCTCCGCACCATCGATGGTTCCCTCCTGCAGGCCGCAGAGGGGCTGGGCGCGCCGCCGTGGCAGGTGTTCCGTCGCATCTACCTGCCGCTGAGCCTTCCCGGCCTGTTCGCCGGCGCGCTGATCGTCTTCGTCTTCTGCTTCGGGTTCTTCATCACGCCCACGCTGCTGGGCGGGCGGCGCGACGTGACCATCGCCATGCTGATCATGGCGCAGTTCGAGGGCCAGCTGGACTGGGGTTTTGGCGCGGCGCTGAGCACGTTGCTGCTCGCCTGCACCCTGGCCGGGGTGCTGGCGATGCTGCGCCTGGTTGGAAAGTTCGTTGGATAAAGCAGGGATGTTCATGTCCTCGGCAAGAAATCAAGGTCCGTCCTGATGCGCCGCGCCATCGCCATATGGGCCTGGGCGGCCATCATCCTGCTGAACGCACCGATCGTGGTTGTGGCGATCATGTCGTTCAGCGCGGGCGCCTATCTCAGCTTTCCGCCGGCCGGCCTGTCGTTGCATTGGTATGGCAGCTACCTCCACTCACCGCGCTGGATGCTGGCAACCGCCAACAGCCTGCGTCTGGCGCTTGCAACGGTTGCGGTCGCGACCCCGATCGGCGTGCTCGGCAGTTTCGGGCTGATACGCGGGCGTTTCCGGGGGCGTGGGCTCGCTTTGCTGCTGGTCAACACGCCACTTCTGCTGCCGGGCGTGGTCGCTGCCATCGCCATGTATGTCGTCTTCGCCCGACTGGGCCTGATCGGCTCATTCTGGTCGATATTGCTGGCCCATGTCTGCCTGGTCGTGCCGGTGGTGGTGATCAGCGTGAATGCCGCACTCGAGACCTTCGACCAGAACCTCGAACTGGCGGCCGCAGGGCTTGGCGCGAACCGCCTGCGCAGCTTCTGGTGGATAACGCGACCGCTGATCCAGCCAGGCATTCTCACCGGCATGCTGTTCGCCTTTCTGCTCTCCTTCGACGAGTTGCCGGTGGCGCTGTTCCTCACCGGCACGGATGGCGCAACCCTGCCTGTGCGCATGTGGTCGAACGTGCGCGACGAAATGGATCCTACCCTGGCCGCGGTCTCCACCCTGCTGGTCGCACTTTGCATCGTGGCCATACTCGCCACCCAGTTTCTGCAGCGCCCCGCCACCGGCGCGGGCCAACCACGGAGCGGAAAATGACAGCCGAGCAAGCGGGCAATCGCCGCAAGCAGCTGAGCTTCAACGTGCTCGACATGTCGGCTGTCAGCCACAACAATTACGGGCTGTGGCGCCTGCCGTCCAACCGCAAGCCGCAGTACACCGACCTGTCGTACTGGATCGATCACGCAAGGGCCGCGGAACGGGCGCTGTTCGACAGCGTGTTCTTCGCCGATCTCATCGGTGTCGCCGCGGGGTATGGCGGCAGCAACGACGTGGCGCTGCGCGAGGCGATGCACGTCCCCAACATCGATCCGGTGATGGTGCTGTCGGCGATGGCCGCCGCGACAAGCCATATCGGGCTGGGCGCCACCGTCTCCACCACCTACGAGCCGCCCTTCACGCATGCGCGGCGGTTTTCCACCCTCGACCACCTCACCGGCGGCCGCGTCGCCTGGAACATCGTCACCACCTACCTGCCGAACGCCGACGAGAATTACGGCATAGCCCCCAACCGCTACCAGCACGATGAACGTTACGATCTCGCCGACGAATTCATGGAGGTCTGCTACAAATTATGGGAGGCAAGCTGGGAGGACGATGCGGTTCTGCGCGACCGCGTGAACCATATTTACACCGATCCGGCCAAGGTGCACCGGATCGACCACAAAGGACGCTATTTCTCCTGCGCCGGCCCACATCTTTGCGAACCGTCGCCACAGCGCACGCCGGTGATTTTCCAGGCCGGCAGTTCGGGCCGCGGCAAGAATTTTGCCGGCCAGCATGCCGAGGTGATCTTCGTCGGCGGCCGTACCTGGGAGGCGGTCAAAACCAACGTGGCCGATGCGCGAGCGGCGGTGCGCGCCGCCGGCCGGTCACGGGATGATGTGCGCGTCATCAGCGATGTCGGCATCATCGTCGCCCGCACCGATGCGGAGGCGCAGGCGAGGCTTGCCTCGTACCAGGCCTTGTCCAGCCCGCACGGTTACCTGGCCCACCAATCCGGTTCCGGCTTCGATCTCACCCGCTTCAGCCGCGGCACCACCCAGGAGGAGATCATCGGCCTCGGCGGCCCGGGGGCCGCGCATATGAGCCGTTACAACTATCCGAAGGGCACCACGGTGGGCGAGATCATGGATCGGGCCGTGTTGCTGGAGCGCAATCCCTTTCTCTGCGCCGGCTGCACGGAGCGGGTGGCGGACCAAATCGAGGCATGGGTCGAGGCTTACGATCTCGATGGATTTCTCTGCCGCCAGTTGGAAACCGATGCGACGATCCGCGACATCGGCGACTTCCTGATCCCCGAACTCGCACGCCGCGGGCTGCATCGCGGCGGCTACCGCGGCGGCACGCTGCGCGAACAGATTTTTGGGGCACCGCGGCTGGCGGATACGCATCCCGGCAGCCGATACCGCCGGCGCCCCCAATCGCCCGCAACCACTGGGGAGGCTTGCCCATGAACAATCGGCCGCTTCCGGCGAGGCGCCGCCAGCTATCGTTCAACCTGCTCGACATGAGCACCGTCAGCCATAACAATTACGGTCTTTGGCAGCATCCCGCCAACACCAAGTGGCGCTACAACACACCCGGGTTCTGGCCTGAATTCGCCCGCATCTGCGAGGCCGCCCGGTTCGACGCGCTGTTCACCGCAGATGTCCTCGGAATTGCCGAGGGCTATGGCGGCAGCCGCGACATCGCGCTGCGCGAGGCCATGCATGTGCCGATCAACGATCCGATGATCCCCGTTGCCGCCATGGCGGCCGCCACCCTCCATATCGGCTTCGCCATCACCATCTCCACCACCTACGAAATGCCGTTCGGCCTGGCCCGCCGCATGAGTTCGCTGGATCACCTCAGCCGCGGCAGGATCGGCTTCAATATCGTCACCTCCTACCTGCCAAACGCCGCCGAGAATTTCGGCGTTCCCCCCGGCCTGCTGACCCATGACGAACGCTACGACCGCGCCGATGAATTCATGGATGTCTGCTACAAGCTGTGGGAAGCCAGTTGGCATGACGGCGCGGTGGTCCGCGACGCCGACAAGAATGTCTATGTCGATCCAAGCCGCGTGCACCGTATCGATCACCAGGGAAAATATTTTTCCGTGGCCGGGCCGCATCTCTGCGAACCGTCGCCGCAGCGCACGCCGGTGCTGTTCCAGGCCGGTGCTTCCGGCCGCGGCAAGCAATTCGCCGGCACCCATGCCGAGGTGGTGTTCGTCGGCGGCCGGTCGGTTGAGGCGGTGCGACAGAACGTGCGGGATGTGCGGGCGGCAGCGCGGGCGCAGGGACGCAACCCCGAGGATATACGCGTGCTGGTCGGCTGCACCCTGATCGCCGGCCACACAAGGCAGGCGGCCCAAGCCCTGCACGAAGACTACCAGGCGATGACCCGGCCCGATGGGTACGTCGCCCATATGTTCGGCTCGGGCACCGACCTCAAGCAATTCGGGGTGGACGAACTGATCGCCGACATCGTCCGCCGCAGCGGACCCGGCACGCAGCATCTGGCCAATTATCCCTATCTCCCCGGCACGACGGTGGGCGATATTATCGAGGCGGCTGGGAAGCTTTCAGGCCATCTGGGCCTGTTCGCCTGCGGCACCGGCGCCGATGTCGCCGACCATGTCGAGGAATGGGCGGAGTCGATGGATGTTGACGGATTCCTGCTGCGCCAATTGACCACGCCCGGCACGGTGGTGGATTTCACCAACTACATCATGCCCGAATTGCAGCGGCGCGGCCGTTATCGGACGGAATATGAAGCGGGCACCTTGCGCGGCAATATTTTCGGCCATCCCCGCATCGCCGCTACCCACAAGGCAGCCAGCTTTAGAGCATGATCCGGGCAAGTGCGATCAGCCGCCGGATAAACATGCTCGTAAAAACAAATAGCTAGAGCATTTTCCGAACGACTGCACTGACCCGACGCGATCGGAAAATGCTCTAGAGCAGATTCTGATCAATCCGGCTCATATCCTGCCGCGGTGAAATAGTTGGCGCACTCTGCGGCGGTAAATTGCGGGAGTGCGTCGCGGATCGCGTCCCACAGG
>Ga0116226_10001678_pt1 | contig 19265 bp, 18 predicted proteins | sample S1TSphfallax_FD_89692 | JGI IMG/M metagenome (GOLD analysis project Ga0116226, IMG submission 89692) | Host-associated microbial communities from peat moss isolated from Minnesota, USA - S1T2_Fa - Sphagnum fallax MG | ecosystem: Host-associated > Plants > Peat moss > Unclassified | place: USA... | reverse complement strand
GATCGCGGCGGCGTTGGCGAGGAAGACGGCACGCGGCGATGAGGCCGGGGCGAGGCGACGCTCCAGCCGGATCATGCGGCGGCGCGCCCGGCCATCATCAGCCCAAGCTTTGCGACGTCAGCCCCAGGGCCCGCCACCGTGCCGACGATACGGCCGTCGAAGACGACGGAAATACGGTCGGCGAGGTTCAGGATTTCCTCCAGTTCGGCGGAGATCAGCAGGATCGCGCGGCCCTGCGCCCGCTGTGCCAGCAGTTCGGCCCACACCGTCTCGATCGCGCCGACATCGAGGCCGCGCGTCGGCTGCTCCACCACCAGCACGCCGGGCTCGCGCGCGACCTCCCGGCCCAGGACGAGCTTTTGCAGATTGCCGCCGGAAAGCTTGCCGGCGGGGAAGTCGGGGCCGGGGGTGCGGATGCCGAAGCGGGCGATCAGCGCACGCGCGTGCGCCACGGCCGCGCGACGGTCCCGCCATCGGCCGCCGAGGCGGGCGAATGTGCGCTGGGCGCCGAGCACCGCGTTGTCGGTGATCGAGAGGTCTGTGACCGAGCCGACATGGCGCCGGTCGGCCGGCAGATAGGCCATGTGCGCCGCGCGCCGGGCGGCGGGCGTCCAGCGCGTGACCGCCTGCCCGTCGAGCGTCACCTCCCCGGCGGCGACGGGGCGCAGGCCGAACAGCGCCTCGACGAGCTCCGACTGGCCGTTGCCATCGACTCCGGCGATCCCGAGGATTTCGCCGGCATGGACTTCGAGCGACAGGCCGCGGACGCGCGGCGTGCCGTCATGGCCGGCAACAGTCAGGTCGTTCACCGACAGGCGCGCGCGGCCGGGCGTGACCGGCTGCTTGTCCGCCCGCAGCAGCACGTCGCGGCCGACCATCAGGCGGGCGAGCGAGGGCTCGTCGGTCTGCGCCGTGATCCGTGTGCCGACGTTGCGGCCGTCGCGCAGCACCGTCACGCGGTCGGCAATGTCCATCACCTCGCGCAGCTTGTGGGTGACGATGATCACCGACTTGCCGGCCGCCTTCAGCGCCCGCAGCACGTCGAACAGTTTCTTCACTTCCTGCGGCGTCAGCACGGCGGTCGGCTCGTCGAGGATCAGCAGGCGGGCCTCGCGATAGAGAAGCTTGAGGATCTCGACGCGCTGCTGCACGCCGACCGGCAGATGCTCCACACGCGCCGCCGGGTCGACATCGAGGCCGAATTGCAGCGCCAGCCCCGTCAGCCGTCGGGACACCGCCGACAGATCGAACCGCTGTTCGCGCGCCGCAGCCGTGCCCATCGCCACGTTCTCGGCGACGGAAAACGACCGGACCAGCATGAACTCCTGATGGATCATGCCGATCCCGTGCGCGATGGCTTCGCCCGGACTGGCGAAATCGACCGGCGTGCCGTCGACCAGGATGTCGCCGGCGTCGCGGCGGTAGACGCCGTACAGGATCTGCATCAGCGTGCTCTTGCCGGCCCCGTTCTCGCCGAGCACCGCAAGAATTTCGCCGGGCGCGATGGCCAGCGAGACGTCCTCGTTGGCCCGCACGTCCGGCGGAAATGTCTTGCAGATGCCGCGCAGTTCGACGAGCGGCGGCGGCACGCTCACTTCAGGTATTTGGCCGTGTCGATCTTGCCGGCGGCGAGGTCGGCCCAGATGGCGGTGAACTTGCCCCAGGTCTCGGCGGAGACGAGTTTCGTGTCGTACTGGCCGTCGCCGTATTTCGGGTACCAGACTTTCGCCAGATCGGGTGCCCATTCCTTGCCGCCCTGGAACGTGCCGTCCTTGGCCATCTCGGCCACCATCACCACGATCGCCGCGTTGTCGTTGACGATCGAGGTGGCCATCAGCGTCGGCGCCAGCGCGGTCTGGTCGGAGAACGCGCCGATCACGGTCGCGCCCTTCTCGGCGGCACCCTTGATCGCGCCGATGCCGGTCAGGTCGGCGGTGTGGGTGATCACGTCGGCGCCGTTGCCGATCATCGTCAGCGCCGTTTCGCGCCCCTTGGCGGCGTCGTTGTAGTCGCCCGTGACGACGGCATATGCCTTCAGGCCGGGCACGGTCGCCTCGGCGGCGGCCTTGAACACCTTGCTCATGTTCTGCTGCGTCGGGTTGTCGCCGCCGCCGACGAGGCCGACGGCGCCCTTCTTCGACAGCAGCGCCGCGAGCGCGCCCATGCCGTAGGCGACGTCGTACGGGCGGGTGTTGACGAACATCACGTTCGGCGGCACCGCGCCGCCGGGCGCGAAGGTGGTGCCGAAGAATTTCGTCTTGGGGAACTCGCCGCCGATCTCCATGAACAGGCTGCCGAACTGGAAGCCATGGCCGATCACCAGGTCGTAGCCGTCGTCGGCGTAGCCGCGCACGACCTGCGGGATGTCGGACTGCTTGACGTTCTCGCTGAGCGTGGTCTTGAAGCCGCCCATGGCCTCGACCTTCTTCAGCCCCTCATAGGCCTGCTGGTTCCAGCCGCCGTCGCTGATCGAGCCGGGCAGCACCAGCGCCACCTTCAGGTCCGCCGCCTGCGCCCGCGCCACCGGCACGGCCAGCGCGCCGATCACCGCAATCGCCGCCACCGCCTGCCGCAGAAGAAGTCTGCGCCCCAGCATCGTTCGCCATGTCATACGATTTGATCCCCGCTGCCGCGCGGCCTGTTCGCCGCGCTCGGGCAGGTGGCAGCAAGCGCCGTGCCAGATTAGGCGGTGACGTCGTCCCGCTTCGTGTCGGGGCGCAGCGCGCGCCGCGTCGCGGCAATGGCGGCAAGGCCGGCGGCGAGCAGCGCCAGCGTGCCCGGCTCCGGCACCGTCAGGCGCCCAGTGTAATAGTAATTGTGGATTTCCGCACCGGCGCTGAGATTGTCGGCGTAGATGAAGCCATCGAAGGCACTGCCGTCGAGCGTCACGCTGGCGTCGGGCGCCAGCACCGAGGTCGACCAACTGTTCAGTTGCAGCGATGTGGCGTCGTAGAAATTGAACAGCACGTTCTGGTAGACATTGCTGTCCAGATTCAGGCCGCTGCCCAGGTCGGTTCCGCTCGTCGGCGTGCCGCTGACATTGATGATCGCGGAGGTCACGCCGCTGCCGAGCACGATGGTCGGCGCGGTGCCCGTGAAACTCGTCAGCAGGCTGGTCAGGGCACTCGCGGTGATTGTGACATAGGCGATACCGCTGTCGGCACTGAGGGCAGCCGAGGACTTCCCGGCGATCAGCAGTTCGTTCTTGCTGTTGGCGGTGGTCGCGGTCAGCGTCGCGTCCGCTGCCTCGGCGGCAAGCTGGCTCGATTTCGTGTTCAGCGCGGTGGTGAAAACGCTCAGCGGATCAGGGAAACCGCCCTTGGTCGCGGTTCCGCCGCCGTTCAGGTTGATCTTCACGCCGCTGGCGAGCGCGCCGTAGTTGATCGACCCGCCATTGTCGATGTTGATCGTGTCCTTGACCGTCCCATAGACGTAGGAGACGGGCTTTTTGGGCAGGCGGGCGGTATCGGCGAATAATGTTGCCGCCGCGAGGTTGCCGCCGACCACGCTCGACCCTTCGATGTCGTTGCTGGTCGTCAGGCTGCCCTCGGTGACGACGTTGTATGAGCCCATGATGCAGGCGACGGTCGGCGTGGACCCGCAGGGCGCCGTCGTGCTCGCCAGCGCCGGAGCCGGGCGCAGCGACAGGCCGAGCGCGCACAGCACAAAAAGCGCACAAAACTGCGTTGCGGCGGCACGGCGCATACGGCTGAAAGTCTCCACGTCCACACCCGCGCCGACGGCACGCGGCCGTGGCGATCAGATCCGACGCCGATACAAGTAACACAGTTCGTGATGAATTCAAGTTCATCCAAAAAATCAGGTTTTTCTCTACAAATGTCTTCGGCGCCCCGCACACGACTGTCAGCGCGCGGGGGCTATGTCCGTATTCATTGCGCGCCGGCCGCGTCTTGCGACCCAACCTATGGCGATCAGGCCGGCCGCCAACAGTGAAAGCGTGCCCGGCTCCGGCACCGGCAGCGAGCCCTTGAACAGGTAGTTGTTGATGCCGTTGGCATCGCTGATGACGTCCTTGGTGTAGATGAAGCCCTCGAACGCATTGCCGTCGAGAGTCGTCTCGGCATTCGGCGCCAGCACGGCGGTTTCCCAGTTGTCCAGCGTCAGCGAGGTCGCGCTGGCGAAGTTGAAAACGACGTTGCTCGGGACGGTAGAGGGAAAATTGGCCGAATCACCGTAATTGCTGAAATTTCCGGTCACGTTGACGATTGTCGTTACGGTCGGGTCCGTATCAAACTTGAAATTGCTCACCGGCCCGGATTTGCCTGCCAAGAAATTTTCGAGAGCTGTCGCCGAGATATTGAAAAAGGCGATCTTGTTGGTCGGGTCGCTCACGACATTAAACATCAAATTATTATTTGATACAGTAATGGTATTCCCCTCGTGCTGATTTTCGGCGATGCGGGCAATCGTGCCAGACATCCTGGTGAGGGCATTCGTGTAGGAACTCAAGGTCAAGGGCGGGCTTGACGAGGAAAACTTCGTGGCCGTGGCGCCGCCGTTCAGGCTGAAGCTGCTGCCCGGCGCAAGAGCCTCGTAGAACAGGTTCCCGCCGTTGTTTATTTTGATGTTGAAGCTGCCGTTGGCGGTTCCGCTGATTGTTCCGCCAACGAAGCCGTAGGGATTTGCGGGTGCATTGTTGTTGAACAGGCCCGGCGTTGTCAGGTTGGTCCCGACCAGCACCGAGCCCTGGACGTAGTTTCCGGTCAGCAGTTCGCCCGTCGTGACGGCGTTGTAGGTGCTCATGATGCAGGCGGACATCACGTTGAACGCGGCGGACGTGTCCTGGCTGCAAGGCGTCGTTACCGTCGCCGAGGCCGCTCCCGAATGCACCGCCAGCAGAACTCCTGCGGCAATGCCGGATCGACAAATGGCCCAGATGGTGGATCGGCGCATACCGCGAGCACTCTCCGCGTCGGGAGGGCACGCCCACGCGCTCCCGTACTACCGGAGGATGTAACACGCCCCGTGATCGGAGCGTATGTCTAAAATTCCTCTACACGAATAAATGTTTCTTCATCCTTCGGCGGCTGCGCGGATCAGGCGGCCAGGAGGTCGAGGAACCGGTCGTCGCGCTTCAGCCGCCGGCGCGCCGCCAGCAGGTCCGCCAGCGCCGCGCGGTCGCCACGCCGCTCCGCGAGCAACGCCAGGCTGCGGACGAACACGTCCCGCTGCGCGTGGCTGCCGCCGATCAGGTGCAACTGCTCCGAGAGGCCGATCAGCGACCCGGGCGCCCCCGTCTCGGCCGCCGCCAGCAGTGCCGCGGCCATTCCCGCGCCGACACGCGCGGCGACGTTCGCCTGCTCGCTGTCGTCATTCACCGCCGCTGCCGCGAGGGCCGCTGCCAGATCGCGCGCCGCCGCCAGGTCGCCGACCGCCAGCAGCGCCAGCAGCCGGTGCAGGGCGGCGAACACGTATTCGGTCTCGCCCCGGCGGCGCCGCGCGATCTCGGCCAGTTCGGCCCAGCGCGGCCCGACATCGACGCCATGCTGGCGCAGCCGCCACAACAGCGCGACCGCGTTGGCGAAATCCCGATACTCCTCCGAGCGGTCGGGCCGGATCTCGGTGTCGTACAGCTCCAGCACCCGGGCCGCGCGGCCCTGGTCGAGATGGAACAGCGCGAGGTGCCACGACAGATGGTAGGTGAAGCTGTTGCAGTGGCGCCAGCCCGGGCGCTGCTGCTCGATCCACGCCTCGCCGTCGGCCGGGCGGTGGGTCATTTCATGAACGTGTGCCACGGCGTGGACCGCCCAGGCATCGTGCGGCGCGATCTCCACCGCCTGCCGCCCGGCGCGCTCGGCGGCCTGATACTCGCCGGCCTCCTCCAGCGCGAAGGCGTGGCAGCCGAGCACGTAGCCGAAGCCCGGCATGTCCGGCGACCATGCCGGCATCACCTGCGCCGTGGTCGCCAGCATTCCGCGCCCGTCGCCGCCCATGAAGCGCATGGAGGTCGCGAGCTTGACGAACAGCAGCAGATCCGGCCGGCGCACGAGATGCCCATCGAGCACCGAGGCGGCCGCCAGCGGCCCGAGTGCGACCCCTGCGCCGAACGCGGCGCACAGCGCGGCCTCGTCGGCGGTTGCAGCGGTGCGCGGCATGGTCCGCCATAGCGCCCGCGCCGCGGCCATCGGCTCGGCCCGGCCGGACAGCAGCATCGACAGGCCCTTCAGCGTCTTGGCCGCCAGCATGTCCGGGTCGGCCGACAGCGCCTGCTCCAACGCCGGCATCGCATCCGGCCGGCAGCCGGCGATCGCCTCCGACGCCTGGCCGAACGCGGCCAGGGCCGTGGCATCGCGGGTGGCGTGGAGCATTCCGAACGGATCGGTGCCACCGCCGGTCGTCGCACGCTGCTGCGTGATGCTCATGGCGCGGTTCCTCGATTGATCGAGCTTGCGGCCAGTATGCGCGTCTCGACGTCCGGCGCCGGGCCTCCCAGGGGACGGCCGCGTAACAGCCGGACCGTCTTGGCCACCTGGTCGTAGTAGGCGCGACACATGTCGCAGAACGCGAGGTGCCATCGTACCGCAAGCCGCGCCCGCCACCCCAGTGAACGTTCGAGGTAATCGGTTGATAATTCCGTCATGTCTCGGCAGGTCGGCATGGTCGCGTCTCCGTTCGCCCGTCCGCGCAAACCGCAGGCTTTGACGAGACTCCGTGCGCATGGGCGCGTTACAGTTGCCCCGGGGAGTTTCGCGGGGGCACCGTGCCGACACCAGTACAAAACGAGTTCGATCGGCCGGAGTTCGTGCAGTTGTTGCGCAGCGGCGACGCCGGCGCCTACCGGCGCCTCGTCCGCCGCTTCCACGGCTCCCTTGTCGGCACCGCCAGCGCGATCATCGGCAGCCGCGCCCAGGCCGAGGAAGTCGTGCAGGATGCGTGGGTCGCCGTGTTCTCCGGCATCGGCCGGTTCGAGGGGCGGTCGAGCCTGGCGAGCTGGCTGTTCGCGATCGTGCTCAACCGCGCCCGCACCCGCCTGAGCCGCGAACGCCGGCTGGTGGCGCTGCCGGCGTTGGACGGGGCGGACGGGCAGGAGCGGGCGGTGCCGGTCGAACGCTTCGTCGCCGACGGCCACTGGGCCGAGCCGCCGCGCCTGTGGGACGAACTCGACCCGGAGCGGCTGGTCGCCGGCCGCCAGCTATGGGCGCACGTGCAGGACGCGATCGAGACGCTGCCGGCCGGCCAGAAGGCGGTGATCATCCTGCGCGACATCGAGGGCGTGAGCGCCGAGGAAGCCTGCGACCTGCTGGCGATCTCGCCGGAAAATCAGCGTGTGCTGCTGCATCGCGCGCGTGGCCGCATCCGCCGCGCGATCGAGCAGTTGACCGAGGCGGCGCCGCCCGCCCCCGCGCCGGCCGCCGGCCCGGCAGAGCCGCCCGCGCGGCCCCGCCGGGCGCGCGGGATGCTGGAGCGGCTGGCCGGCTGGCTGTTCCCCCCGAAGCCCGCCTGGGCGTAGCTCCGGGGGGCGCCGCGATCAGGCGGCGGCCAGCATCGGCGCGTCGCGCACTTCGACCAGGCGCGCGCGATCGAAGCCGTTGAAGCCGGTGCGCAGGCACGCGCCATACGCACCGAGCTGGCCGAGTTCGATCCAGTCGCCTTCCCGCACGTCCTCGGGCAGCAGGAACGGGCCGTGCATCACGTCGGCGCTGTCGCAGGTCGGCCCGAAGAACGCGAACGGGCGCAGTGCCGCCGACGCGGCCCCCTCCGGCCGCAGCAGCCGTGCCGGGAAGCGGAAGCCGAGCGCCCCGGCGTCGGACAGGCTGCCGTAGATGCCGTCGTTGACGTACAGCGCCCCGCCCCGGCGCATCAGCACCTGCACGACCACCGAGGCACCGCCGGCCACCAGCGCCCGCCCCGGCTCGCACCAGAGGCGCGTGCCCGGCAGCGCCAGTGCCTCGAACGCCGACTCGATCTCGGCGAAGAACGCGCCGAGCGGCGGCGGGTCGATGTCCGGGTAGGCGACCGGGAAGCCGCCGCCGACATCGAGCAGCTCGACGGGCACGCCGGCGGCGCGGATCACCTCGCCGGCAAGCTGGATCGCGGCGCGCCACGCCAGCGGGTCGAGGCACTGCGAGCCGACATGGAACGACAGGCCGAGCCGCGCCGCGTACGGCCGGGCGGCGCGCAGCAGGCCGACGGCCTCGTCGAACTCCGCGCCGAACTTGCCCGAAAGATCCAGCACCGCGTCGCCCTTCGGCAGCGCGAGGCGGACGAGCAGGCCGAGCCCGTCGGGGCGCCCGGTCTCCTCCAGGATCTTCCGAAGTTCGCCGTCGCTGTCGAGCACGAAATCGCGGACGCCGTGCCGGGCGAACGCCTCGCGGATCGCGCCGCGCGCCTTCACCGGATGCATGAACGCGATGTGCGCGTCGGCGAACATCGTGCGCACCAGCGCGATCTCGCCGGCCGAGGCGCAGTCGAAATGGCGAACGCCGCCTTCATACAGCGCGCGCAGCACGCCGGGTTCCGGGTTGCACTTGACGGCATACAGCACGTCGCCGGGAAAGCCCGCGACAAAGCCGCGCGCGGCCTCGGCGATGGCCGCCGGGCGCAGGCAGTGCATCGGCTCCTCCGGCCGCTCCACGGCGACCAGATCGGCGACCGTCGGCAGGTCGGGCGTGACGGCGCGGACGAACGCGCGGCGCAGCGGAGAGACGGCGGCACGGGCACGGAGCTGGCTCATCAGGCAAATCCTCGCAAGCAGCAGCCGTCGCGCGCGGGGGCGCGGCGGACGATCAACGGGGGGATCTTTTGGGGCAGTGCGCCGCTTTGGGCGCGTGCCTCAGCCGGTGATGCGAGGACTTCGCATCGCGGCGAACCGTTCAGCCAACATCGGCGTCTCCCTCACGACCCCGGCCCACTGTTCTGGCCGGCTCCATCGAAAAAGGACGCGCATGTCGTTGCTGTGCCCACACCGGGGCTCGCGGCACGTGCGATGCGTCGTCAGGCGGTCGCCATGGATAGGTGGCGGGCGGCGGTGTTTAGAGGTTTCGGGGGGCGGGAGGGGTGCCAATCGCGGGGATCGGTGTCCCGCTGGGGTCATGGCCCGATCGCATCCGAATTCAGTCCGCCTTAACAAAAGTCGCGCTGAGCGAAAGGTACTCCCAGACCATCGTCGCCCCGGCCAGGGCGGTGATTTCGGCGTGGTCGTAGGCGGGGGCGACCTCCACAAGGTCCATGCCGGCGAACGCCAGCCCGCCCAGTTGCCGGAGGATGGCCTGCGCCTGCCAGGTGGCGAGCCCCCCCACCTCCGGCGTGCCGGTTCCGGGCGCGAAGGCGGGGTCGAGCGCGTCGATGTCGAAGCTCAGGTAGACGGGTCCCTCGCCGACCACCTGCCGCACCCGGTCGGCCACCAGCGCCGGCGTGCTGGCGTGGATATCGAGGGCCGACAGGATGGTCACGCCCTGCCCGACCGTCCAGTCCCACACCGCCCGCTGCACCGGCGAGCGGATGCCGAGCTGGATGGTCCGTCGCGGATCGACCAGCCCCTCGGTGATGGCGTGATGGAACACCGAGCCGTGGCCATACGCCTGGCCGAAATTGTCCGGCCAGGTGTCGACATGGGCGTCGAAATGCACCAGCCCGACCGGCCCGGTCCGCCGCGCGAGGGCGCGCAGCAGCGGCAGCGTGATGCCGTGCTCCCCGCCGAGCGCGATCAGGTGGCGCAGCGGCGCCGCCTGCCGCTCGATCAGCGCCAGGCTGCCGGCGATGTCGCCGAGCGCGATCGAGAAATCGCCGATGTCGGCCAGATCGAGCGTGGCCGGATCGACCCAGCTTCCGGGGTGCGCGCCGTCGGTCAGCATCCCGCTCGCGCGCCGGATCGCGCCCGGCCCGAAGCGGGCACCGGGGCGGTGCGTGGTGCCGAGGTCGAGCGGGATGCCGGCCACCACCAGCGCTGCCGCCGGGTCGCGGCTCGAGACGCCCAGAAAGCTTGGGGGCACGGCGAAGGTCGGGGTGCCGGTCATGCGTCGCTCCAGAGCAGCGGCGCAGGTTCCCCCGCCCGCGCGCGCCGGATCAAGCTGCGACCAAGCCCGGCCGGCCGGATGGGGGCGACCCGGCCCGATCGCCCCCGACCGTCCGTTGGCTCAGGCCCAGGCGGACGGCGGCACCGGCAGGGCGCCGGACGGCACGAGCGTCGCGACGGACACGTGCGGCCAGGTCAGGCCGTTGAAATTCAGAAACACCTCCTGCGAATACTGGATCTGCGTCGAGGTCACGGTGATCGTGCGCGGCACCGTGATCGGGACGGGCGGGTTGACGATGAATGTCGGCACGGGATGCCCCGCCGCGGAGGACGGCGCCTTGATCGTCAGCGGCGGCTGGCCGGGCTTGAAGACCGGCACGACGATCTTGTGCTGCACGGTCTCGATCCAGAACGTCGCGTTGATCTTCGCACTTTGCGCGTTCGGCGCCGTGACGGCCGGATTGCCGAGCAGGAACGCGATGTTGTCGGTCCCGCCGCCGAACAGCGGCGAAGCCGGGTTGCTGGTGATCGAGATCGTCGTCGTCGACGTGATGGTCTGCCCCACCAGCGCATTGCGGAGCACGGTGTTCGGGTCGTTCAGCATCGCCTGGGTGATCGTGCCGGCGGCGATGAAGCTCGTCAGGTCCTGCGGTATCCGCGCGGTTTCCTTGTTGGTCGCGGTCTGGCTCGGGAACGGCTGCTTGCCGCCGCCGACGTTGAAGGTGGGCGTGATGTCGACCGGCGGGATCGTCGGTGCGCCGCTATGCGTGGAGAAAGTCCCCTGCGCAAGAATCGTCGTGCCGTGCGGGATCGACGCCATGCGCGCGACCGTCGTGCCCTCGGCCGGATCGGTGGTGGTGGGCACGATCACCCACAGCCCCGGCTCCAGATGGATGCCGACGGGCGCGCCGTTCGTCACGTCATTGATCGATTGCAGATACGGGACGCCGTTGAGGAAGATGTCGCCCTGCACCATGCCCCGGTTCGGCACCGCGCCGAGACTCGAGGAGAACGACAATGTCTCCGATGTCAGGTTCAGTTCGAGAATGTTGTCGCTGCCGGTGATCGGAATGGGCAGCGGTGTCGGCGTCTGCTTGCTGTCTGGACGGAAGATCGTGTTGAAGCCGGTGCCGGTCCAGGTGCCGACGAACGCCGCAAGCGGCCCCAGCGTCGGCGGCGAACTTGTCAGCGCCGCAGTGCGGACGGCTCTGGTATCGGTGACCTCCGCAATCGAGAAACTTGATGGCAGCGACAGCGCAGTCGAGAGAATCGGAATATCGGTCACGGCGCACACCCTCATGTTGTGATGACCATTGTCGCTTCCGGGCGGAAGGACGATCCGAATCTAGTACGTTCCGGAGGCCATACGTGTGGCGTGCGTCACAGCTTCGTTCGATTTGCCTGCGTACGGAAACGCCCGCCTTGCGGCGGGCGTCCGGGGTAGCGAACGGAAAGCCTGCGAACGAGGGCGCTTAGCGGCGGTAGTAGCCGTGCCCGTAATAACCGCCGTAGTAGCGCGGGCCGACATAGACCGGCCCCGGGGCGTAGTAGGCATACGGCGGGGCGACGTAGACCGGCGGCGGGACATACACCGGAGGCGCGACATAGACCGGCGGCAGGTAGACCCCGACGACGGGCCGCCACCAGGCGTAAGCCGGCGTCGCAACGGCCAGCGGCAGCACGGCGGCCGCCGTCAGAACGATCGCGCCGGCGGCGCGAATGAATAGAGTTCGGTGTTTTGCGAACATGACATGTTCCTCATATTTCGTGCCATTATACTGCTGCGCAATTGCGTCAGCTTAATGGCGCTATTTGCTATAATGGTCGAGGCGCGCATCCCGACGACACGGTTGACGCGTTTGTGATCGGAGGCTTCCGGCGCCCCACATGCACCGGTTGCGTCCCACCCTTGCAGGACCAGCGTTTTGCCCGATGCCCGGCGGCCCGTAGAACGCGCCCCCCGCGTGATTGAAATTACGCGGAGATGTGGCATTTTGCCGCGAACGCCTCCACGCATACGTGCTTTTCCGCCGGAAACACCAGCATGACCGCAGCCGCCCTCGCTTCCGCAGCCTTCACCTCGACCCTGGCCCCGACCTCGACCCCAGCCTGGGCCATCGACGCCATCATCGGCGCGGGCCGCCGGATGGATGCGCGCGGGTGGGTCCCGGCCACCGCCGGCAACATCAGCGTCCGTCTCGGTCCCGACCGCATCGCCATCACCCGCAGCGGCACCCACAAGGGCTATCTCGACGCGTCATCGGTGATGCAGGTCGATCTCGCCGGCCGGGCGCTGACGCCGGCAAAACCGTCGGCGGAGACCGGGCTGCATTGCCAGATCTACCGGTTGTTTCCGCAGGTCGGCGCGGTGCTGCACGGCCATTCGGTCGCCGGCACCGTGCTCTCGATGCGCGGCGGCGACCATATCCGCTTTGCGCAGTACGAGATCCTGAAAGCGTTCGAGGGACAGACGACGCACGACGTTGTCCTCGATCTGCCGATCGTCGAGAACGACCAGGACATTTCCGCCCTGGCCGCGACCATCGAGCCGGCGATCCGTGGCGTACTGCCGCTCGGCTATCTGATCCGCGGGCACGGGGTTTATGTCTGGGCCGGGACGATGGAAACGGCGCTGGCGCGACTTGAGGGGCTGGAGTTCCTGCTGGCCTGCGAACTCGAGAGAAGGAAACTGGCAACATGAGCCGTCTGACGATTTACCACGACGATGCACCCGGAATGCCGATCGTCCGCACCGAGGATGCCGCAACGATGGCGCGCGAGCTCGCGCCCCTGGGCGTGCGGTTCGAGCGGTGGGAAAGCCCGGTCGAACTGTCGCCCGAGGATGCGCCGGAAAAGATCCTTGCCGCGTACAAGCCCTATCTGGAAGAGCTGATGGGCGATTCCGGCGCCGGCTCGGCGGACGTGATCCGGCTGCGGCCGGACAGCCCGAACCTGCCGGCGATCCGCGCCAAGTTTCTCTCCGAGCACATCCACACCGAGGACGAGGTTCGCTTCTTCGTCCACGGCGCCGGCAATTTCGTCCTGCACGCGGAGGGGAAGATCTTCGATGTGCATTGCACCAAAGGCGACCTGATCTCGGTGCCGGCGAACACGAAGCATTGGTTCGATGCGGGCGAGGCGCCGGATTTCACCGCGCTGCGGGTGTTCACCGACACCAGCGGCTGGGTCCCGCATTACACCGGCGCCCCGATCCACGAGGCTTTCCCGGCCTCGTGAGTGCGCTTACGGCCCGACGCTGACGCCGCCTGCATATTTCGCGACGAACCGGGCGAGCGTCGGGCCGATTGCCAGCACCATCAGGAACCGCGCCGTCTGCATCGCGATCACGAACGGCACGTCGACGTTGCTCGATGCCGCGATGATCGTGACCGCGTCGGCGCCGCCGGGGCTGGTGGCGAGATAGGCGGTCAGCGCGGAAACGCCGGCGAAGTTGGCGAGCACGGCGCCGAGGCCGCCGCACAGCCCGATCATCGTCCCGATCGAAAGCAGCACGCGCGGCAGCAGGCGCAGCGCGTGCAGCAGGATCTGCCGCGTGAAGCGCATCCCGATGCTCCAGCCGATCACTGCGTAACTGATCGCCAGCAGCCACGGCGGCAGTTCCAGCGTCATCGTGCCGGTGCCGGCGAGCAGCGCGCCGAGGCCGAGCGGCAGCAGCAGTGCCGCCGTCGGCAGGCGTAGCAGCGGCGCCGCCACGGCGCCGGCGCCCGCGAGCGCCAGCGTGCCGGCCAGCGGCCCCCAGTCGATCGCGGGAAACCACACGACCGCCTTCGCCGCGCCGGTCCCCGCCGAGGACAGGCGCGCCACGGCGGTCGCGGTGGCGGAGACGCAGGCAACCCGCAGATACTGCATGAACGCGACCAGCCGGATGTCGGCACCGTAGAACTCGGCCATCAGCACCATCGCGCTTGCAGCACCTGGCGACAGGCCCCAGACGGCGGTGGTGCCCGGCAGCACCCGCAGCCGCGCGAGCAGCCAGCCGAGCGCGCCGCTCAGCCCGATCACGAACAGGATCGTGCCCGCCACCAGCGGCCATGCGTCCAGCATCTTGCCGAGGATCGCGGGCGTGATGGCGCGCGCCATCAGGCAGCCGACCATCGCCTGCGCGGCCAGATACGCCGGCCTCGGCACGCGCACCGCCCCGTTGGCGGCGGCGACGGCGATCGCCGCGAGCATCGTGCCGAGCAGCAATGCGGCCGGCAGATGCACGGCCTCCAGCGCCATCACCAGTGCTGCCGACAATGTCACGAGGACCGACCAGCGCACCCACGCCGGGCGTGCGGCGAAACCCACCGGTATCGCGCGCTGCATCAGGCCCGGGCGTCGCCGGTGCGGTCTCGATCAATCATCGTCTTTCCTGCCAGCCGGCGCGACCTCGCACGAGGCGCTTTGCGCGGCGGCCGACCAGCATCTTTCCACCGGCTACGGCCCCGCCGCAACCGGTTCGCACATGCCATGCATTCCGTCGGACCGCCGGGACGGGCGGCGAGGCCGGTTCAGCCGGCGAGGCGGTCCTCGGCGGCACGGACGGGCTGCGCCCGCGACGACTGGCCGAGCTTGGCGGCATCGTCCAGTATTCCTCGCAACGAATCGAGGAACGTCTGTCCCTGCGGCGTGCGGGCGACAACGATGCTGCGCCGGTCGCGCGGGTCCTGGCGGCGATGCGCGAGGTCGAACTGTTCGAGACGATCGAGCGCGCGCGTGATTGCGGGCTTGGCCACCTGCAAGCGGGCAGCGAGACCTCTGACTGTATGCGGGCCTTCCTCAAGGTAGCAGATCAGCATCACCGCAAGCTGTCTCGCGGTCAGATCCGGACCTTCCTGCCGGATCAGATTAACCACCGTATCCCGAAGAATCTGGGGCAGGCGGCTTTGCACGCTCACGGCCATGTCAACTCCTTGCTCATCACCACTCGAAGCTTCGCATACAGATCATCATCATCCACGATTTCGAAATGTATTCGATTCGCGTTTGATGCGCTAGTAGCATCATCTACGTTTTCGAAAAAAAATGCTATTTCGGCGCCGGTTTTCGCCTACGCGAAGTAACCACCGGGGAAGTTCGCCCAGCGGACGGAAATCGGTGTACAAAAACGTGCAGACGCATACGCATGTATGCTGCGGGATCGGTCATCCATTACAACGCTGTAATGGCTGCGGAGTCGCGTGACGCTCCGGTGTTCAGCAGCCGAGGACCGGATGGTTCAAGGGTGCTTGTGGATCGGATCGACCCAATAGACGGCTTCCGGCTGCTCGACCGCTTCGATCTCCAGGTTCACGACGACGGCCTCGTTGTCGCTGCGGACCAGCACGCACTCCAATGTTTCGTCGGGGCTCGCGTTGATTTCCTGGTGTGGGACGAAAGGCGGGATGAAGATGAAATCACCGGCTTCTGCCTCGGCCAGGTATTCCAGCCGCTCGCCCCAGCGCATACGGGCGCGCCCGCGCACCACGTAGATCACGCTTTCCAGCGCGCCGTGGTGGTGTGCCCCGGTCTTGGCATTGGCCTCGATGCTGACGGTGCCGGCCCACAGCTTCTGCGCGCCGACGCGCGCCGCGTTGATGGCGGCCTGGCGGAACATGCCGGGGGTCTGCGCGGTGTTCGCGTCCAGCCGGTCGCCCTTGATCACCCGCACGCCATGCTCACGCCAATGCGCACCCTCGGGGTCGGATGATCCGGTGCCGTCCTGCGAATGCCCGCCCATGTGCTACTCTCCCGCCGTTGGCACCTGCCCGCCCGATCGCCGATGCTGCCCCCGCCCGGACCGGTGGACAAGACCCTGACCGACCCCGCCAAGGACCACCCGACCGCAATGTCCACATCTCTCGCGCCGCCGCCGTCCCCGCCCGACCCGCGGCGCAAGCTGGAACTGGAAGCGGCCATGCGGGACGCGCCCGGGGACGGCGGGGTGCGGGACGCCTATTTCGAGCATCTCGCCGGTATCGCCGTCACCCACACGGGCCTGCAGACCGCGCTGCTGCCGGAGCTGGGCGTGCCGCTGTACTTTCGCGGCGGGACGCCCGACATCGCAGTGCTGGCCAAGATCTTTCGCGACAATGCGCTGGCGTTCGAGATGCCGGGCGCGCCCGCCCGCATCCTGGTGCTCGGCGCCTATGTCGGCTACGCCGCCGTCGCGCTCGCCCGCCGCTTCCCCGCCGCCGACATTCTCGCGGTCGAGCCGCTGGCCGACAATTTCCGGTTGTTGCAGCTCAACACGGCGATGTGGCCGCGCATCGCGCGCCGCGACGCGGCGGTCTGGCACCATCCGACCAGGCTCGCGCCGACGCTGCGCGTGCAGGCGGACTGGGCGGTGCGTCTGCACGACCAGGAGCCCGACGAGTACAAGACGATCGCGGCGCTCGGCGTCGAGGCGCTTCTGGACGAGGCCGGCTGGCCGGGGGCCGACATGCTGCTGTGCGACGCCAGCGGCGCCGAGCGGGAGGTGTTCGCCAACCCGAACGCGGACTGGCTGCAATGGCTCGACGTGGCGCTGGTGGCGCTGCACGAGCAGCTTGCGCCGCGCGCGAGCGAATGGGTGGACAAGGCCCTGCCGGCCGACCTGTTCGAGCATCGCACGGTCGGCGGGATGGAGCTGTATGCGCGCCGCCTGCCGCGCGGCGGGCCGGTGCCGCCACCCGCAGCACTGCCGCTGTTCCGGGCCGAGCCGGGGCTGACGCGGTTCAGCCTGATGGACGTGCCGAATGCGCCGTTCGGCTTCTTCGTGTTCGATGGCGGCAACTGCCAACTGCATCCGAACCCGCCCGGCGGCAAGCCGGCGCGCGTGCTGGTGACGCTGCCGGCGAGCGGCCATCGGCGCTTCGTCGCCGAGGTGCGTCACGCCGGCCGCGCCGCGCCGCCGATCCGGTTCGCCGCCGCCGTGCGCCGCGCCGACGGCACGCTGGCCGGGCAGAGCGAGGCGACGCTGACCGCGCGCGAGGCGGCCGACCTGCGCATCGACTTCGCGGCGCCGCTGACCGGCCCGGTCAGCGTGCTGTTGCAGACCGCGATGGACCCGCGCGCGGCCGACTCCAACAATGCCTGGGCCCACTGGCTCGACCCGAAACTGGTCTGACCGCGTGCCATGGCGTACACTCCACAAATGGCGACATTCGCTCCCGGTTCGAGGTTCTGGCGGCGCCTGTTCCGCGCGCCGCCGCCGGAGCCCGTGCCCGACCCGCCGCCGTTGTTTCCGCCCCGCCCGGTGCCGCCGCCACCGCCGAAAGGCCCGGGGCTGCCGGAGTGGCACGACATCCTCAGCGCCGCGCCGCCGGTGGCCGACCCGGCGGACGCGGTCGTGCCGTCCCCGCCCGGCTGGCCGGAGAAGCGGCCGCCGAACGAGGCGGAGCGGCGGGTTCTCGCCGAGGTCGCGGCCCGGCTGGCCGCCGGCGAGATCGCGCAGGCGGCGGCGGCGCTCGATGCCGGCCTCCGCGCGAGGCCCGAGGCGAGCGATGCGCTCGGGCGGCCGGTGTATCTGATCGAATCGCTGCAAATCGCGCTGCTGCTCGGCGCCGAGGACGCGGTCGCGGACCGGGTCCGGCGGCTGCGCCCGCATCTGACGCCGGACGATCCGGTTATCGAGGTGCTGTATGCCCGCGCCGCCGTCGCCGCCGGCAACCGCGCCGCCGCCCGCGCCAACTGGCGGGCCGCCCTTGCCCGCAACCCCGGCCTCGCGGAGGCGCGGGACTGGCTGGCGGCGAACCCGCCGAGCCCGCGCGGCGGCTACCCGGCGGCCGACCTGCTGGGGCAATTTTCGCCATTGCCAGGCCAACCGCTGCCCGCCCCGCCGCTGACCGTTGCGCCGGAGACGCCCACGGCGCTGCCGGACTGGCTGCCGGCGCGGCTGATCGCCGGCGCGATCCTGTCGGTCGGCGCCGATGGGGCGCCCGACGCGAGCGCGTCGCCGGAGGCGGCGGACAAAAGTGTCACGGACCTGGCGATGCTGTTCCGCCATCCCGACGGGCTTGGCCAGCCGCACGCTTTCGCCGAACTGCTGCTGGCGGCCTTCGTGGTGCAGCGGCAGGTGCTCGGCCATCTGCATCCGGCGCGGCTGTATGTCGGGCACCAGCCTTGGGCGGTGCCGCCCGGCGCCGCCGCGAGCGCGCCGCCGCCGGTCCAGGCCGAGATGCTGGCGGCGCTGTTCCCCGGCCTGCGCGTGATCGGCGAGCATGAGGGGACGATCCGGGAGGCGAACCTGCTGGTGGTCGACGGCGCCGCGCGCAACGCCGCCACCGGCACGCTGATCGGCGGCATGATGCCGTGGGTGGCGCAGTGGGCGGCGGACGCGCGCGCCCGCGCCCACGCGGCCTGCGGCCTGCCCGCCACCGCCGAGCCGCCCCGCGTCGCCGGCCGCCGGCCGCGCCTGCTGTATCTGCACACGAAGCCGCCGCGCGCCCTCGCCGACCCGGTGCGCGAGCGCCTGCTCGGCCTGTTCGCCGCCGCCGGCTACCAGGTGGCGCTGGCCGACCCCGCCGGCATGACCTGGCGACGGCAGGTGCAACTGGCCTATGGCGCCGACGTGATCGCCGGCGTGCATGGCCCGGCGCTGGGGCTGGCGCTGTGGGCCCATGCGCGGACGCACGTGCTGGAGTTCTTCCCCGAAGGCACCTGCCGCTACGACGGCCAGTTGATCGCGGAGGCGGCCGGGCTGGGCTATCTCGGCCTCGAAGGCGTCGCCGAGGGCGGCTCCGTCATCCGCGCCCGCCAGCGCTGGGGCCCGCCGGTCGGCCACGGCGCCGGCCCTGTCCTGGCGCTGCCCTGGAAGCTGCTGGAACAGGCGCTGGCGGTGCCGCAGGCGGCGGGGTAGGCCGGCACCGAGCCGCCGTGACGGTCGCAATTCCGCGCAAGGCCGGATTCTCGTTTCGTTAAGGTAACGAAACGAACGCACCAAGGCTCCGGCTTTCTCAGGCCATTCTTTTTCGGGGTCGGCGGGACCTGCGGTGATATAGGCTCGGGTCCAGCAGGTGCGGATTGATCGGCATGTCCCGCAGCCAGGCCGGCATGTCCGGGTGGTACGGCGGCTTGTACGGCGGGAACGGGGCCGGTTTTTCTTTCTTTGGCCTCGGCCGGCGGGGACGCGGCGGCCGGGCCAGGATGGCCGGCGGGTCGATCCCCAGCATCCAGCACAGGGAGCGGATCGGGCGGCCCATCGCGGCGGGTGCCGCTTCCAGCAGCGCCTTGATCTCGGGGTCGCCGAGCATTCGCTCGATCATGTTGCGATGGTGGTTCGCGTCGTGCCGCGGGATCAGCAGCCGCACCAGCCAGCCCCGCCGTC
>Ga0116226_10001676_pt1 | contig 19270 bp, 17 predicted proteins | sample S1TSphfallax_FD_89692 | JGI IMG/M metagenome (GOLD analysis project Ga0116226, IMG submission 89692) | Host-associated microbial communities from peat moss isolated from Minnesota, USA - S1T2_Fa - Sphagnum fallax MG | ecosystem: Host-associated > Plants > Peat moss > Unclassified | place: USA... | reverse complement strand
CTGCTACGAGGTCACGCGCGACCTGCCGCTCGACGAGATCGCGATCGAGACGCCGCTGGAGCCGATGGTCGGGCGGCACATCTCCGGCAAGAAACTGTGCCTGGTTTCCATCCTGCGCGCCGGCAACGGCATCCTGGAGGGGATGCTGGACGCGGTGCCGAACGCGCGGGTCGGGCATATCGGGCTGTATCGCGACCCGACCACGCTGCAACCGGTCGAGTATTACATGAAGGTGCCGGAGGATATCGCCGAGCGGCTGGTGATCGTGGTCGATCCGATGCTGGCGACCGGGCATTCGGCGGCTGCGGCGGTGGCGCGGCTGAAGCGGGCGGGGGCGCGGCAGTTGCGCTTCGTCTGCCTGATCTCGGCGCCCGAGGGCATCGGCGTGCTGACCGGGGCGCACCCGGACGTGCCCGTGTTCACCTGCGCGGTGGACCGGCAACTGGACGATCACGGCTATATCCGGCCGGGCCTCGGCGATGCCGGCGACCGGCTGTTCGGGACGAAGTAACGATCTCCGCCGCGCCACGGTGTATGACGGTCGCGCACAAAATGTGACGCGCCCATGACGCAGCCGCTCCGCCCGCAGCGCCTCTCCTCCCGGCTGACCTCGACGTTCCAGGTGGCGCCGGTCGGGTTGTGGCTCGCCGTGGTCTATGTGTTCATCTGGGTGGCGGCGCGGCACGAGGCGCCGGCGCCGACGTTGCGCTGGGTCGTGCTGCTGATCCTGGTGCCGCCGCTGCTGCTGCTGCCGGTCGTCGCCGCGTGGGCGGCGCGGCTGCGGACGGTCGCGACCGACGGCAACAATCTGCTGGTGACGCTGGTCAGCCGGCAGGTCGCCGAGGTGCCGCTGACCTCGGTGATCCATGTCCGCGAATGGCGCGAACTGGATGTGCGGACGGTGCGGGTGACGTTCGACCGCCGCACCCGCGCCGGCCGCTCGGTGCGCTTCCTGGCGCCGACGCGCTTCGTGGTGCGGCCGGGGGAGGCGCATCCGGTGGTGCTGGCGCTGCGCGGCACGGTGGACGTGGCGCAGTCGCAGACGACGCTTGCGATCGAGCCGCCGGCGAAGCGGCCGATGCTGCGCGCGGAACCGGTGCCGGTTTCAGGGTAGGCGGGCGAGCGCCGGTATCAGCACGTCGAAGAACCCGGTGGGGTCGAGCGTTTCCAGGAAGCGCGCGTTGTGCGGCTGGCGGGCACGGCCCCAGCGGTCGATCACCGTCCGCCCACGCCCCGGCCCGGGGCCGAGATCGACCGAGGCGTGAACGTCCCGGCCGGTGAACAGGCCCGGTGCCACCAGCCACATGATCGCGCAGGCATCGTGCTGCTCGTGCCCGGCGCCGCCGGAGCGGCGGGACAGCGGCACGCTCTCCCAGATCGCGGCGGCGGCGCGGGCGCAGGCGCCCTGGCCGGCCGCGCGCAGCGCCGCGATGTGGGCGTGCGTGCAGAGCGCCTGGTTGGTGACATCGAGCGTCGCCAGCGTCACCGGGGCGCCGGCCGCGAGCACGATCGCCAGCGCCTCCGGGTCGTTCCAGGCGTTGAACTCGGCGGACGGGGTCACGTTGCCCTCGGCGAGCGCGCCGGTCATCAGCACGATCTCGGCGAGCTTGCCGGCGAGGGCGGGCTCGGTTGCCAGCAGCAGGCCGAGATTGGTCGCGGGGCCGAGGCCGACCAGCGTGACCGAGGCGGGTTCGGCCGCGTGCAGCGCTGCCCGCAGCGCATCGACGGCGAGGCCGGGCGCCGCCGCCGGCCCCTCCGGCAGTTCGAGGCCGCCCAGACCGTTGTCGCCATGCACATAAGCGGCGTCCGCGAACGGGCGCATCAGCGCGCGGTCGGCGCCGGCCACGACCGGGACCGGCTTGCCGCTGAGCCCGACGATGGCGCGCGCGTTGGCGAGCGTCCGCTCCAGCCCGACATTGCCGCCGACGACGGTGACCAGTTGCACGTCGAGCGCCGGCGAGGCCAGCGCCAGCCATAGCGCGATGGCGTCGTCGGTGCCGGGGTCGCAGTCGATGATGGTCGGGCGGGCCATTTCCGTCTCCCGGTTGGGCGCGGCCGGCAAGATAACGGCCTGACGACCGAACCGTAACCCCTCCGGCCGCGCGGCTGCGCTACACTGGCCCCGGCAGCGGGGGTACGGCGATGGACGCGACGCGGCAAATGTTGGAACGTCGGATCGATCAGGCCCTCGGCGACATGCGCGCCGACCTCGTGATCAGGAACGCGCGGACGCTCAATCTGGTCACCGGCGAACTGGATGACGGCGACATCGCCGTCTGCGGCGACACGATCGTCGGCACGCGCGACAGCTACCGGGGCGAGACCGAGATCGACGCGCGCGGCCGGATCGTCGTCCCCGGCTTCATCGACAGCCACGTGCATTGCGAGAGCACGCTGGTGCTGCCGGGCGAGTTCGACCGCTGCGTGCTGCCGCGCGGCACCACGACGGCGATCTGCGATCCGCACGAGATCGCCAACGTGCTGGGCGTCGACGGGCTGCATTATTTCCTCGACAGCGCGCTGGCGACGATCATGGATCTGCGCGTGCAGTTGTCGTCCTGCGTGCCGGCGACGGGGCTCGAGACATCGGGCGCGCGGCTGACCGCCTCCAACCTCGTCGCGCACCGGGCGCACCCGAAGGTGATCGGGCTCGCCGAGTTCATGAACGTGCCCGGCGTGCTGGCGAAAGATCCGGAATGCCTGGACAAGCTCGCGGCGTTCCAGGACGGGCATATCGACGGGCATTCGCCGCTGCTGGGCGGCAAGCGGCTGAATGCGTACCTGTCGTGCGGCGTGCGCAACTGCCACGAGACGACGACGCTGGCCGAGGGCCACGAGAAGATTTCCAAGGGGATGCAGGTGCTGATCCGCGAAGGCACCGTCTCGAAGGATATCGAGGCGCTGGCCGCGCTGATCGAGCCGTTCACCTCGCCGTTCCTGGGGCTTTGCACCGACGACCGCAATCCGCTCGACATCGCCGAGCAGGGGCACATGGATTTCCTGGTGCGGCGGGCGATCGAGCTGGGTGCGCCTGTCGCCTCCGTGTATCGGGCGGCGAGCTGGTCGGCGGCGCGCGGGTTCGGGCTGCGCGATCGGGGGCTGATCGCGCCGGGCTACCTCGCCGACATCCTGCTGCTCGACGATCTGGAAACCTGCGCGGTCGGCACGGTGATCCGGCGCGGGCGCGCGGTGAGTTCCGCCAGTTTCGAGGGGCGGGTGCTGCCGCCGCCGCCGGCGCACAACTCGATCCGGCTGGCGCCGGTGACGGCGCAGATTTTCGCGGCGGGCGCGAGCGGGCCGGGCACGCCGGTGATCGGCATCATCCCCGGAAAGATCATCACCGCGCGCGAATACGCGGACCTGCCGTACCGGGGCGGGCTGCGCCACGCCGATCCGTCCCGCGATCTGCTGAAAGTCTGTGTGCTGGAGCGGCACGGACGCAACGGCAATGTCGGGCGCGGCTTCGTGCGCGGGTTCGGGCTGAGCGACGGCGCACTCGCCTCCTCGGTCGGGCACGACAGCCACAATCTGTGCGTGGTCGGCGCCAACGACGGCGACATGTCGGTGGCGGCGAACCGGCTGATCGAACTCGGCGGCGGCTTCGTCGCGGTGCGCGGCGGCGCGGTGCTGGCGGAAATGCCGCTGCCGGTCGCGGGGCTGATGAGCCTGCTGTCGTTCGAGGACGTGGCCGGCCAAATGCACGGCTTGCGGAGCGCGGTGCGGGAGATGGGCTGCCCGCTCGCGGAACCGTTCCTGCAACTGGCGTTCCTGGCCCTGCCGGTGATCCCGCATTTGAAGATCACCGACATGGGGTTGGTCGATGTGGATCGGTTCGAGCTGGTGGGGGGTTAGGCGCTCGTCGCTGGGGGTTCGGGGGTGGGCGAGGTCGGTGGAGGATTCGCGGCTGGGCTTCGGGAATGAGGTGATGCGGGTTAACGGGCTGATTTGCGTCCACCTTCGCCGTTCAGACGAGCGGCGTCATTCCCCCTGCTCAGTTGCTCGTGGTTTCAGTAGCAAATGGCTGGGATGGGTGGGCAGCAGACGGGCGACTTTCGGTCAAGCGGCGAGAGAAGCTCACGTCCCGATTAGGGCTTGGTGGCGTGGAACGTGATCGAAACTCCGACATCGCCGCCTTCACCACAATAGGCTCGTACATTTCAACGTCGCCGCGGACTCACAGAAACGGGCGCTAGGTGTTTACAATATATGGCGCCGGGTTAGATTGCCGTCGACGCTGGATTGCCGATTTTCTTCGCGCGGCGCAGAATGTGTTTCAAGAACTATGGCTGCGCCCCGATAAGGAGTAAGGACGGCATGGATGGCCCTATTGGCTATGTAATTCGCGGGCCGGACATCGATGTTCGGTTCTTTGACGGAGCCCCAGTGGGAATTATCTGTCGTCAGTGCAAGAGTTGCTTGAGCCATGCGTACGTTCCGCAGAGTGTGAACATTCCTACCTCGCACCAATACGGATTCGGTCACACACGCGATCTTCAGCCGCTGTTCTCGCAAGAATTAATTACGATTATAAGAGGAGAGACAGAGCAAGAATTCGCGCAAATTTCATTTCCAAACATTGCGGATTATTCGGTGGTGATCACACAGGAAATTGTCGAATTTGACGCCAAACGACGGAACGTGAAATTTGGTCCGAGATGCCAATTTTGTGACTCTCATAGCTACATTGTGGGAGCAACACCAGCTTATCTCAGGGCTAAAGCACTTCCAGACAATGGTTTTTTCAAAACAGATCTCCAATTTGGCGGTGAAAATGGCAAATCGTGCTTATTTATTATTGGAAAAAAATTAAAACAGAAAATTCAATCGAGGAATTTAAGGGGGGTTTATTTCAGCGATGCATTTGGTTAAAAATATGGATTTGGCACAACCCCTCGCGCTCGATCCAGCGATGCCTAAGCAGATTCCATTGACACGGCCAATGAGTGCTCCCCTCCCCTTGTGGGGCCCGGGGCGAGGGGTGAATCCGCACCAGCCTCGGAGCGCTTAGACTCCTCCCCCTACCCCCTCCCCAACTCCCTCCCACAAGGGGCTAACGGATTCACAGATCTCTCTTGTGTCCGTTTCGCGCAGAAATCAGGCGCAACGTCCCCTTTCCGCCCGCGCTTGCGGGGGGAGAGGGTCAGGGAGAGGTGGGTGGTCGGGCCGCTACCATGTCGCAAACTTGTAGTGCCAATCACCAACTTCGGAGTTTCCCCCACCTCACCCTGACCCTCTCCGCCCCCCAGGGGCGGAGAGGGGACGACGCGGCGGATTCCGGCAAGAACCTCGCACCAATCGGATGTGTGAATGCCGTAGCACACAGGGGGAGGAGGCTCCTCCTCCGCCGAATCGATCAGATAAGCGCGATGCGGCGCGCCTATGCGATGGCGAGAGAGCAGGGCAGGGAGCCAGCCCTGGCTCACCACGATCGCACCGTGCCGGCGCCGCGCGCCACCCCGGCGCTCGATCGCATCTGCCGCGCACACACCGCGTTCGCCGTAAGCGGCCGGTCTCGGCCATTCGGCAATCCGGCCATACGACCGCTGGTCGGCCTAAATCGCTGCCGCGTGGCCGTTTCGCTCAGGTGTTGGGGTGTCGGTAGGTCGAGCAACGCAACGGCGACGCACGACGGGCTTGATCTCGGTACTACTGAGTAGTATGTCGTATCGGAGGGAGATGGTCATGACTGCGAAGACATCGATTTCGCTGACCGACGACCAGCAAGCCTATGCGCGCGCCCTTGTTGAGAGCGGACGGTATCCGAGCCTCAGCGCCGTTCTCCAGCGCGGACTCGAGATGCTAAGGCGCGATAGCGAGCTGCGGGATGCGGAACTCCAGGCTATTCAGTCGTTGATCGATCGGCGCCGCGCCGGATCGTTCGTCGATCTCGATGAAGGTGAGCAAGAGACCCGGGCGATGCTGGCGCGCAAAAGGGAGGCGCGTGCAGCGTTATAGGGTTCGTCGCGCGGCGGACGTCACGCGCGATCTCGACCTCATCGAGGACCACCTGGTTAAGGTCTACCAGGAATTCGGGGATGATCTCGCGTATGCAATGGAGCGAGCGGCGGCGCGGATCGACGGGGCGCTCGCCTACATGCGGACATTCGAAGCGCATCCATACCGGGGAACCGAACACCCCAAGATGCGGTCTGGCATTCGCACCGTGACCGACAAGAATTTCATCTTCTACTTCGAGATCGATGAACCCTCATCCGAAGTAAGAATACTCGCCGCCTTTTTTGGTGGCGCCGACCACAGGCGGCAGATTGTGGATCGTCTTCGGCTCTGACACGGGCCGACCGAGGACTGCGGTGGAGGATACGCGGATCATTACAGTCTTCTCACGTTCCGGATAACCACTGATATGGCTGAACTACGGAAAGACACCCACACCCTCGGCCAAAGGTACTAACCCGGCGGCGGCGCGTCGAGGTCGATGATCGCGGGCGTCACCCCGATCGCCCCGAGCAGCCGCAGCAGGTGGGCGGTTCGCAGCGACAGGCTGGCGGTGTTGACCAGCGGGTGGCAGACGATGTGCTCGGACTCGGCAAGCGTGCGGTCCAGCGCGAAACGGACCTGATGCGTCGCATCGTTGACCATCGCCAGCGGCGTGACCGAGCCGGGCAGCACGCCGAGTGCCGCGAGCAACGTTTCGGCGGAGGCGAAGGACAGGCGCTTGCTGCCGAGCAGGGTCGGCAGCGTCTTCAGGTCGGCGCGGCGGTCGTGGCGCAGCGTGACCAGCCAGAGCTGGCCCTTGGCGTCCTTGAGGAACAGGTTTTTGGTGTCCAGGCCCGGCAGGCCGTGCGGGGTCTCCAGCACGTCCTCGACGGTGAACACCGCGCGGTGTTCGACGATCTGCGTCGGGATGCCGAGGTCGGCGAGCAGCGCGTCGAGGCGGGGGCGGCCGGGCGGGGATTCGGGGGTCACGCAACGTCCTTCAATGGGGGGCAGGCGGGTTCGAACGCGCCGCGATTGCCGGTGTCGAGATAGGATTCCGCCGGCAAGTTCTCCGCCATCAGCACGTCGTGCCGCGCCAGTTCGACGTGCCAGTAGACCGCCGTCGCGCGGGGCTCCTGCACGATGCTGGCGCCGTTGATCAGGTAGCGCACCGGGATCAGGCTGCCCGCGACGAACAGGGCATGATCGGGGGACAGGAACAGGTCAAGGCTCGGCTGTGCGGGGCCGAGGGCGTGGGCGCGGACGCGCACCGGCCAGACGGTTTCGGGACGCGGATGGCGGCTGCAATCGACGGTGCGGCGGCCGAGCCATCTGATCCGTGAGGGGCCGGCGAAGTGGGCGAGCACGATGTCGCTGAGCGTCAGCGCCTCGATCGGCACCGCGCCGCGCACGGTGGCGATGCGGGTGCCTTGCAGGAAACAGGCGGCGGCGTCCTGGGCCATCCAGGTTTCGATCGTGTCGAACACCGACGTCGTGATCTCGGTCAGGAACAGGTCGCCGCTGGTGTCGGCGGAGGAGACCAGGCCGACCACGGTCGGGCCGAAGGGGCCGGTGACCCACGCGGGCCCGCCGCTCGACCCGGCGCCAAGGGCCTGGCCGACCAGCAGCGAGTAGTTGCCGCCCCCCAGGATGGGCGCCGCATTGAATTCGCTGTACGGCAGCAGAGTCTCGGTCTTGCTGACCTGCTGGCCGCCGGCGCTGGCGGGGTAGCCGGTGACGGTGGCGTTGTTGATCGGGCTGTTGAACGGGCCGAGATAGGCGCCGCCGAGCGCCATTGTGCCGGCGGCGGCAACGTCCGACGACAGCTTGACCAGCGCGAAATCGTCCTGCGAGTCCGCGTTGGAGATCACGTCCCCGGAATCGTCGACCGCGTTGTAGTGCGTGACGACGCCCGAGACCGTGCCGTAGGGGTCGTCGGCGGCTTTCGATCCCCCGTCCGCATCGTAGTCCGGCGTGACGTCGATCGCGGTGGCAAGGCCGTTGCCGGTGCTCCAGACGACGTGGGCGGCAGTGAGCACCTCGTCCGGCGAGATCAGCACGCCGGAGCCTTGCAGATGCTCGGCGCCGACGGTGTCGGTGAGGTAGACGACGCTGCCGATGCTGTCAGACAAGCGCGTTCAGGCGGATCATCCGCGGGCTCCCTGGCGATGCGATCCTAGTCCGCATCCACCGCGAACCGTTTCAGATCGTCCAACTCGCAATAGCGTAGCGCACCTTCATGCGTGGCACCCAGCACGACGCGGGGGGCGCGGCCGGCGGCGAGGGCTTCCTGCCAGCGGGGCGCGCACAGGCACCAGCGGTCGCCGGGCTTGAGGCCGGGGAAGCCGTATTCGGGGTGCGGCGTCGAGAGGTCGTTGCCGGCGCCGCGCGAAAACGCCAGAAACTCCGCCGTCATCACCGCGCAGACCGTGTGGCTGCCGAGATCCTGCGGGCTGGTGTCGCAGCAGCCGTTGCGGAAGAAGCCGGTCATCGGCGCCACGGAACAGGGTTCCAGCGTCCGGCCGAGCACGTTGCGGGACGGCAGCCGCCCGCCTCCGCCGCCTGGCCCGCGCCCGCCGGTGTCGTCGAACGGCATGGTCTGCACTCCCCTGTGGTGTTCGCGAAGCTGTGTGATTAAGACTTGTCCTCATACCGCGCCGCTCCGGTCCGCACAGCGGGCCGCAGCACGGCCGCAAAAATCCGGAGGGATAGATGGCCCCGATCGCCCGCGTTGCCGAGATCACCGAACGGATCGTCAGGCGCAGCCATGACGGGCGCGCCCGCTACCTGGACCGCATCGGCCGCGCCGCGCACCCGAAAGGGCGGCGGCAGGGGCTCGGCTGCGCCAACCAGGCGCACGCCTTCGCCGCCTGCGGCCCGACCGACAAGGAGCGGCTGAAGGACGGCATCACCCCCAATCTCGCCATCGTGACCGCCTACAACGACATGCTTTCCGCCCATCAGCCATACGAACGCTTCCCGCAGATGATCCGCGACGCCGCGCGCGAGGCCGGGGCGACCGCGCAGGTCGCGGGCGGCGTGCCGGCGATGTGCGACGGCGTGACGCAGGGCGAGGCGGGGATGGAATTGTCGCTGTTCTCGCGCGATGTGATCGCGCTGGCGACGGCGGTGGCCCTCTCGCACCAGACGTTCGATGCCGCCGTGTATCTTGGTGTCTGCGACAAGATCGTGCCCGGCTTGGTGATCGGCGCGCTCAGTTTCGGACATCTGCCGGCGGTGTTCATCCCGGCGGGCCCGATGACGTCCGGGCTGCCGAACGACGAAAAAAGCCGGGTGCGGCAGCTGTACGCCGAGGGCAAGGCGACGCGGGCGGAACTGCTCGACGCCGAGATGAAGAGCTATCATGGCCCGGGCACCTGCACGTTCTACGGCACCGCGAACACCAACCAGATGCTGATGGAGATCATGGGGTTGCATCTGCCCGGCAGCAGTTTCGTCAATCCCGGCACCGGCCTGCGCGACGCGCTGACGACGGAAGCGGCGCGGCGGGCGCTCGCGATCACGGCACTCGGCAACAGCTACACGCCGGTCGGGCGCGTGCTGGACGAGAAGGCGTTCGTCAACGGCATCGTCGGGCTGCACGCGACCGGCGGCTCGACCAACCTGACGATCCATCTGCTGGCGATGGCAGCGGCGGGCGGGATTGCGCTGACGTGGGACGATTTCGCCGACCTCGCGGAAGTGACGCCGCTGCTGACACGGGTTTACCCGAACGGCAAGGCGGACGTGAACCATTTCCACGCCGCCGGCGGGATGCCGTTCCTGATCCGCGAACTGCTCGATGCCGGCCTGCTGCACGAGGATGTCAGCACCGTCTGGGGCCAGGGTTTGCGCGGATACGCCGCCGAGCCGGGGCTTTCGCCGGCTGGCGAACTGGAATGGCGGCCGGCGGCCGAGGCGACCGGCAATGAGTCCATTCTGCGCGGCGCGGCGAAGCCGTTCCAGGCAACCGGCGGCCTGCGCGTGCTGCACGGCGACATCGGGCGCGCCGTCATGAAGACCTCCGCCGTCGCGGCGGAGCGGCACATCATCGAGGCGCCGGCTCGGGTTTTCCATAGCCAGGAGGAATTGCAGGCGGCGTTCAAGGCGGGAACGCTGGACGAGGATTTCGTCGCCGTCGTGCGCTTCCAGGGACCGAAGGCGAACGGAATGCCGGAACTGCACAAGCTGATGCCGCCGCTCGGCGTGTTGCAGGATCGCGGGCGCCGCGTGGCGCTGGTGACGGACGGGCGGATGTCCGGCGCATCGGGCAAGGTGCCGGCGGCGATCCATGTGACGCCGGAAGCGGCCGACGGCGGTGCCATCGCGCTGATCCGCGACGGCGACATCATCCGCGTCGATGCGGTGGCGGGGCGAATCGACGTGCTGGTCGACCCGGCAGAGTGGGCGGGGCGTGAACCGGCGGAAGCCGACCTGTCCGGCAACGAAGTCGGCGTCGGCCGCGAACTGTTCGGCGCCTTCCGCGCGAGCGTCGGGCGCGCGGACGCGGGGGCGGCGATTTTCGCGATGGCCTGACCTCGTGGCGATCGACAGCGTGCAGGTTCAGGACTTCGCGCGCGACGGATTCCTGTTGCTCAGGGGCTTCTTCGCGCCCGAGCGGGTCGCCGCGATCCGGCGGCACATCGACGCCCTTTGGGCAACGCGGCGCGCCGGAAATCCGTTCGTCATCGACGCCTACCTCGAGACGCCGCGTGCGTGCCGGATGTTCTTTCGTGAGGCCGAGGACGACGTGCGCCACGGCCCGTACAAGCTGAACGACCTGCATCTGGACGACGAAGTGATCCAGCAGATCAGCCTGGACGCCGGGCTGATCGCGGTGCTGGGCGAACTGCTGGGTTCGACGCCGATCGCCATCAACACGTTGCTGCTGGAATACGGCAGCCAGCAGCAGGCGCATTTCGATACCTATTTCATGCCGTCGCGGACGCCAAACATGATGATCGCATCATGGATCGCGCTGGAAGCGGCGACCGAGACGAACGGGCCGCTGTTCTACTATCCGGGCTCGCACCGGATCGAGCCGTATCGCTTTTCCAACGGCGGCATTTCGGCAATCGCGGCCGAGATGGAGAAGGCGGATGCCTACCGGGAGCGCATGATCGCGCGGCACGGGCTGGCGCCGGTCACGCTGCTGGCCGAGCCTGGCGACGTGCTGATCTGGCACGCGCAGTTGCTGCATGGCGGCAGCCCGATCCGCCAACGCGGCGAGACGCGGATGTCGCTGGTGACGCACTACTGGACCACGCACGACTATCCTGACGCGGAGAGCCGGATCGAAATCGGGCCCGACCAATATCTGCTCCGCCGGCCGCATCAGGAGGCGTTTCCACGCGCGGTGATGCGCGATGTCGAAGAATTTCTCCGGTCCCTGACGACGCCGCCGGCGCACCGTGCCGCCGTGCCGCCCGACTTCAATGCGCGCCGATATCTTCTGCTGAATGCCGACGTGCTGGCCGCGCGCATGGACCCGCATACGCACTACGCGATGTTCGGCAAACGCGAGGGGCGCGGCTGGTAGCTTCTTTCCCGCCGCCTATGGCCGCGCCACCGCCTTCGGCGCCGTTAGTGCGTTGGCCACACCGAGTGCCTGGAACGTCGGCGAGAAGGTCGGGCGTTCCACGTAGCGGCCGGCGCCGCGCACGGTGCGCAGGTCGCCATCCGTCCACACGAGCTTGCCGCGCGAGATGGTGTGGCGCGCGAGGCCGGTGACGGTCTGGCCCTCGAACACGTTGTAGTCGACGTTCTGATGATGCGTCTTTACCGAGATGGTGCGGCTGGCGTGCGCGTCCCAGACGACGATGTCGGCGTCCGAGCCTTCGGCGATCAGGCCCTTGCGCGGATGGATGTTGAAGATCTGCGCGGTGTTGGTGGAGGTGACGCGAACGAACTCGTTCGGCGTCAGCCGGCCGGTGCCGACGCCGTGGTGCCAGAGGATGCCCATGCGATCCTCGATGCCGCCGGTGCCGTTGGGGATTTTGGTAAAGTCGTTGCGGCCCATGGCTTTTTGCGGCGCGCAGAAAACGCAGTGGTCGGTCGCCGTCGTCTGCAATGCGCCGGAGACGAGGCCGGCCCACAGCGCCTGCTGATGATGTTTCGCGCGGAACGGCGGGCTCATCACATACGCGGCGGCGGTCGACCAGTCCTTGTTCTGATAGACGCTTTCGTCGATCACCAGATGCTGCGCCAGAACTTCGCCATAAACGCGCTGGCCGGCGGCGCGCGCGCGGGCTATCGCCTCGGTCGCCTCCTGCGTCGAGACATGAACGATGTAGATGGGCGCGCCAAGAAGCCCGGCGATGGCGATGACGCGCTGCGCCGCTTCGCCTTCGACGCTCGGCGGACGCGACAGCGCGTGCGCCTCCGGCCCGTTGATCCCGGCGGCGAGCAGCTTCTGCTGCATGTGATAGACGGCGTCGCCGTTCTCCGCATGGATATTGCAGATGGCGCCGAGTTCCAGCGCACGGCCGATCGAGTGCAGCAGCACGCCGTCATCGACCATCAGCGCGCCCTTGTACGCCATGAAATGCTTGAAGCTGTTGACGCCGTAGTCGCGCGTCAGGATGCCCATTTCCTCATGCACCTTGTCCGACCACGAGGTGACGGCGACGTGGAAACTGTAGTCTGCGGCTGCCTTTTCGGCTTTGACGCTCCAGTCCTTCCAGGTCTGCACCATCGAATCGCCGGGCGCCGGAATGGCGAAGTCGATGATCATCGTGGTGCCGCCGGCGAGGCCGGCCGACGTGCCGGTGAAGAAATCGTCGCTGGCGACCTGGCCCATGAACATCAGTTCCATGTGCGTGTGCGGGTCGATGCCGCCGGGCATCACCAGCAGGCCGCCGGCATCGACGATCTCGGTGCCCGTCGGCGGTGCGATGTTGGGTGCGACCTTGACGATCGTGCCGCCCTCGATCAACACGTCGGCGCGCACGCTGCCCTCCGCGTTCACCACCGTTCCGCCTTGCACCAGCATCGACATCGAAAGCTCCCCTGGTTGCCGCCCCGTTGCGCGGGCGAAGCGACCGCTTGCGCCGACGCACGCCCCGGTGGGCACCGCACCTGCCGGGCGGGATCACAGACCGGAACCGGGCGGCCGGTCAAGATTCCGCATTGACGGCGGCGCATGGCCGGCCTTTATTTTGTGCATGTTGCATATTTCTGGATTGGAGGCGCCGCCCCGTGCCTGACTTTTTCGACATCGCAGCCGGACGCCTCCCCGCCGCCCAGCTTGCCGCGAATTTTGCCGACGCGCACCCGCCGCTGACGCCGCACGAAGCGGTGGTGGAGGCGAGCCGCTGCTACTTCTGCTACGACGCGCCGTGCATCGAGGCGTGCCCGACCGGAATCGACATCCCGAGCTTCATCAAGAAGATCGCGACGGACAATCTCCGTGGCTCCGCGATGAAGATTTTCGAGCAGAATATCTTCGGCGGAAGCTGCGCGCGCGTGTGCCCGACCGAGGTGCTGTGCGAAGCCGCGTGCGTGCGCATGGCGGAGGAGGAGCGGCCGGTGAGCATCGGCGCGCTGCAACGCCGCGCCACCGACTGGCTGATGCAGCATGATCCGGCGCCGTTCACGCGCGCGCCCGCCACCGGCAAGCGCGTCGCGGTTGTCGGCGCGGGGCCCGCGGGCCTCGCGTGCGCGCATCGGCTGGCGCTGCACGGGCACGAGGTGACGGTGCTGGAGGCGCGGCCGAAATCCGGCGGCCTGAACGAATATGGAATTGCAGCCTACAAGCTTGCCGACGACTTCGCGCAGCGCGAGGTCGATTTCATTCTCTCGGTCGGCGGCATAACCATCGAGCACGGCAAGCGGCTCGGCCGCGACTTCGACGTTTCGGCGCTGCGGCGTGACTACGACGCGGTGTTTCTCGGCATCGGGCAGGAAGGCGTGCGCGCGCTCGCCATCGAGGGCGAAACGCTCGACGGCGTGCGCAATGCCGTTGATTTCATCGCGGAACTTCGGCAGGCCGAGGACAAGGCGACGCTGCCGATCGGCCGGCGTGTTGTCGTGATCGGCGGCGGCAACACCGCGATCGACGCGGCGACGCAGGCACGTCGGCTTGGCGCCGAGGACGTGACCATCGTCTATCGGCGTGGCGTGTCGGACATGTCGGCAACCCGCGACGAGCAGGAATGGGCGCAGACGAATGGCGTGCGCATCCGGCATTGGGCGACGCCGCATCGCCTGCTGGGCGAAGACGGCCATGTCACCGGCGTCGCGTTCATGCGCACCAAGCCGGACGCGGCCGGGCGGGCGATGGCGACCGGCGAGACCTACGTGCTGCCGGCGGACATGGTGTTGAAGGCGGTGGGCCAGGTTTTCGTCGCCGACCCGCTGCACGCCGACGGCACGCTGACGCTGGCGACGTCGGACGGGCGCATCGCGGTTGACGGCGAGATGCGCACGTCGCTGCCGGGTGTCTATGCCGGCGGCGATTGCGTCGCGGGCGTCGATCTGACGGTCGCCGCTGTGCAGGACGGCAAGCGCGCGGCCGAGGCGATCAATGCGTTTTTGGCCCGCTGAGAGGGACAAGCAGACATGGCAGACCTGAGCATCAATTTCGCCGGCATCCGCTCGCCCAATCCGTTCTGGCTCGCCTCCGCGCCGCCGACCGACAAGGCGTACAACGTGGTGCGCGCGTTCGAGGCCGGATGGGGCGGCGTGGTGTGGAAGACGCTCGGCGATGACCCGCCGGTGGTCAATGTGTCGAGCCGCTACGGGGCGGTTTCCTACAACGGGACGCGCATCGCCGGCTTCAACAACATCGAGCTGATCACCGACCGGCCGTTGCAGGTGAACCTCGATGAGATCCGGCAGGTCAAGCGCGACTGGCCGGATCGCGCCGTGGTTGTCAGCCTGATGGTGCCTTGCGTCGAAAGCGCGTGGAAGAACATTCTGCCGCAGGTGGAAGACACAGGCTGCGACGGCATCGAACTCAATTTCGGCTGTCCGCACGGCATGAGCGAGCGCAACATGGGTGCCGCCGTCGGGCAGGTGCCCGAGTACGTGCAGATGGTCACCGAGTGGTGCAAGCTGCACAGCCGGATGCCGGTGATCGTGAAGCTGACGCCCAACATCACCAACATCCTGGCGCCTGCGCGCGCGGCGAAGGCGGGCGGGGCCGATGCGGTCAGCCTGATCAACACGATCATGTCGATCACGGCGGTCGACCTCGACAAGATGGCACCGGAGCCCGTCGTGGACGGCCTCGGCACCCATGGCGGCTATTGCGGCCCGGCGGTGCGGCCGATCGCGTTGCGCATGGTCGGCGACATCGCGCGCGACGAGGAACTGGCCGGCCTGCCGATCTCCGGCATCGGCGGCATCTCCACCTGGCGGGACGCGGCGGAGTTCATCGCGCTGGGCGCCGGCAGCGTGCAGGTCTGCACCGCGGCGATGCATCGCGGCTTCCGCATCGTCGAAGACATGATCGACGGACTCTCCAACTGGATGGACAGCAAGGGCTACCGGACGATCGAGGATGTTCGCGGCCGCGCGGTGAAGAACTACGTTCACTGGGGCGACCTGAACCTGAACTTCAAGACGATCGCAGAAATCGATCAGGATCTCTGCATCAAGTGCGGCCTGTGCCACATCGCGTGCGAGGATACGTCGCACCAGTCGATCGCGAAGCTGCGCGTCGATGGCGCGCGGCGGTACGAGGTGATCGAGGAGGAATGCGTCGGCTGCAATCTGTGCGCGCATGTCTGTCCGGTCGATGGCTGCATCACGATGGTTCCGCAGCCGAACACCAAGCCGAAGCTGGTATGGGCGAACCATCCGAACAATCCGATGCGCGTGCCGGAGGCGGCGGAATGAGCGTTCCGGCCAACATCGCCGTCAATGCCGAGCGACTGTGGGCGGCGATCATGGAGACGGCAAAGTTCGGCGCGACGCCGAAGGGCGGCGTCAGGCGGCTGACGCTGAGCGATGAGGACAAGCAGGTGCGCGACTGGTTTCGCGCGGCGTGCGAGGCGGCCGGATGCAGCGTGACCATCGACGATCTCGGCAACATGTTCGCGCGCCGGCCGGGCCGCGACAACGCGCTGCCGCCGATCGCGATGGGCAGCCATCTCGACACGCAGCCGACCGGCGGAAAGTTCGACGGCATCATCGGCGTGCTCGCCGGCCTCGAGGTGATCCGCACGCTGAACGACCTTCAGGTCGAGACCAACGCGCCGATCGAAGTCATCAACTGGACCAACGAGGAAGGCAGCCGTTTCGCGCCGGCGATGCTATGCAGCGGGGTTTTTGCCGGCGTGTTCCCGCGTTCGTACGCCGACAGCCGCCTCGATCGCGAGGGCAAGAGTTTTGGCGACGAGCTTGAGCGCATCGGCTATCGCGGCAGCGAGCCGGTCGGCGCCCACAAGCTCGGCGCGCATTTCGAATTGCATATCGAGCAGGGGCCGATCCTGGAAACTGAGTGCAAGACGATCGGCATCGTCACCGGCGTGCAGGGGATGCGCTGGTTCGAGGTGACGGTGACGGGGGCAGAGAGTCACGCCGGCTCCACGCCGATGCCGCTGCGCCGCGATGCGATGCTGGCGGCGGCGAAGATGATCCAGGCGGTCAGCGAGGTGGCGGAGACATTCGCCCCGAGTGCCGTGGGCACCGTGGGCCTCGTGGAATGCCGGCCGAACAGCCGCAACGTGATTCCCGGCGAGGTGTTTTTCACGATCGACCTGCGCCACCCCAGCGACAACGTCGTCGCCGAGATGGAACATCTGGTGCGGCGGGAAATCGACCGCATCGTCGCGGGCGGCGCGGTCAGTGCGAAGGTCGAGCAGGTGTGGGACTCGCCCGCCGTGCATTTCAACGAGGATTGCATTGCCGCCGTCGCCCGAGCGGCCGAGGCGTACGGCTATCCGGCACGAAAAATCGTATCCGGGCCTGGGCACGATTCGGCATACGTGGCGCGGGTGGCGCCGACCTCGATGATCTTCGTGCCGTGCGAGGGCGGGCTCAGCCACAACGAACTGGAAAAGACCGAGCCGGAACAGGTGACGGCGGGCGCCAACGTGCTGTTGCGCGCGGTGCTCGACTCAGACCAGCGATTCGCGGAGCGGACAAGGTAGGCTTGCGCGCGTTGATGGCTGCGACTAATCCCCGACTCGTCCGGCGGTTGGCCGGGTGGGGAGAACCAAGAAATGTCAGGGCTTCTGGAAGGCAAGATTGCCGTCGTCACCGGCGGAACGCAGGGGCTTGGCGAGGCGATTGCCCGCCGCTTCGCTGAGGAAGGTGCGGCCGGACTGGTGATCTGCGGGCGCAATGCGGAGCGCGGGGCGAAGGTCGCGGCGGACCTGACGGATCACGGCACACCGACGCGCTTCGTCCGCGCCGACCTGGCGCTGGTCGAGGATTGCAGGCGCGTGATCGCCGGCGCCGATGCGGCGTTCGGCAAGTTGCATGTACTGGTCAACGCCGCAGCGATCACCGATCGCGGCACGATCCTGGATACGTCGCCGGCGCTGTTCGACCAGATGTTCTCGGTCAATGTGCGCGGGCCATTCTTCCTGATGCAGGACGCGGCGAAGCTGATGCGGCGGGAGAAGGTCGCCGGCAGCATCGTCAACATCCAGAGCATGTCGGCGCATGGCGGGCAGAGCTTCATCACAGCCTACTGCGCGTCCAAGGGCGCGCTGGCGACGCTGACGAAGAACGTCGCGTTCTCGCTGATGCCCGATCGCATTCGCGTGAACGGGCTGAACATCGGCTGGATGGATTCGCCGGGCGAGGCGCGAATCCAGAAGGAATATCACGATGCGCCGGCAGATTGGCTGGCGTCGGCGGAGGCTAAGCAGCCGTTCGGCCGCCTGATCAAGCCCGGTGAAGTGGCCCGCGCCGTCACGTATCTGGCGAGCGACGAAAGCGGGCTGATGACCGGGTCGGTGATCGATTTCGATCAGCAGGTCGTTGGCGCCGGCGATGCCCCGTCCCACCCGCTCGGGCGTCTGCCCGACGCCGGATGAGAGCGCCGCGCCAGGGCCGGGCGCGCGGCCCGGCCCTGGTCTAGCGGTTAGCGGCGGTATGTGCCGTTGACGATCGCGGCGAAGTCGGCGCGCTGGATGCCTAGGTCGAACAGCTCGCGGTCGGTGTAGGTGTTGAGTTCCCGGGCGATCCGGGCGCGGTAGGCACGCTTGGCTCGCCATTCCGCGAACTGGGCCCGGCGCTCGGATAGTGCGCTGGTGAACTGTGCCCAAACGCCATCGTTTGCCGGTTCAAAGACTTGCGAGGCCATGATGACCCTCCTTGCAGTGCAGCAATCGTGTTGCAGCGCAGCATATGAGGCAGCAAGTCTGCCGTTCAAGGAAAACCGTGTGACGTTTTACGAGCCCCCCGGACCCCCGTGGCCGGAGTGCCACACTCACGAGTTCGTGATGTAACCGTTTACCGGTCGTTCGCCGGAGCCGGCGCAGCCTTCCGAGCCCGCCCAGCGCATTCCGGCAAGCGGTTGTTTTTGCTTGGAACTCTAGACGGCCACCCAGCGACGCTCGTGCGCCGACAGGACGATGGCATCCACCGTCGCCTGGATTCGCGCGGCTTCCCTGAAGTCCGGCAGGAAGGGCGGCCCCTCGGAAAGTGATGCCAGAATTGCCCGCACCTCAATGGTCTTGAGGTCGTTGAAACCGAGATGGTGCCCCGGCGCCGGGCAGAACGGGGCGAAATGCGGGTGGGCGGGGCCGGAAAGAATCGTCTTGAACCCCTCCCGCCCGCGCCGCTGGCCGGCGACGTAGAGCTGGATCTCGTTCATCCGCTCCTGGTCGAAGGCGATCGTGCCCCTGGTGCCGGTGATCTCGAAGGCGATCGTCATCTTCCGCCCGGTGGCGACCCAGCTTGCCTCGACCGAGCCGGTAGCGCCGGAGGCGAAGCGCAGCAGCGCCCGCGCTTGGTCGTCCACCAGCACCTGCTTCATCTCCGTGGCGCCTGCCGCCGCCCGCCGCTCACGGATCACGGTCGCGATCTGGCCGGATACCTCGACGATGTCGCCGCACAGATACCGGGCGATCGAAAGGATGTGGCTGCCGATGTCGGCGATGGCGCCGTGCCCGCCGGCGGGGTCCAGCCGCCAGCTCCAGGGCTGCGCCGGATCGGCCATGTAATCTTCGGCGTGCAGACCGCGAAAGCTGACGATTTCGCCGATCTCGCCGGACTCGATGACCTCGTGCGCGAAGGCCAGCAGCGGGTTCTTCAGGTAATTGAAGCCGACGAAGCTTTGCACGCCCGCGCGCTCCGCCGCCTCGGCCATTTCCAGCGCGTCGGCGGCGGTCGGCGCGAGCGGTTTTTCGCAATAGACATGCTTGCCGGCGGCGAT
>Ga0116226_10001675_pt1 | contig 19276 bp, 16 predicted proteins | sample S1TSphfallax_FD_89692 | JGI IMG/M metagenome (GOLD analysis project Ga0116226, IMG submission 89692) | Host-associated microbial communities from peat moss isolated from Minnesota, USA - S1T2_Fa - Sphagnum fallax MG | ecosystem: Host-associated > Plants > Peat moss > Unclassified | place: USA... | reverse complement strand
AGATCGGTCGTGAACGCCCAGCTCGGATTATGCGCGCGGAATGTCGCGATTCGCTCGAGGAACTGCTCGATCGTATACTTGCGGTTCATGCGCCGCAGGACTGGATTCGAGCCCGATTGCAGCGCCAGATGAAAGCGTGGGTTCATCTTCGGGATCGCCGCGCACGCGATCGCGAGTTTCTCGTTCAAATCCTTGGGGTGCGAGGAGATGAACGCGATGCGCTCGACGCTTTCGATCGCCGCGACTTCATGCAGCAAGTCGGCGAAATCGGCGCCGGTCGCCGGCTCCTTATAGGCGTTGACGGTTTGCCCGACGAGCATGATCTCGCGCGCGCCGGCCGCGGTTTTCTCGCGAACCTCGGCGAGAATCTCGCCCATCGGACGATGGTCGAATCGACCGCGCACATGCGGCACGATGCAGAACGTGCAGTAATACGAACACCCGCGCTGCACGTTAACGAACGCACGCAGTGAATCATACGGTCCCGCCACACCCGCGCCATCGCCGCCGAGCGGCTTCTCGAGCGCGAAGTCGAGCGTCGGATCGGCGTCGTCCGCGGCGGGCTCGAAGCCGCCGCGCCAGGCGTCGAGCTGATCGCCCAGCCGCTTGAGATCCTTCGTTCCGAACACGCCGTCGACGTGCGGGCTGATCGTCTGCATGCGGTCGCGATCTTGCTCCGCAAGACACCCCGCGACGACGACCTTCACGCGCGGATCGCGCAGTTTGAGCGTCTTCCATTGGTTGATGCGTCCGTACGCGCGCGCCTCCGCGTTGTCGCGCACGGTACACGTGTTGAGCACGAGCACGGCGGCATCTTCGGGCCGTTCGGCGACCTCGAAGCCGGCCGCCGCGGCACGCCGCGCCAGATACTGCGAATCGGCCTCGTTCATCTGACAGCCGTGCGTCTCGATATAAATGCGCGCCATGCTACTGCGACTTATCCGGGGCGATGCGCGTGAGCAGCGCGAGCGGCAGGTAGAGCTTCGTGCCGATCAAGGTCGGCGCCGAATCGAAGTCGATCGCTTTCCCGTCGACGCGGTAACTCGTGGAACCAAGATGTCCCTGGACATCGTGGCCGCCGAATTTGATCGCGATGCGGTCGGCATCGATGCGGATCGCCGTTGCCGGGATGTAGTCGGTGGCGGGCGCGACGACTGCGGGCGCTTGCGTATCGTCGTCGCGCAGCACGACATCCGTGCGCATCTCCGGATAGACCGTGACGGTGCGCGTCACTTTGCCGGCCGTCGTCATCGCGACGATCTGGTGCAAGCCCGCGCGCACGCCGTAGAAGCCGTCTTTATCCGGCGCGAGCGGCAAGCCGTCGATCTGCATCGATTTGACCGTCATCCCGCGGATCGCGATCGATCCCAGTTCGGTGCGCAAGCGCCCCGCCGTGCGCTGCATCTCGACCGACGAGAGCGCCGTCGAGCCGGCGACGATCGAGACATCCAAATTCTGCGGCACCCAGCCGGTTTTCGTGAGGCTCACCGTATGCCGGCCCGCGGCGAGCGCGTCGAGTACGAGCGGGCTATGCCCCGTATAGGTACCGTCGATCCAGACGTCCGCCCCGGAGGGCAGCGTCGTGACGTAGAGGGCACCGGTCGGGGCAGCCGCGAGCAGGCCGGTGAGACCCAAAATCGCGGAAAGACGGCGGAACATGGCGACCCGCTCGGTTCGCCGAAGAGAGAGGCATGTCCCATTCGGCCGATCCACCGGTGACAATCACCGAACCGGCGGAGGCCGCGGCCGAACGCCGCCACCTTCGCCCCGCTACCGTCGCCATCGTCGGCCGCCCCAACGTCGGGAAGAGCGCGCTCTTCAACCGCTTGATTGGTCAGCGCCTCGCCATCGTCGAGGACACCCCCGGCGTCACCCGCGACCGGCTCTACGCGCTTACCGATTGGCGCGGCCGGTCGTTCACCTTCGTCGATACCGGCGGAATCGAGACCGAGATCGAACCCGGCGATGCGATCGCCTCGGGAACGCGTTTCCAAGCCGAATCCGCCGCCCGCGACGCCGACGTGATCGTCTTCGTCGTCGACGGCCTGGCCGGGCGCTCGCCGCTCGACGACGAAGTCGCCGCGATCCTGCGCCGCACGCGCAAGCCCGTCATCCTGGTCGCGAACAAAGTCGAATCGCCGCGCGCGCTCAATAGCGCCTATGCGGAGTTCGCGCCGCTGGGCTTCGGAACGATCTTCCCGGTCTCGGCGATCCACGGCGAGGGCATCGGCGAACTGCTCGACGAGATCTTCGAGAAGCTGCCGGCCGCGAGCGATGAGACCGCCGTCGAAACCGAACTCTCGCTCGCGCTGATCGGCCAGCCCAACGTCGGCAAATCCTCGCTGCTCAACGCCTTGCTCGGCGAAGAACGCTCGATCGTCTCGGACGTGCCGGGCACGACGCGCGACGCGATCGACACGATCTTCCGCTTCAAAGAACACACCTTCCGGCTCATCGACACGGCCGGCGTGCGCAAGAAGGCGACGCATCACGGCTCGATCGAGTATTATTCCTCGCTGCGTTCGCTCAAAGCGATCGCGCGCTGCGATATCGCGATCCTGTTGATCGACGCGCTCAAAGGCCCGACGAATCAGGATCGGCGCCTTGCCGGCATCGCGCTCGAAGAGCGCAAAGGCCTCGTCATCGTCGGCAACAAGTGGGACCTCGTGCGCGAGCAGGGCGAGTTCAGCCAAGGCGAACTCGCAAACGCGATTCACGAGCAGTTGACCTTCGCGACGTTCGCGCCGGTGACGTTCCTCTCGGCGCTCACCAAACGGCGGCTGGGTTCGCTGATGCCGGTCGTGATGAAGGTCGCCGAGAATCTCGACCGGCGCATTCCCACCTCGCAGCTCAACACCATCGTGCGCGACGCGGTACTCGCCCATCCGGCGCCGATCAAAGAAGACAAGCCGCTGCGCGTCTATTTCTGCTCGCAGCCGGCCGTGCATCCGCCGCTCTTCGTCTTCCACTGCAACGATCCCGAGCTCGTGCAGCCGTCGTACCGGCGCTTCATCGAGAACGTCTTGCGCACGAATTTCGACTTCGAGGGCGTGCCGATCTCGATGGAATTCCGCGAGCGCTCGCGCAGCGAATCGCACGCAACATGACCGGCGGACCGGAGACGGCCGGCACGATCGCCGCCGCCGTCGCGGTCGCGTTTCTCATCGGCGCGATCCCGTTCGGCGTGCTCGTCGGGCGGATTTTCTATAAGACCGACGTGCGCCGCGCGGGTAGCGGCAACATCGGGGCGGCAAACGCCCTGCGCACGCTGGGCAAACGCGGCGCGATCGCGGTGCTGCTGCTCGACGGCCTCAAAGGCGCGGTCCCCGTGCTGGCCGTCGCACATGCGGGCGGCTCGGCTGCCGTCGCCTGCGGCGTCGCGTTCGCCGCCATCCTCGGGCACTGCTATTCCCCGTTCTTGCGCGGCCGGGGCGGCAAGGGCGTCGCAACGGCCTTCGGCGCGCTGTGGGCGCTCGCGTGGCCGGCAGGTGCAACCTTCACGCTCGTCTGGATCGCAGCGCTGATCGCGACCGGCTTCGCCTCGGTCGCCTCGATGGCGGCCAGCGCCGCGATGCCGTTCGCGCTCTGGTTCTTGATCGGCGAGCCGGGCCTGATCTACGGTTTCGTGACGGCCGCGCTCATCGTGTTCGCGCACCGGGAAAATGTCGCGCGACTCGTCGCCGGGACCGAGAACGTCTTGCCCATCCTCTCGAAGCGGCCGGGCGCCACGAACGGCTAGCAGCCCCGTGGGATGATACGGTCTCTCGGGCGCCGTAGTGCGTTCGGACATGATTTCGTCCAATGATTTTCGCAACGGCGTCACGATCGTCATCGACAACAACTTGTGGACCGTGATCGAGTTCTTGCACGTCAAGCCCGGCAAGGGCTCGGCCTTCGTCCGCACGCGGCTCAAGAACGTGAAAACGGGAGCGACCGTCGAGCGCACCTTCCGCGCCGGCGAAAAACTCGAGCGTGCCATCGTCGACAACCGCGAAATGAACATGCTCTATAACGACGACGAAGGCTACCATTTCATGGATAGCGAGACGTTCGAGAATTTCACGTTGCAGAAAGAGCTGATCGGCGACCCGGCCGATTTCCTCAAAGACGGCATGCGCATTCAGGTCCAGTTCCACGACGACGTCCCGATCGGCGTCGACTTGCCGGCCCACGTCGAACTCGCGGTCGTCGAGACCGACCCCGGCTTCAAAGGCGACACCGCGACCGGCACGACGAAGCCGGCCAAGCTGGAAACGGGCGCGACCGTCCAAGTTCCCCTCTTCGTCAATCCCGGCGATCAGATCAAGATCGACACCCGCGATCGCCGCTACATCGGCCGCGTTCAAAGCTAACTCGGTTCGCCTCGGCGAACCCGTCCGCCGACGGGCGGACTAAAAATGATAAGGAGGGTCCGTGAAGATCAAGATCCGCCGTCTGAAGACGCTGGGCGTTGCTTTGGGTCTCTCCGCTATTGCGGCCGCGTTCGGCGTCTTCGGCTATACGCTGCCCAAGTCGACGTTGACCACCGTCAATCGCATCGAGGATTACGTCCTGGTAAACGAGGGGCGCTTCTGGCTCATCGATCAGCCGGCACTCGGCTTTTTGCATTTTCCGGATTTCGACGACGAAGATACCAACATTCGCTTCTTCGCGATCGACGAAGCGGCGCTCTTGCCGCGAGACGCAAAGCCGACGCCGGGCCTCGGGGCTTTTCCTTGGCCGCGCGCCGTTTATGGGTCTACGCTCCAGCGGCTTGCAAAAGCGGGCGCGAAGATCGTGACCTTCGACATTTTGTTTCCGGACCCGGCGGAGGATCCGGCCCAAGACGAAGCGTTCGCGCGCGGGCTGCGCGCTCAGCCGACCGTCCTCGGCTACGTCGTGAACACGACGCAAGGGGGCGTGTTTTCCGCCCAGCCGCCGGCGCCGATCCTGACCCAGAATGCGCGCGCGATCGGCTTCACCAGCGTCGATAACCCCGGCGGCTGGCTCGTCGGTCAATATTTCACGATCAGCGCCGGCGGCACGGTGCACCACGCGCTCTCGGCACGAACGGTCGAGCAATTTACCGGAGCGTCGATCGCGCCGCTCGATAACTGGCACGCGAAGTTCGGCGATCGGACGATCCCCCTCGACGGCGAGGGGCAGTTCACGATGCTGCCGTTCAAGGTGAACGGCACGATCGACATGGCGGCGCGAAGCGGCGGCCCGGCCGCGCGCGAAGGGACCGAGAACTACAGCGCGCCGATGATGCAACAGGCGTCGATGGCGGACTTCGTTCAGATGAGCGATAGCGATCTGCACGACTTCGTTAACGGCAAGATCGTCGTCATCGGACCCACTGCTCAGGGGCTGGGCGACTTCATCGTCACACCGAACGGCCGTTATCCGGGCGTGTTCGCGAACATCCGGCTGATGGATCAGTTGTTGACGGGCAAGTTCATCCGCCGCGTGCCGCCCGCGCTCGACATTTTCTCGATCATCTTCCTCTCGCTCGTGATCGGATTCGTCGTCACGCAGCTCAAGCCCGTCACGGGCATCGTCGTCGCAGCGTGCGTCGTGATCGTGTACACGGCGCTCTCGATCGGGCTCTACACCTACACGCTGCACTGGATGAACTTCCTCCACGTCGACGCCGCGGTGTTGCTCAGCGCGCTCTTCGTCGCGCTCTACCGGATCGTCACCGAAGGTGCCGACAAGCGCGTGATTCGCGAGATGTTCGGCAAGCACGTCTCACCGGAACTCGTCACGCAGATGCTCGAGAACGAGGACCCCAAAGCGGCGCTCAACCTGCAAGGCAAACGCGTCAAGGTCACGATCTTCTACTCCGATATCCGCGGCTTCACGGCGATGTCCGAGAAGATGACGCCCGAGCAAATCTACAGCCAGCTCAACGAGTACTTCGAAGAAATGTGCGCGCTCGTCTTCAAGTACGGCGGCTACGTCGATAAGTTCATCGGCGACTGTCTCATGGCCGTCTTCTCGGCGCCGAACCCGACGCCCGATGACGCCTATAAAGCCTGCATCTCGGCGCTCGAACAGCAAGAGAAGATCCTCGAGATGGCGGCGGCGTGGTCCGGCGTGGGCAAGAAAATCTTCACCGTCGGGATGGGGATCAACACGGGCGAAGTCGTGATGGGGAACCTGGGCTCATCCGAGCGCTTGAACTACACCGTCATCGGCGACAACGTGAACACCGCGGCGCGCCTCTACAACGTCGCCAAAGGCGGCCAGATCATCATCAGCGAGTCGACCTATGAGGAAGTCAAGGACCGCTTCATCGTCAACGAGTTGCAGCCCGTGTCCGTCAAAGGCAAGGAACTGCCGCTTCGTAATTTCGAGATCATCGCACGGCTCGAACCAGGTCAAGAAAATACCTCGAACATCCTCGACCAAAGCATCGTCCACGAAGCATTCGTCGCCGCCGACCATTAGCAGGCCTGCTAGATCGGTCACGGGTCGAGAACGTGGTGAAACACGCCTGCCGTGCCGGACAGCCAGCGGCTATTCGAGCACGTGACGACGCTCCTCCACAGCCTTGAGCTGATCGCGATCGGATTCGCCGCAAGCATCTTTGGCTCGCTGATCGGCCTCGGCGGTGGGTTCGTCGTCATCCCCGTGATGCGGCTCGCCTTCAATACCCCGCCCGCACTGCTCGCCGGAACGTCGCTCGTCTTCGTCTTCGCGAATACGGGCGCGTCGGCGATCGGCTACATCCGCCAGAAGCGCGTCGACTTTGCGCTCGCGGTGCCGCTGATCATCGGGGCGATTCCCGGCAGCGTGCTCGGCGCGATCGCGGTGCATTGGTTTTCTCCCACGGGATTCGACCTCACCTACGGCACAACGCTCGTGCTGCTGGCCGTTCTCGTCTTGTGGCGGCGCGCGGGCAGCCAGCGCACGCCGTTCGAGAAAACGTTCGCGCATCGCTGGCCGATCGCGATCGCCGCCGGCGTGTTGGTCGGCGTCTTCTCGAGTCTCTTCGGGATCGGCGCCGGGCTCGTGCTGGTGCCGCTCTTGCTCGTCGCCGCCCGGATGCCGCCGCATATCGTCGCCGCGACCTCCGGTTTCACGATCCTCTGCACCTCGCCCGTCGGCATCCTCGCGCAAGCGCTCACGCACGACGTCGATTGGCAGAGCGCCCTGCCGCTCGTCATCGGCGGCATCGCCGGCGGCTCGATCGCCCCCGCGATCTCCCGCCGCGTCTCCTCACCCCAACTCATCACCCTGCTGGCCCTCGGCCTCATCCTCGCCGCCATCGGCCTCGCCGCAAAACACGTCTTCCGCGGGTAAACGCTCTTATGCGCGCCGGTGGGCGGCGACGCTCGTTGTCACTTCGCGCATTTCGGTGACCTCGAAGACGGTGAGGGGTTTGCGGCAGCGGGCGCAGACGATGTGCGGACCGGGTTTGCGTTTGCGCAGTGCTTCCATCGCGCATTTTTCGCAGCGCAGGATGAAACGTTTCGTCGACTCGTTGAACGGCCTCGCGGTGCCGAGATCGTGATAGATCGACTTGAGGCCGAGCTCGCGCATCTTCTTCTTGAAGGCACCGGTATGGCCGGGGTTCTCGCCGCGCGCGAAGAGCCAGGCGTGGATCATTTCGTGGAGCAGCGTCTCGCGCAATTCGTCCGGCTTTCCCGCCAAATGCTTCGGCGAGAGCTCGATGAGCGGCGGCTTGTACGTAATCCGCCCGGCGAGATTCCCGAACCGGTTGTTGTAAGCAATCCGATGGGCCGGTATCTCGCCGTTGAAATGCAGAAAGTTCAGTTGGGCGAAGAGGAGTTGCAGGTCGGCGACGCTCGGCAGCATGCACCGGAATCTTCGACTCTGCCGCCGTAGATGCCCGCGATGGGTCTTCCAGCGCGCATCGCGATTCCGATCTTGACCGTGGTTGCGATTCTCTTCCTCGGCTTTGTCGGCATGCTCTTGAAATCGGGGCTCTCGACCGAGGGCACCGCGTTCGGGCCAGGCGTACGAGCGAACGGCGGCGACACGAACTTGCAAGCGACACCCGCACCGGGACCGACGGGCGCCGGCGACCTCGTGACGATCCCGCAATCGGGCAGCGGCCCGACCGGCCGCCTCGCGGAACTCAATGGCCGGATCGCGCGCAATCCGCACGATGCCGATGCGATCTTCGAACAAGCGGAATTGCTGCGATCGCTGGAACGCCCGGCCGATGCCGCATCGTCGTACCGGCGTTTTCTCGCGGTCGCGCCGAAGGACGATTCGCGGATCGCCGATGCGCGTGCCGCACTCGCCGCGCTGGGACGATGAAGCTTTACATCTCCGCCGATATGGAAGGCACCGCGGGGATCGCGACCTGGGCGCAAGTCGATCCCGCGAACGCCGCGGAGTACCCGCGCTCGCAGGTGTTGATGTCGCGCGAGGTGCGCGCGGCGATCGACGGCGCACGCGAAGCCGGCGCGACCGAGGTGCTGGTCAACGATTCGCATTCCAAGATGCGCAATTTATTGTGGGACGAGTTCCCGCCCGACATTCGGATGATCGTCGGCAACCGCAAGCCGTTTTCGATGACGCAAGGCGGCGCCGGGTTCGACGCCGCCTTTTTCACGGGCTACCACGCGGCCAACGGCACGGCCGACGGCGTGCTCGATCATACGTACACGAGCGAGACGCTCTACGCCGTGCGCATAAACGGGATACCGTGCAGTGAAGCGCTGCTCAACGCCGCGCTGCTCGGCGTCGCCGGCGTGCCGGTCGTGCTGATCACCGGCGACCGCGTCACGATCGAGCAGACGCAAGCCGAACTCCCCTGGATCACCGGCGTCGTCGTCAAGGACGGCATCGGCCGGTATGCGACCGAGACGCTCTCGCCGACTGCCGCGTGCGAACGTATCCGCGCCGGTGCGGCCGCGGCAATCGGCACGCTCGCCTCCGCGCGCCCGTACGTGTTCGCGCCGCCAATCGTGCTGGAAATCGATTTTGTCTACACGCACAACGCCGACTTCGCCGAGCTGATCCCGGGCGTCGAGCGCATCGGCGCACGCACCGTCCGCTACGCAAACGACGATTATCGCGTCGTCTTCCGCGCCTTTCTCGCCGCGATGCGGCTCGGTGCAGCGGCGAACGCCGACCCCTGATGCCGACGATCGGATTTCAAGGCGAGCCGGGCGCATTCAGCGACCAGGCCGCGCAAGCACTGGTGGCCGGCTGCACGACGGTCGGGTACACGGACTTCGACACGCTCATCAAGGCAACGTCCTTGCGCAAGGTCGATGCCGGGTTGTTGCCCGTCGAGAACTCGATCTTCGGTGCGATCGCGCGCGCCTACGATCTGCTCTGGGATACGCCGGGCTTGCACATCGTCGAAGAAACGACCATCGCGGTCGAGATGTGTTTGATCGGCGTTCCCGGCGCTACCGAACGCGGCATCGTGGAAGTGCGCTCGCATGCCGTCGCACTCGAGCAAGTTCGGCATTTTACGGACTTGCATCCAAAGTGGCAACGCACCGCCGTCGACGATACCGCCGGAGCCGTGGCCGAGATCATGCGGCTAGGCGATCCGAAGGTCGCCGCAATCGGCCCCGCGTTCGCCGCCATTCGGTACGGCGCGACGGTCATGCGCCGCCGGATCCAAGATGACGCGCAGAATTTCACGCGGTTCTATCTGCTCGCGCTCGCGGCGACCGAGCCGCGCAGCGATCGTGCCGTCGTCGGCATCGAGATCCCGCACCGCCCGGGCTCGCTGCGCGACGCACTCGGCGCCTTCGCCGATCGGCGCATCGATCTACGCAACATCGTCGCACGCCCGAATCACGTCGATCCATTCCACTACCGCTTCTTCTTCGAGGTTCGCGCCGTCGACGGCGACCGCCTCACGGACGCGCTCGCCGCGGTCGACGGTAGCACGCGCCTCTTCGGCCGCTATTAGGCCGAATGCTGACTTGCGGGCAGCACCGAGTGTCATCCTGAGCAGCCTGCCCAGGATGACATTTCATTTTCGGGCGTCGTTACGCTGGAATCCACGCTGCGTTACGCTGGAGTTGGCAACGCCTGGTGGGCTCGTTCGCGGCCGCGGCCGATGAAGAGGACGAGCACGGATGCACACAGGCACATCACGCCCGACGAGATGAACGCGCCGTCGTAGCTGAGCGTCACCGTGCGGATTACACCGGCACCGAACGCGGCGAACGCTGCGCCGAGTTGGTGGCCGGCGAGGATCCAGCCGAAAATCATCGCTGAGCGTTCGCGGCCGAAGGCATCCGTCGTGAGCCGTAGCGTGGGTGGGACGGTCGCGATCCAGTCGAGGCCGTACCAGACGGCGAAGATCGGTAGGCCGATCGCCGCGATGCCGAAGGCCTGCGGTAAGAAAATCAGCGAGAGCCCGCGCAGCCCGTAGTACCAGAAGAGCAGCACGCGGCTCGAATACCGGTCCGTCAGCCAGCCCGACGCCGTCGTGCCGACCAGATCGAAAACGCCCATCATCGCGAGCAGACCCGCGGCACGGACTGAGGGGATGCCATGATCGCCGCAGGCCGGCACGAGATGCGTTCCGATGAGTCCGTTCGTGCTCGCGCCGCAAATGAAGAACGTTCCGCCGAGCAGCCAGAAATCGCGCGACCGCAAGCCTTCACGAAGCGCGCCGAGCGCGCGGCCGAACGGATTCTCCATTGAGCGCACCGGAGGCGTGACGGTCGCAGCCCCGTACATCGGCGAGCCGATGTCCGACGGATACTCGCGCAACCCGAAGAACGCCACCGGGATTAAGAGCGCACACACACCGGAAACCACGAACGCCTCCGCGCGCCAACCGGGACCGCTCACGAGAAAGCCGTAGAGCGGCAAGAAAATCAGTTGCCCCGTCGCGTTACTCGCGGTGAGCAGCCCCATCACCGTGCCGCGGCGTTTCTCGAACCAGCGATTAACGATCGTCGCGCCGACCACGAGGCCGACGCAGCCCGTGCCGAGGCCCGTCATCAGTCCCCAGAAGAGCATCAATTCCCACGGCGCGGTCATCGTCGTCGAAAGCCCGGCTGCGAGCGAGAGCAGCAAAAACGCCGCGGCGATCGTGCGCCGCAACCCGAAGCGCTCGAAGATCGCGGCCGCAAACGGACCGACGAGGCCGAAGAGGCCGATGTTCACGGCCAGCGCCGCGGAGATCGTCGCGGCGGTCCAGCCGAACTCTTTTTCGAGCGGCAGGATCATCATCGACGGCGCACTGCGCACGGCCGCCGACGAGATCAAGAGCGCGAATGCAATCGCGGCCGTGATCGCGTAGGCGGGCTGGAAGCGGGACGTCGCGGTCACCTCACGTGGCCGGGACAGGAACCGGATCGTCGATCACGGTGCCGCGAATGCGGTAACAGGTCCCGCGAAAGAGCGCGACCGGCGTGCCGCTTTCGGTGCGCACCGCGATATCGTAGACGCCGGTGCGCCCGGCGAGCGTGATTTCCCGGCCCTCGGCGACGAGCGTTTCGCCGAGGCGACCCGGCGCCGTGAACGAGATCGAGACCTGCAACGCGACGTAGGGCACATTGCGCGAATTGCACGCGTACGCAAAGGCCGTGTCGGCCAGCGTGAAGATCATCCCGCCGTGCGCGATTGCGTGGCCGTTGACCATGTCCTCACGAATCGGCATGCGCACGCGCGCGTAGCCCTCGCGCGCTTCCTCGACGATCATCCCGAGGCTCTGCGCCGCACGGTCGCGCGCGAACATCGCGCTCGCGCAGGCCGCGGCGAGCGCATCGCCCGTGAGGTCGGCCGTCACTAGCCCGTCGCCGGACGGCGCGTTTCGACGATCCGGAAGCGGTTGGCGACGAACGCCGCGTCGGTGAGCGACGCGTTGCCCGCCGGATTGCCGCCCGAGACGTGATAGTCGCTGAACGCCGCGCTCTGGTTCACGAGCAGCGAGCCGGTGAGGTTGATCCCAAGCGAGACGTAGCCTTCGGCGGCCTTCTTCTCGCCGAGCGCGATCACGGCGGGATCGGTCGCGTGCAAGATCGCGGTGATCGCGCCCTTGCGCTGCGCCTCGCTGGTCGCGAGATCCAGCCCCTGTTCCGTCGAGTCGACGGCGATCACGTACACGATCGGCCCGAACATCTCGCGGTCGTAGCGGTCGACGTCGCCGGTATCCAGCGTCGCGACGAGCGGCGTACGGATGCGCGCCCCGGGAAAGGCGGGATGCGCGAGCGCAACGCTCGGGCGCACGACGCCCGGCTTTGCGTTCTCCGCATCGACGCGCTCGAGCGTGGCATCGGTCGCGATCGCGCCGAGCAATTCGACGGCGCGTTCCGGCACGCCGAGGAGTCCATCGAGCGCGGCGCCGAGGCCCGCGACGACGTCATCGAACGACTTGTGACCCTCGTCCGTCTCGATGCCGCCGCGCGGAACGAAGATGTTCTGCGGCGTCGTGCACATCTGCCCCGAGTACAGCGAAATCGACATCGCGAGGTTACGCGTCATGCCCTTGAAGTCGGCGGTCGAGTCGATGACGGCGGCGTTGACGCCGGCTTTCTCCGTGTAGACGAGCGCGCCGGCATTCTTTTCGAGCCAATCGCCGAAGACGTTGCCGCCCGTATAATCGACGATCGCAACCTCGGGTCGCAGCGCGAGTTCTTTGGCGAGCAGACGATCGGGCGTATCGACCGCCAGTTGCACGACGTTCGGATCGAAGTCGGCCTCGAAGAGCACCGCGCGCACGATCTCGATCGAGATCGCGAGCGGCAAGATCGCCTGGGCGTGCGGCTTCACGATCACCGCGTTGCCGGTGATCAAGCTTGCAAACATCCCGGGATAGCCGTTCCAATTCGGAAACGTCGAACAGCCGATCGAGAGCGCGATGCCGCGCGGGACGATCGCGAAGCGCTTGTCGATGCGCTGTGGCTCGCCTTTGCCTTGCGGCTTCTCCCACGTCACCTGGGCGGGCACGCGCGCCATCTCTTCGTACGCGTACGCGATCGCTTCGAGCGCGCGATCTTGCGAGTGCGGGCCACCGGCTTGAAAGGCCATCATGAACGGCTGGCCGGTGGTGTGCATCGTCGCGTGCGCCATCTCGACGGACGCGGCGTTGATGCGCGCCAGCGCCTCGAGTAACACGCCAGCGCGCGCTTCGAGGCTCGCCGAGCCCCAGCGCTCGAGCGCTGCTTGCGCCGCGCCGACGAGCAGCTCGGGCGTGGAGACGGGATACGAAACGCCGAGTTCGAGCCCGAACGGCGAGCGCTCCGTCGCGACGTGTTCGCCCGTACCCGGTTGATCGATGACGAACGGCTTCCCGAGCCGTGCCTCGAAGGCGGCTTTGCCTTCGGCCGGTGCGGCTTCGCCGTAGCTCTTGAAGCCCTCGGGATACGCGCTCCAAAACGAACGCGTGCGAATCGTGTCGCGGGCGCCGTCGAGCGTCGCGCGGTGGGCGGCGAACCAGTCGGAGGCGCGTGATGCGGTTGCAGTGCTCATGCGCACATCTTTGACGTCGGCCCGGGCGATCCGTTCAGCCGCCGCCGCGGCCGTTTCTTAAGACGGGATGGGAATTGAAGCGGCGGGGGTATGAGGTTCGTACGCGGTCCGTTGCTTTTCTCGAAGAGGCTGCGGCGGCTCGCCGTGTCTCTCGACATCGCAATCATTCGAGGAATCATCATGCACCTGATAACCCGTACGCGAGGGATCTTGGCAGCGGCAGCGCTGCTGATCGGAGCGTTCGCGATGCCACTCACAGCCGGCGCGCAGACGAGCGACGTCGGCATCACCATCAACGGCGCGCAGATCACTCTCGAACCGGCGCCGATCCTTCAAGACGGCCGCGTCTTCGTTCCGCTGCGCGGCGTGTTCGAGAACCTCGGTGCGAGCGTCGTCTATGACGCCGGCACGATCACCGCCACCGGCAACGGCCGTGACATCGAGCTGCACATCGGCTCGACACAGGCCAGCGTTAACGGCCAAGGACAACTCGTCGACGTCGCGCCGTTCATCGTCGGCGCGAGCACGTACGTTCCGCTGCGCTTCGTTTCCGAGGCACTCGGCGCAAACGTGAATTGGGATGAGAACAATCGTATCGTCGCGATCGATATCGCGGGCGCCGGTAACGGGCAGCAGCAACAAAGCTATCAGGCTGCGCCGCCCGACAACGAGTATTCGGATCAGCAAGTCGACGCGCCGCCGCCGCCGCTGCCCGTCTACGATCAGCCCGACGTGCCGGCACCAAACGAGATCTGGCAGCCCGGCTACTGGGCCTACGGACCCTACGGCTACTACTGGGTCCCGGGCGCGTGGGTCGAACCGCCGCAGATCGGTTATGTCTGGACGCCCGGCTACTGGGGCTGGCACAACGGCTTCTACGCGTTCAACCAAGGCTATTGGGCGACGTCCGTCGGCTTTTACGGCGGCGTCAACTACGGCGCGGGCTACTACGGTAACGGCTATGACGGCGGCCGGTGGGAGGGGCGCAACTTCCGCTACAACACGTACGTCACGCACGTCAACGTGAACATCGTTCGCAACGTGTACGTGAATCGGAACGTGTACGTCAACCACTCGAACACGCGCATCAGCTACAACGGTGGCCGCGGAGGCCTCGGCGTGCGACCGACGGCGCAACAAACGCAAATCATGCGCGCGCCGCACCTCGGGCCAACGGCCGCGCAGCAAGCACACGTGCACGTGGCCGCGCAGAACCGCCAGTTTCTGGCGACCGTCAACCACGACCATCCGCCGGTAACCGCGGTCGCCCGCCCGCTCACCGCGGCGCGTCGTCCGGCGGGCTTCGTCCCGGTCACCGCAGCGGATCGCGTCGCCACGCCGGCACGCCCCGCCGCTGCGGTCCGGCTTCCAGCCGCGACGGAGCATGCCGCACCCGTTCCGGCGAATCGCGCTCCGGCCGTCCGCGCGAATCAAGCACCGGCTGCGGCACGTCCGAGCTACCATGCACCGGCAGCAGTGGCCCGACCGGTCGAGCCCCGCGCGATCCAACGCCCCGCGGCGGTAACGCCCGCGTACCAGGCGCCCGTAGCGCGACCGGTCCAACCAAGAGCCCTCCAACGACCCGCACCGGCGGTTCCGGCGTACCACCCGCCGGCAGCGGCCCGGCCGCAGGCCGTGCAGCGACCGGCACCAGCAGCTCCGGCATACCGTCCGCCGGCCGCTCCCGCGTACCGTCCACCGGCAGCGGCGGCCCGACCGGTACCGGCACGTCCGGCAGCCGCGGCTCCCGCGCCGGCGCGACCGGCGCAAGCACCGCGCCAGCCGGCGGCTCAACCCCACGGGGAGCGTACCGCCCCGCCCCGCTGATACCGCCGAGCCCGGAAAAGAACGATCCCGGTCGGGCGACCGGGATCGTTCAGCGAGTCACGCGCGTAGCGGTTGCGGCGGCGAGAGACGCGTTGCCGGGAAGAGATCGGCGCGCGCGGGGGCGGCTGAGAAAAACGCCGACCGGCCGTCGATAAATCGATGAACGCTGCCGACGACCGCCGCAACCCGAACGGTGAGCGGCGCCGGCCGCGAGTTGAGCGGCACACGCCGGACCATCGTGCGCAGCGCGATCGGCTCGCGCTCGGCGTCGCCGGGTTGGTGTGCTCCGGCGACGGCATGTCCGAGCGCCATCGGCGGACCCGGTGCCTCGGCGAGATAGGTGATGAGCGCATCGCCGCGCGCGCGGTCCTCGCCGCTACGTTCGAGCGCATCGACGAACCGGCCGATCGACGCCGGATACAGCGCATCGCCGTCTTCGATCGTAACGGTATAAACGGCGCCGTCTGCGCGGGCGGCAGCTTCTGCATCCCGATCCGAGCCGCAGACGACGACTTCACAAACAGCATAGCGCAGCCGCGCGAGCGAGTCGCTCGTCAACGCACATGGGCGCTCGTTATCGCTGCGAACGATGATGCGAACCAGTGGCCCGTCCGTCGCAGGTTCCGGATCGTCGATGAGCGTCACATCGGGGAAAATGATGTCGCTCGGCGCGGGCTGCCCGCGCGCGATGGAAACCGCAAGCGTGATATCCGCACGGCTCCACGGCCGGTAGGTCGTGAGGCCGCGTAGCCACATGTTCGCCCCGCTCGTCGACGGCGAACACAGCGGAAGACCCCAGCGCGCAAGAGCAACGTCCGCGTCCGGATTCTCCGCCTCCGTCGTAACGATGACGGCGGCTTCCGCGAGGAGACGCGACGCCGCGGCACCATCGTGCAACGTAACGTCGTACCCGAAGGTCGAACCGCCCGCGCAGACGACATCCACCGGGGCATCCGCCTCGGCGCACACGCCCGCGAGGACGAGCACGAGATCGTCCGTGCGACGCTGCGGCGCCCACACGACCACGCGTTCGCCGCGCGCGAGCGGCGCGGCCGGGGGCGCGGGCACGAGCGCGTCCGTCGGACGGACGAGGATGCGACGGAGCGGCATATCGAGTCCAAAGGTGGCGCGCCACCATTGCGTGTTCGCGCTAACCCGCAACGCCCGTGCAAGCGCGAGCAGGTCGCGTGCGGTTCCGCGCGGCGCCATGGGAACGGTGGAGAAGTCTTCGAGCATGCGCGTTCCAAGCCGCGCGTCATACGCACCGAGCGCGTCGAAGGCCGCCAGCCGGCTGCGCGGATCGGCGTCTCGCGCGACGATATCGCGCGCCGCGAGATTCGCCACGGTCGAGCGATCGTTCGGAAAGCGGAAGCGCACGTCGAACGGGATGCCCTCGCGTGCGAACGTTGCGCCGCGATAGAGCGCATCGGCAAGCCCGGCGATGTCCGTATCGATCCACTCGACGGCACTCACGCGCGCCACAGTCCGGTCGCCACCGCAACACGCGCGACACCGCCGCGCGTCGCACCGCGCCGTTCGAGCCGAAACGCATCCCCTTCGACCGTCACGCCTTCTGCGGTGGTGAAATCCAACGCTGAGGCAAACACGCGCGCCGCACCGGAACGTTCCGCGACCGCGACGAGCCGAGCAACATGATCGGGAAAGACGATCGCACCGTTCGGTACGGTGAGGTCGTACACCGCATCAGACGCATTGCTCGAAATCACGTCCGCATACTGCTGCGCCGCAACGGATTGGGCCGTGGCTTCGGCGATCGGTTCGCCGATCTCCACACCGATTCGCAGCGCCACCGGCGGTCCGTGCGCCGGGATCGCTTCGAGCGGCGGCATCGGTTGCGGCACGTTCGTCGTGGCGGGGGGCGGCGCGGCCAGCGCGGCCGAGACGGCGGGCAGAACGTCGCGCTCGACCCAAGAACGAAACGCCGATGCAGCAGTCACATACTCGCCAGCACCGCTCGCCCACCGGACGGCCATCGGCACGCCGAGCCGCGCAAGCGCGACGGCGTCGCTCGAATCGGCCGGAACGATCACGCGGGCACGACCGAGCGCAACCGCCCCCGCAGCGAGATCGACGAACGTCGCGTGGACGTCCGCACCGGCGATCGCGTCACGGGCAACGACGACGACCGGCACGCCGCAATTCGCGAGCGCATGAACGATGACGGACGCCACGGAAGCGGGCTCGTTTCCGCACCAGACCACAATTGCATCGGGCTGCGCGCTGCGTTCGATCGCGTGCGGAACCGTGGCAGAGGGCTCGGGCGCGACGAGTTCCGTTCGCACGTCCCGGGACGAAACGGGATCGACGGCCGCCGTCGCGACATACATCCGCTGCATGTCGTACGGCACGATCGCCGTCTCGGCGAGCGCGGCGATCGCCGCGTAGCCTCGCGCGCGCGCGATATCCGCCGGCAAACGGCGAATGCGCTCCCCTTTTTCATCGCGAATGCCTTCGAGTTTTGCGAGCTGCGCGAAGCGCGCATCGCGCTCCGCGGGCGGCAAGGCATACGCCTCCGCAGCGCTGCGGAGAAAGCCGACGAGGCGCACGTCGCCAAACGCGAGCCGCAGCGCGAATTGCTCGCCGGCCATCCGGAGCTCGATCGCCCGCGCGAGCATCGCCTCGATCTCGCGCGGACGAACGGTGAGGACCCTCAGTGGGGGAACGCCATCTGGGCGATCGTCGATTGCGCGCCCGTGAGCGGGATTGGTGTCCCGACGGGAACCGGCGACGCGGCGAGCGCCGAGGGCACCGAATACAGCTGCACGGTCGGGGTACCGCCGGTGTTGACGCCGGCGGCGAGATACCGCCCGTCGGCCATCACCGCTCCGTACGATCCGCTTATCGTGACCGCCGGTGAGGTATTGCTCGAAGATCCGAAGACGTACATCGTCCCGTTCGGCGCAACCGCAACGTTGCAATTTGACGACGACCCGCGGTTCAAAATAAATTGGTTCCCGAAGCTGGGCGCGATATAGGTCGCACCGGAGCCCGAGCAGTCGGAGTGGACGCTGTAGAGGTACGAGCCGCCGACGACAAGGCAGATGTCGGTCGCGGTATTGAGGGTGGAATTCGTCGTCCCCACATTGGTCGCCGTACCACCCGCCACCGGCAGGCTCTGAACGGCGAGCCCGTGGGGGGCCGCGGACAGGGGCAACGTTCCATAGAGCGTGCTACCGACGACCGCGAGCGAAGTCGGGGTGTTCCATCCGGTCGCCGTCACGCTCGAACCGGAGACCGTCGAGCCGAAACCGGAATACCGCACGACGCCGTTACTCGCCGTCGAATAGAGCCCGCACGAAGCGTCGCTTGCGATACCGGAATCCTGCGAAGCGGTTTGATACGGAATTGTGCTCGTGATATCGATCGGCGTCGGCGACGACGCGGTGCCGGGGACGCCGAAGTTCACGGCGATCGTGTTCCCCGGCGTGGAGCCCAGGGTCGCGACGACGGCGGTTTCGCCGCTCGAACAACCGGCGACGCCCGCGACGGCGAACTGCGTGATGGACGCCGAATTGACGGAGATCGGATAGACGCCGACCAGCGTCTGCGCGATCGGGTCGATGACCGCAAGCGCGTTCGAACCACTTCCGCTCGTCGTCATGACGAAGAGATACTGCGTCGCGAGAACGTCGTAGTTGTCGGTCGAACCCACGACCGTATCGAGCGGGAGACCGCCGCTGACGGCGCCGCCCGTGCCGTTCTGCAGGGCAGCATAGGTCGCCGTCAACGCGGTCGCCCCGCCGGCCGTGATCGTCGCCGGCGAAACGCTGACGCCGGATGGGGTTTGGAGCGGAACCGGGCTCGCCAGCGCACCGGTGATGGCATAGCCATCAGCGTCGATCGCCGTCGCCGTGAGCGCGACGCTCTGCGCGGCACCGTGGTTCTCGAAGAATTCGATCGAGGCCGGATTCGGGCTCGGGCCGACGACGGTAACGCCGGCGGCGACACCGAGGGCTTGGACGGCGACCGCAGGCGAGCCCGTACCGATCGTCGCCGTCGTCGTCCCGGTGGAGAGCAGGTT
>Ga0116226_10001674_pt1 | contig 19276 bp, 16 predicted proteins | sample S1TSphfallax_FD_89692 | JGI IMG/M metagenome (GOLD analysis project Ga0116226, IMG submission 89692) | Host-associated microbial communities from peat moss isolated from Minnesota, USA - S1T2_Fa - Sphagnum fallax MG | ecosystem: Host-associated > Plants > Peat moss > Unclassified | place: USA... | reverse complement strand
CGCGCGAAATTCTCGCACCGACGATCGAGGGCCTACGCAGGTACGTACTGCGCGCCAAGGTGAAAATAGAGGATGTGAGCGATCAATTCCTGGTGCTCGGCCACTCTGTCGGCCCCGGCGTGGCGCCGGGCACTCCCCGCTACACGGAGATCGATGGTGTCGGCAGCGCGCCGGTCGTCGCCGACGCCGGGCGTTGTTGGATCGTCGGCCCCGCCGAGGCGCTCGAGGCGCGTGCCGCCACGTCGCACGAAGCCGCCGACCTCGCCTGGCGGCTTGCCGACATCCGCGCCGGTCTGCCACAGATCTATGCGGCCACCCGTGAACTGTTCGTGGCCCAGATGCTGAATCTCGATCTGATCGACGGCATCAGTTTCACCAAGGGCTGCTTCACGGGCCAGGAGATCATCGCCCGCACCCAGCATTTGGGTCGCATCAAGCGCCGCTCGTTCAGACTGCGGCTGCCCTCAGGGTCCTGGGTGATCGGTCAAGGACTGCGACTCGCGGATGGTCGCGTCGGCCGTTTGACCGACGTGATCGCGGTGGAGGACGGCCACGAGGCGCTGGCCGTGCTGCCGCTCGAGGCGAGCGCTGGTGACGCCGCCGCAGGCGAGACGGCCGAACCGGCGGTCGATGCCGTGATGCTGCCGATGCCCTACGATTGGCAGCCCGCGGCTTGAGCGATCAGGACGCGTGCCGCATCAACGCAGCGGCCGGCACGGTCGCGGGCAGCGCCGCGACCAGGGCTTTGAGCGCCGCTTCCGACGGCAGATCGACCAGCAGCACCCGCAGCACCTTGATACCCGCCGCCCGTAACTGATTGTCGCGGCGACGCTGCCGCTCCAACGCATCGTGCGCCAACGGGCCCGTATCACAATCCACCACCGCGAGCGGCGTGAAGTCCGGCCGACACACCACGAAATCCGCCACCCAATGACGCTGTCGCGGGGACACCGCATGAGCGCCCGCCGGTGCCGGCAGAGCCACCAGCAGCCGCGACAGCGCCACCTGTGCCATGACGACATGACCGGGAAACGCGCGCACCAGCCGCGCGAACAATTGCTGTTCGGGCCGGCCGAGAAGGGGTACCGCCGCCACGGTCGTTCGCATCGGGTCGCCTCGCCTCGAAGTCAATGGGACGGCGAGTATGGCCACACGTCGTGCCGCGAATCCGCGAGACGCGTCGCGATTCGCACGCGCGCTCACAGGTCGATGATTTCGACCTGCGCGGCCTCTAATTCCTCGCCCAGAAAAATCCCGCCCACCCGCGCGAAGCGCGCCGCACCGTCGGTCGCGAGCCACCTCATGCGGCCTCGTGCAAGCGGCGCCGCGCCACCGCCCGCCGCCGCGCCACCGCCCGCCGCCGCGCCACCGCCCGCCACCTGGGCCATCACCCGCCGCACTTCCGTGGCGACGCTGGCCGCGGAGTCCACGATGTGTACCCCTGGCGGGATCACCGCCGCCATCGAGGCGGCGAGCACCGGAAAGTGGGTGCAGCCCAGCACCAGCGTGTCGGGGGGTGACCCGTTCGCGCCATGAGCCATGAACAACGGGTTCAGGTACCGTCGAGCAATCGACTCGGCGACCGCACCGCTCGTCCAGCCCTCCTCCGCCAGCGCGACGAACAGCGAGCACGGCGTTGCGCTCACGCGCACGTTGGGGTCCAGCGCTTGGATGGCCCGTTGGTAGGCGCCGCCGCCGATGGTCCCTTCGGTGCCGATGACGGCAACGTGGCGGGCCCGGGTGACGGACACCGCCGCCGCCGCGCCGGGTTCGATGACACCGATGACCGGAATGTCGCGGTACTGCGCGCGCAGCTCCGTCAAGGCGGACGAGGCAGCGGTATTGCACGCCACCACCAAACACCGAATGCCGCGTGCCACCAAGGCCCCCGCGCATTGCACCGAGTAGCGCACGACGCTGTCGCGCGTCTTGGTACCGTACGGCAATCGCGCGGTATCACCCAGATACATGAAATCCTCACCGGGCAATTCGGCGCGCAACGCGCGCAGCACCGTCAAGCCGCCGACCCCCGAGTCGAAGACTCCGATGGGACGTGGTGTTTCGCTCAAAACTCGGAACGCATGTGCGGGAACAACAACACATCGCGAATCGATGGCGAGTCGGTGAACAGCATGACCATGCGATCGACGCCCAATCCCAACCCGGCGGTTGGCGGCATGCCGTACTCGAGTGCCCGGACATAGTCCGCATCGTAGTACATGGCCTCCTCATCGCCCGCGTCCTTGCGCTCCACCTGATCCTTGAAGCGCTGCGCCTGATCCTCGGCGTCGTTGAGCTCGGAGAAGCCGTTCGCCAATTCGCGCCCGCCGATGAAGAACTCCCACCGGTCGGTGATGAACGGATCGACATCGCTGCGCCGCGACAAGGGCGACACCTCGGCAGGATACGCGTAGGCAAACGTCGGCTGGATCAAGGTATGTTCGCCGGTGCGCTCGAAGATTTCGATCTGCAGCTTGCCCGCGCCGTCGCCCGGTTTGTGACCGATCTTGAGCCGGTCACACACGCCTCGCAGATACTCCACGTCGCGCAGCCGCTCGGGGTCGAGCTCCGGATTGTTGGCGAGAATGATCTGCTCGATGGTCATGCGGGCGAACGGCGTCGACAGATCGTATTGGGCGCCCTGGTACGTCACGGTGCGGCCACCCACGACCAAGTCCGCGACGCCTTGGAACAACTCCTCGATCATCACCATCAAATCCTGGTAATCGGCATAGGCCTGATAGAGTTCGAGCATCGTGAACTCAGGATTGTGCCGGGTCGAGACGCCTTCATTGCGGAAATTCCGGTTGATCTCGTAGACCCGTTCGAAGCCGCCGACGGTCAACCGCTTCAAGTACAGTTCCGGCGCGATGCGCAGATACATATCCACGTCGAGCGCATTGTGGTGCGTCTTGAACGGCCGGGCCGCCGCACCACCCGGGATCGGATGGAGCATCGGTGTTTCCACTTCGAGAAAGCCCCGCGCATCGAGAAAGGACCGCAGGTACCCGACGATGCGCGAGCGCGTTTCAAATACCCGGCGAGTGGGCTCGTTCATGATCAGATCGACGTAGCGGCGGCGATAGCGGATCTCCGTATCCGCGATGCCGTGCCACTTGTCCGGCAGCGGTCGAAGCGACTTCGTCAGCAATTGAAGCCGCGTCACCTTCACCGACAACTCGCCGGTCTTGGTCTTGAACAGCACTCCTGCCGCGCCGACGACATCTCCGACATCCCAGGACTTGAATTCATCGTACGCCTCGCCCAAGGTCTCGCGCTGCAGGAACAGCTGGATCTGGCCGCTCGAATCCTCGAGTTTGGCGAAACTCGCCTTGCCCATCACTCGCTTGACGCGCAGCCGCCCCGCAACGCTCACGTGAATCGCCTCGGCATCGAGCGTTTCGGGGCTCTTCTCGCCGTGATGGGTGAGCACGTGCGCCGCGAGTGCGCTGCGCCGAAAATCATTCGGGAAGGCGACGCCGCGCTCACGCAATTTCGCGAGCTTGGCGCGACGTTCGGCGATCAGATGATTCTCGTCGTTATCGGACATCGCGTTTCCTCATAACCCCTGTTTCAAGCTCGCCTGCATGAACACATCGAGGGCACCGTCGAGCACCGACGTGGTGTTGCCGATTTCCACACCGGTGCGCAGATCCTTGATGCGCGATTGATCGAGCACGTAGCTACGAATCTGGTTGCCCCAGCTCACGTCCGACTTCGAGTCCTCGAGCACCTTGGCGGCGGCGTTCCGCTTGTTGAACTCGAGTTCGTACAGCTTGGCCTTCAGCATCTTCATGGCCGTGGAGCGGTTCTTATGCTGGCTGCGTTCGCTCTGACAGGCCACCACGATGTTGGTCGGCACGTGCGTGATGCGCACCGCGGATTCGGTCTTGTTGACGTGCTGGCCGCCCGCACCGCTCGAACGGTACACATCGGTGCGCAGATCCGCCGGATTGATGTCGATGTCGATGTCGTCGTCCACTTCCGGCGACACGAACACCGACGCGAACGAGGTGTGTCGACGGTTACCCGAATCGAAGGGTGATTTACGCACCAGGCGATGCACGCCGGTCTCCGTGCGCAGCCACCCATACGCATAGTCGCCCACCATGCTGATGGTCGCGCCCTTGATGCCCGCGACCTCGCCGTCGCTCTGATCGATGACCTCGGTCTTGATGCCGTGAGCATCCGCCCACTTCAGGTACATGCGCAGCAGCATCGCGGCCCAATCCTGCGCCTCGGTGCCACCCGCGCCCGCCTGGATGTCGAGAAACGCGCTGTGTGAGTCCATCTTGCCGGGAAACATGCGCTGAAATTCGAGCCGCTCGACCACCTCGGCGAGGCCCGCCACATCGCGTTCGATCTCTGCCGCAGCCGACAGGTCGATTTCTTCCGCCGCGAGTTCCAGCAACTCGCCTGCATCCTTGAGACCCCCGGTCAAGCGGTTCAAGTTCCCAACCACGCCCTCGAGTTTGGCGCGCTCCTTGCCGAGTTCCTGCGCGCGATCCGCATCGTCCCAGATACCCGGCTGTTCGAGTTCGCGGGTTACTTCCTGAAGTCGTTCGTGTTTATTGTCGTAATCAAAGATACCTCCTCAAGGAGTCGGTGCGCTCCTCGAGATCTTTGATCGTTCGTTTGAGTTGATTGATTTCCATGTCGAAATCATAGCACAGGCACGACGCCCAACGCCGTCAGCAGAGCGCCTGAACGCCTTCGCAGGCGCGCCACAAAAAAAGAAGCCCCCGGGGAGGGGGCTTCGAATCATCGTTTTTCGAGTTCTGTCTTTGAATCGTCGCGTGTCTTACGGTCCGCCGACGATGCGCAAGGTCACGCGCCGATTGGCGTGCTGGCCTTCCTTCGTCGTGTTGTCGGCGATCGGATTTTCCTTGCCGAAACCCTTCGCGGTCATGGTGTTGGTCACGCCATGGTCCTTCAGGTAGTTCAGCACCGATTCCGCGCGGTGTTGTGACAGCACGAGGTTGTACTTCGCGGTGCCTCGACTATCGGTAAACCCACGCACTTGGATGATGAGTTCCGGATACTTCTTCAGCGTGGCGACCCCGTAGTTCAACGTCGCTTCCGATTCCGGCAGAAGTTCGGCCGAGTCGGTGGCGAAGTTCACGCCCTGAAGCTTGATCTCATCCTTGATGGTGCATCCCACCGCGTCCACGCGATCGCCCGCCGGTGTGTCCGGACATTGGTCGATCGTGTCGGGCACGCCGTCATGATCGCTATCGGCGGGCGCAGGCGGTGGTGGTGGCGGAGGCGGCGGAGTGGGTGCCGGCTCGGGCGGCGGTGGCGGAGCCGCGGCGACGACCGGAGCCTCCGGCACGGGTGCACCGAACTCGAATTGCACCCCCACCCCGAAGATTACATCGCCAGGATTGTTGGGATTGTAGGCCGTGTTCTGGATGAACTCGCGGCGATACTTCGCTTCCGTGCGCAGCTGGACGCGGAACGACCCGGTCTGCGGACCCAAGCCCGTCAGCGCGCCGAGACCGGCTTCGGCGGTCCAGGTGGAGTATTTGGGGAACGCGGCGCCTACCTTATCGTTCAATTCGCCACCGCCCACGATCACGTAGGGGTCGATGAACGAGCCGGGCAGAATCTTAAAGAGACCATCCAGCGTGTAGGCCGTGAGTTTGTCACTGGCCGAGTCATGAATGCGGAAGGAACCCTGGCTGTAATTGAACTCCCCGGCGAAATGCGGGGCAATGTTGTACCCGAGCGCGACGTCGAGGCCGAAATCGTTCTTGGCCGCTCGCTTATCGTCCAGAATGTCGTATTGAAGCATCGGGGATACGTAAAACGCCCCGGTGTCATCGTTGGCAAGGGCAGCACCCCCGACCAGAGATGACGCGGCCACGAGGCCGCCAAGAATCGCAATCTTCATAAAAACCTCTCCGTGTTGTCTTTGCAAAATTCCAACAGCTTTTCGCTGCCAAAGAAACGATTAAACAATCTTAATAATCAATAAGTTCTAATTCGAACCAAAGATTTTCATTTCTTTATGTTGCAATTTTACAACAGCCGCTGGCGGAGTCTGTAGGCGGTGTGAGGGAGGGCTTGTAGGACGAATTCGCGTACTGAAGCAACTATGGAGGCGATTTTTGCGGAAAAAAGCCCCGACAGGCCTTCATTTGGGCCGTCAGTGTGCGTGGTCACGGGCCTGGCCGTTCAGTGACGCAAGACGTCGGCGATCAGCGCTCGATCGATATACCCGGCATGGTCTCGAATGAAGACGGCGCTCAGGTGACTTGCATCTCGATAAACCGGCATGCCATCCGAGTCGATTCGGATGCATTGCCGTCCCTCGCACAGGGTTTGGTCGGGGTCGATGACGGTCGCGCCGGAGCGGCCGGCGAGACGAATGAGTTCATCACGTAACGCGAATTGCGCCGCATCGAGTGGGGTACGACGCGCAATATCCGCGAACGCCGATGTTCTCCTCCAGCGGCTTCGGCTCATGAAATCATGTGGATCGAAATTGATTCCGGACGGATTATCGAGCAAGAGATACACCGGCTTCGTCTTGACGATCTCCTCGATGAAACGTTCGAGACTGGCGAGAGCCAGCCCGGCTCCGAATCCTGAACGAAACGAGAACTTCTTGCCGTCGCGGGCGACATAGTAGTCGTAGTCATCAGCGTTCCGCGCTGGCCCCACCTCATCGACGAAATACGTGTTCCATGCCCCGCCGATGACCACCGCCTTGACGTCAGTGCGACCGATCAACGCCCGGGCCTCCGCCAACACATCGGCGCACCCGCGATGGATCAGCGCATCTTCGAGGACGCCGGGAATCGGCGGACAGCCACCGCCCAAGACCAATAGCGCGGTGTTGGTGGAGTCAGGCTCACGGGTGATTAACTCGCCGAGCCGCGGACCGTATTGGGCCATATGCGAGTCGCCGAGGAACACAGTGATGTCGCTCTCGGCGCTCGCGATCTCGAAGACATCCTCGCTGATACGGCGGCTGTGCGGACTGTGCTTGAGATACTCCCACTCATTCGGCGCGGTGACCACGGCCAGAAACTTCGGGTCGGTATCGCGCGCGAGGAACAGATGCTTGCGGGCCAACGTGCCGCCGACGGCGACGCACACCATGAGCCCGACGAGCACCGTGATTCGCGCCGTGGCAAGTCTTGCGGCGCGCAGCGGTTGCTCGACGAATCGATAGGTGAGCCAGGCCAGGACCACCGCGCCGCCCATCAACAGCGCGCGAATCCAAGGCGCAGGAGCGGACTCCTCGAGGACCCGCGCGAACGATAGCAACGGCCAATGCCACAGGTACAAGGGATAGCTGATGAGACCCAACCAGACGAGACGCTTGTTGCCCAAGACAGATTGGTTGAACCCGGCATCCGGTCCGGCCGAGATGACGAGGACCGCACCCATCGTCGGCAACAGCGCCCACCAACCTGGAAACGCCCGCCCCTCATGGATGACGATCAGCCCGAGCAATAGCAATATCGCGCCGGCCCAGGACGTGAGGCCACGATACCGCTCCACGATGCGCGGCTGATGGAGCCGCACGCAGGCCAGCAAGCCGCCGAGCATCAATTCCCAAAACCGCGGCAGCGGCAAGTAATAATCCGCAACGGGGTCCGCACCGCTGTCGTGGATGTTGGCCGCGAAGGAGAGCGCGGCGATGCCGGCGGTGATGCCAAAAAACCTCGAGCCACGCCGGTGGACCCAGCCAAGCCGGTGGACCCAGCCAAGCCGGTGGACCAAGGTCAGCAGCAGCGGCCAGAAGAGGTAGAACTGCTCCTCGATCGCGAGACTCCACAGGTGCAGCAGCGGCTTGGTCGCGGCCGCGCGATCGAAGTAACCGCTCTCGCCGCGCAGCAGCCAATTCGAGAAAAATCCCGCACCCCCCGCCACATGCTTGCCGAGCGCGTCGAATTCGTCGGCCAACAGCGCGAACCAGCCGAAGGCGAGACTCGCGACGAGCACCAGCAGCAGCGCCGGGAAGATACGGGTGACGCGACGCTCATAGAATTGCCGGAAGCTGAAGCTGCCACGTTCGAGGTTCGAAAAGATGATGGTCGAGATCAGATATCCGGAGATGACGAAGAAGACGTCCACCCCGACGAAACCACCCGGCAGGGCCGTCGGAAACGCGTGAAAGACGACGACCGACAACACCGCGATGGCGCGCAGCCCATCGATGTCCGGCCGATACTTGGGATGGCTGAACGGGCCGTCAACCGCAGCCAATGCCTGCGCCATCCGCTAGAGCCGACGAAGATGCTGACAATTGAGCTGCACTCGCTCATCGCCGCGATAGGCGTTGACCTCCAGTCGGTACGCAATCTCGGCTTCCACGCCGCGGCCCAACGCCGCGTCCTCGGTGGGCCCGCCGATGTACCCGAAGGCAATCGCCTCCAGCGTATCTCGTGTCGCCGTCGCCGCCGCGCCGGCCGCCACCACCGCGCCGGCCGCCACCGGCCGCAACACCAGCTTGAGATGCCGGGTGCCGACGACGCGGGTGTCGAGCACGGTGAAGCGCCCATCGAACACCGGTTCCGGGAAGCCCTGTCCCCATGGACCGGCGCTGCGCAGCAAGCGCGCCGTCGCCACACACAGGTCCTCGCCGGGGAGTTCTCCATCGGAAATGATGACGTCGCGCAGCGACTCCGGGTCAGCACGCCGTGCAATCTCGGCGGCGAACGCCGCGCGAAAGGCCTCGAGCGACTCTTCGGCGAGACTCAATCCCGCGGCCAGCGCATGACCGCCGAATTTATCGATCAAACCGGGATGACGCACGGCGATGCTGTCGAGCGCGTCGCGGATGTGGACACCGGGGATGGAGCGCGCGGACCCCTTGAGGCCGCCGGTCTCGCTACGCGCAAAGGCAATGACGGGTCGATGGACACGATCCTTGATGCGGCCCGCCACCAAGCCCACGACGCCCTGATGCCAGCTCGCGTCGAACAGACACAGACCGAGCGGCTCGTCGCACGCGCCATTGACGCGCACGGTCTCCACGATCTCGACGGCCTCCGCTTGCATGCGCTGCTCGATCGCACGACGTTCCTCGTTGAGCGCCGTCAGCTGCCTCGCCAGTGACGCAGCCCTGTCGGCATCGTCGGCCAACAGGCACTCGATCCCGATGCTCATGTCGGTCAGGCGCCCGGCGGCGTTGAGCCGTGGTCCCACCACGAACCCGAGATCCGCGGCCGTGATCTCCTCGAGCTTGCGGCCGCCGGCCTCGAGCAGCGCACGAATCCCCGGCACACAGCGACCGGCTCTGATTCGCCGCAACCCTTGCGCCACCAGGATGCGGTTGTTGTGATCGAGCGGTACCACGTCGGCGACGGTGCCCAAGGCCACGAGGTCCAACAGATCGGCGGGTCGAAAGCTCACGTCGGTCACCCATCGGCTGAGCGCCGCGATGACATAGAACGCCACGCCCACGCCGGCGAGCGCCGAACTACCGAAGGTCGACGCCCCGAGATTAGGATTGACCATGGCCGCCGCAGCGGGTAACTCGATCCCCGGCAGGTGATGATCCGTGATCAATACCGGAATGCCCAACCGATTCGCCGCCGCGACCCCGTCGATGCTCGACACGCCGTTGTCCACGGTCACGATCAGCGACGGCGTGCGAACCGCGCCCAGCGCGACGATCTCCGGCGTCAGCCCATAGCCGAAGCGGAAGCGGTCCGGCACCAAGAAATCCACGTGCGCGAACTTCAGCGCCTTGAGCGCCCGTACCATCAGCGCGCTGCTGGTGGCCCCATCCGCATCGAAGTCTCCGATGATGAGCACCCGCCCGTTGCGATGCTGCTTCAGCAATTGCGCGGCCGACTCGACTCCGGGAAGAGTTCCGATCGGCAGCAGCCGCTCGAGCGACAGATCGAGTTCTTCGCAGCGGCTGACGCCGCGTGCCGCGTAGACACGCCGAAGCACCGGATGCAGGTTGGCGGAGCCGAGGTCGGCGCCGGCCGCGCGGCGGCGGATCTCACTCATGGTCGTTCATCGGTCATTCATCAATCTCAGTCGTGATCCCAAACGTTTCCCACCACGGCCGCGCGCGCCGCCAGAACTTCCAGTTGAACCCCCGCTCGACGCGGAACCGTCGCGCACCCGCCGAGAGTTCGAACCTCGTGAGCGCGCCCGCCTCGAGCGCCGCGGCGGCCGGTTCGAGCCAGCATTCTTCCACGGCCCGCCACTCGGCGGAGCCTGGCTGCGCGCGGCTGACGATCACCCCGGAACCCTGCCCCGCAGCGCTGGGCCAGCGCGTCTCGTTGCCGAACGCGGCGAACAGCGGATCCCGACCGGCGGTCCAACCCCGCACCGCGGGAGTTGCGGCACCGATCGGGCCACCGCCCCACAGCCAAAACCCGGTGACGGTCGGCCGGCCCGCCGCCGCCCGCGCTCGGTTGATCCCGTGATCGAACAACCACAATTCGAGCTCGCTCATCAAGCGGCGCAAGCGCGCACCATCGCTGCCGCCCGGTTGCACAGCGAATAGATCCCGGCCCACGAGCGTCTCAGGATCGTGCGTCTCGACGTCGAGCGGCGCATCGAACTCGCACACCAGCACGGCCGCGGCGCACACCCGCATTCGGGCTCCCGCGCCGCCGGCCGCGCCGCCAGCCGCGCCGCCAAAGATCGCATTGAAATCCTCGGCAAGCGTCACGGACTCATGCGGCTCGAGAGTCAAGACCCCGTCGAACGGCATCGATACGCTGGAGAGCCCCGCGTTCAGATGCACCGGCGTGGCGATGCACGCCCAGCGGCCCGGCGGCACCGGTCCCGGCGCCACCGCTCCGGTCGGCGCCACCGCCGTAGCGGCACCCCGCAGCGCAACCGTCGCCACAGGCGGCATGCTGGTGAGGTCAGGCGCGATCACCCGCAGCGCATCGGCCCGCCAATCCACGAGCGCGACGGCTTGCGACGCACGGACCAGCAAGCGCTCGAGCACGGCAGAGCGCTCAGGGTTATCCGTTCCGCGCGCGGCGAATCGAAAATAGACTGTGGCCAAACGGCGTTCCGGTGAGAATTTGAGTATCTTACGGCATGCGCTTCATCCAAGACCTAAGTTCGAACGTCAATTTCATTCGAGGCTATGGCGCGACCGGCATCAAGATCAATGACGAGTGGTTGCCGCACGCCATCATGGTCACGGCAACGGCGATTCGACCGGAACCCACACTCATCGCCGTCGATGACTTGAGCCCGGAGCACGTGACGCGGCTGCTCGAATTCGAACCCGAATTGGTCTTGCTCGGCACTGGGGCGCGCCAGGTGTTCCCCCCACCGGCCTTCGGTGCCGCATTCCTGCAAGCCGGTGTCGGCTTCGAGGTCATGGACACCGGCGCCGCCTGTCGCACCTTCAATGTGCTCGTGAGCGAGCACCGGCGCGTCGCGGCACTGCTGCTCGTGGGCTGAAGGCGCCGCGCGGCAATGCATACGAATCGGGCCGGCCGATCCACCTTCTATCTTTCCTTCACGTGCCGGGGGCGCAGCCGGCGGTCCTGCGGTGGGCCGTCCCCCGGAAAATCCACCTGTCCGGCGCCAGCGACCATCAACCTGATCAGAGCGGCTTGATTTTTCGTCCCTGTCTTCACAAAGATGCGTTTTAAGTGTGTTTTGAGGGTGTTGTAGCTGACTTCGAGTTTCTCAGCGGCCTGTCGACCGGAAAGCCCCCGCGCGATCGTTGCCGCGACCTTGGCTTCGGCCGGCGTCAGGCCATACATCCTGGCTATAGCCGCCTCGGGTCGCAGGGGGATCTGACCCGGATCGGTGATATACACGGCGGCAACGGCTGGCTCGCTCGAGCACCAGCTGTGCCCTGCGCTGATCGGCGAAACAATGATCTCGAACGCCGCTCTTCCAAACGGCCGGGGCAGGCGCAACACACCCCCGGTAGGAGTTCCGCGGCCAGCCGTCCTTTGCGCAGCGCCCGCTATATGTGCACGCAGCGTCGCGGTGTCGCGCAAACGCAATGCACGTAATCCCGTGGCATCGACCTGAAGACCGTCGCGACGATTGACCATCGATCGGGCTGCGCGATTCATGTACACCACCCGAGCGCCCTTCGTCACCAACATCACGCCGACCGACATATGCTCCAGCGCATCGGTAAGTTCGCGCTGCCTCAAATCGCTTTCTGCCATGTGGGTATAAACGCGCAGTGCACGCTCCATGTGCGGCATCAATGCTTCGAGCAATGACATATCGTCTCGATCAAAGTGGGGCCTCTCGTCACCCGCAAACACCGCGATATTCGAACTCACCACCGAGCCTCTATGTATGGTCGCACCAATTCCCTGCGAAATACCGAGGGGAAGGCAGTAGTCGGCATACCACTCGCTGCCCAGCAACGTCTTGCGTGAACACATCATGTGACTGGTGCGCACTCGATGTGTCGGCAATAGATGTGCGCCGCTGCGCAGCCAAACGTTGCGTTCCGCCAAGCGCTCCCTATAGGCGAGGACCATTGCCTCATCGAAGCCAACGTTGAGTGCGAGCGAGCCGGCATGCGTCCGCGGGTCGTGCAGAAACAAAGTGGGAAGAGTCCCGTTCAGCGCCTGGGCCAGGGCGGTGAGAAACGGGGTCCATTTGGCCGCATCGAATGCGGCCTCGTAGAGCATATCCGTCAGAGTTTCGAGGGAATCAGAGATGGAACTCACCAGGTCACCTCGGAGCACTTCCCAGCGGAAACCATGAATGCAAACTCGCAGCTTGTGAGTCGTGTGCATCTGCAATTGACGACAGGCGCATGCGGACCGTGATCATGTAACCCATTCAGGTATGGCAATTGAACGAAAGCATCACCCAGATGGGTGATGCCTGTCCAGAGCACATGCAGCATTCTCTGCGCAGGGATGCGATTCACGGTCCAGTACCAGTCGGTATGCGACGGTTTTAGGGGGTCGAAGGAAATGAATGACGATGTGACACCAATGAGTGCAAAGGGATGCCGCCAATGACTTCTGGATATTTGAATTCTGGATATTTGTCCGACTGGTTACTGACCGGGATGAGAAAAATGACACTCGGTATCACACTCTCAGCACTCGCGTTCGTCGCGGTGTTTGGCCAGAACGCACAGGCTCAGCAATACACGCTGACACAGATACCCCTTCCGAACCTGAGTTCGTACCCTGCATCTGCGAATGTCTCCGGAGCCTATGTCATTGGCTATGGATTGAACAATGGTGGCCAGGTCGTCGGGAATGTTGGTGGGATTATCGGAAACGCGCCCACGCAACCGTTTATCTATCAACAGGGCAGCTCGGAGTTGCTCCCCTATTTGGCAAAGCCGGAGGATTACGCCACGGCTTCCGCCATTAATCTGAATGGAATTATCGTGGGGCAATCGGAAAACTCGTCCCTCCAGGGTAACGCAGTGAGTTGGCAAAACGGCTCGATCACATTTCTAGGCAGCCTCTATTATATTCAAGGAACTGGTGTATTCCCTGCTCCCGCAGGGTATAGCAGCGCCGTCGCGATTAATTCGAGGGGGGCCGCCGTTGGTAGTGCAACGCTGGAGACGGGGAATGGCAATTCCGTTGCCTTCCCAACACACGCGGTGCTGTATTCAGGCGGAACAATCATGGACCTCGGTACACTCGGAGGCGCTGATAGCGAAGCGCTTGGAATAAACGATTCTGGGATGATTGTCGGTGATTCACAGACAGCTACATCCACTCTGCAACATGCGTTCTATTACAACGGCGCCATGCAAGATCTTGGGGTACTACCTGGCGGAACGGAAAGTACCGCTACCGCAATCAATTCGTCAGGCACGATTGTGGGACAGTCGACCCTCACCGGGGGGGCCCACGCCGTCGAATGGATACCCAATGGCGCTGGAGGTTACTCGATACAGGACCTCGGATCCGTCGGACCGCTGGCCGGAAACTATTCTCAGGCCAATGCGATTAACAGTTCCGGACAGATCGTCGGTCTTACAGACACTCCGCAAAACACCCAGGATGCTTTCATTTATAGCAACGGGGTGATGACGGACCTCAACACATTGTTGCCGGCAGGATCATCTGTAACGCTTCACGAAGCCACCGCCATCAACGATTCGGGACAGATCCTTGCATACAGTCTCGACTATGCCACCAATGTCCGGACCGCTTATCTTCTCACCCCCAATTTCCCTGCCCCCGTGACGGTGCCCAATGTCGTAGGGGTAACGCAGACGGTCGCAGGTAACACAATCGCTGCCGCTGATCTCAACGTGGGCATTGTGTCCATTCAAAACAGTGGCACCGTACCGGCCGGAGTTGTCATCAGCGAAGCTCCGGCGGCTGGATCGAGCCTTCGTGTGGGCGCAGCGGTAAACCTGGCAGTATCGAGCGGCAAGGTTGCCGTGCCGTCCGTTGTTGGCCTGGCAAATGCGGCGGCAACATCGCTGCTCACGAGCGCGGGTCTCATGGGTACCGTTTCGTATCAATATAGCTCGACGGCCTCCGGCACGGCCCCCTTCACGACGATCTCTCAACAGAGTCCCGTCGCGGGCACACTGGTCGCTCAAGGCAGTCCTATCAGCCTTGTCGTTCTCACGCCGCTATTTGTAACCGTGCCGAATTTGATTGGCCTCAGCCTGAACGACGGTGAAATCGCGCTCACTGCCGCGCAGTGCGCCGCACATATTTCACTCATTGAAATTGGCTATGAGTCAAGTAAAACGGTACCGGCAGGTACCGTCATCAGCCAGAGCCCGGTCCCGGGCAATATCCTCGGGATAAGCGGGGTTACAAGTTCCACTACCTGCCCCAGTTCTTTAAACCCCACGGTCGTGAACATCGTTGTGTCGTCAGGGCCGGTTCAGGTGATGGTTCCGAACGTCGTCGGCGTGACGCAAGCAGCGGCAACGACTCTCATCACGACTCCTGGCTTGGTTGTTGGCAGTGTAACGACGCAACCGAGCAGCACGGTCCCATCAGGCAGCGTGATCAGTCAGAGCCCGGCGGCCGGCACCAACGTGGCTATTGGCGGGCCTGTGAACATCGTGGTCTCGAACGGCCCTGCCACGATCTCGATCGTACCTGGCGGAGCCCCCGTGTTTACTGGCAACGCCACCGGCTACAGCGTCACGGTGCCATTGAAAAATACCGGCAATGTGACCGCCCAGACGGTTCAGGAGATCTCTGCGACGTTGAACGGGATCCCGGCGAAGGCGGGAACCACACCTCCGATCACGCTGGCGCCGGGCGCCACGGGCAACCTCGTCTTGAATTTTCTCTCGCCCGACCTCGGGGTTGTGGCGGTGTTGTCCGTCAGCGGGAGTTATTCGGGCACCGCGCTAAGCGGCAATTGGTCCTTCGGCACGCGTGCCTCCCTTTGCCAACCTCTCTGTGTTCTCAAGTGATTTTTGAGCGGGGGGTCGATTGGAACATGAGCACGGGAACAGGCCTTCAGCAAATTTGGAATCCTTAACCAGTAGAGGGATAAACTCTTGAACATGCAACGTTTCATTCTTACTTCGGCGTTGGTTACCAGCGCCTGTATCGCGTCATCGCTTCATGCTCAAACTTTGGAGCTCAACCTAATAAACGCCGATCAGACAGTGACAGCGGGCAGCACGTCCGTCGCTTTCGACGCCACGATTTTCAATCCCTCGACGACGGCGACGATCTATCTCAACGCTGCCAGCGCAACCACCGCATCGTCACTTCTCAACGTGGACCTCTCGCCGTTTTTTGAAAACGCCCCGCTCTCGCTTGCGCCTGGGCAGAGCACCGGTCCATTTGAGCTATTCTCTGTCGACCTTGCCGCCAATACGTCGAATGGCAGTTACGCGGGCAACGACTTCCAGCTCCTGGGCGGTGCCGACGGCGGGTTGTTTTCGGCTTTCAATGACTTGGCGGACACGAGTTTCTCCGTGACGGTTACAAGTCCCTCGCTGAACGCTCCGGAGATCGACCCCGCCTCGGCCATGAGTGGTCTGGTGTTGCTCATGGGCGGTTTGACGGTTTTGCGCGGCCGGCGCTCCTATTTTGGTGGGCGAGCCGAAACATTAACCCCTCAGAAGAGCGCTTCGAGCACCTGCAGCAACCCCCAAATCGACACCCCATAGACCAGGGTACGCAGGTAGGGAATCCCGACGATATAGATCGGCAAGTACGCGATGCGCGCCGCGAGATAGATCTCGCAGCCCAACACCGTATGCGCGCTCGACTTGCCGCCCACCACGACACCGAGCACGGCCGCCGCGAAGAACGGGAACGTTTCGAGGAAGTTCGCATTCGCGCGCACCGCGCGCGCGGCCGCGCCGGTCAACGGTTTGACTTCGCCGTCGCGGTTGCTGGCATTCCATTTGAGGCCGCGCTGGTGAGTCGCGAAGCCGGCGGCGATGAACACTTGGGCAAGGGCGAATGCGATGGTCCAGGCGAGCAGGCGTAGCTCCATGGCATTCAACTCGGGTTCGTCGTCGGGGTAGGATCCGGTTCCTGGAGCTCCCGCGCACATTCGCCGGCGATCTCGGTGATTTTTTGCTGCAGCGGCTGCAGCATTCCCTGGTATTCGCTCATCATGTTGCGCATGAGCCCCGGCATCTTCAGCAGCAAGGCCTGACCCGGAGCGGTTCGATAGAAGGCGGTGATACCGTCGATGTCGTCCTGGGTAAAGGATTGCCGGTAGAGCCGGTAATACAGGGGTTCCAGCTTCTCCCAGCTCAGCATGTCGTCAACGACGGCGGCCATTTGCGCCTTCATCGTCTTGATAATGCCTTGCTGTCGGGCGGTCAGCTCTTTGCCTTTGAGCGCTTTCTCGATCGACTGTTGCATCACGCGGTCCATCGTTGCGTCGAGTTGCACATGCATGCTCTCGATCAGCTTGCGCGCATCCGTGAGGTCGAGCAGGGCCTGAATCGATTCGTCACTGGGCGGCGCGTCGTTACTCGGCGGCGCGTCGTTCGCGAGGACCGGCATGCCGAGCATCAGGCAGAGCGCAAATTGAGCGCAGCGTTTGAACATCACCGGTCTCCTTTTTTCAAGGCTAACCCATCAGCGCCGCGGCGACAAATAACGCAGCGGATCCGTCGGTTTGCCATTGACCCGGATCTCGAAGTACAGCGCACACACGCGATGCGGCCCCAATCCCATATGAGCGATGACCTCGCCCGCGCTGACATGCTCGCCCTCATGCACCAACACTTCCTGGTTGTGCGCGTACGAGGACAGCAGGTTATCGTCATGCTTGATGATGACGAGGTTGCCATAACCGCGGATACCGTTGCCCGTGTAGACCACCCGTCCCGCCCCCGCCGCGCGCACGTCCTGACCCAGGCGGCCGAGCAACAGGATTCCACCACCCGGCACCGGCCGCGGCGCCGACGAGCGCTCCGTCGGCCACACCCACTCCGTGCCGCTCGCAGCCGCGGCGCCGCCCCCCGCCGCCGCGCCGCCCGCAGCCGCCGTGCTCGCGGGGCGCTCACCGACGGCGTGCTCACCCAAGGCCACGGGTTTGCCCACCTCGGGTGAGGCCGCGTGCGGCCGGGCATGCCGCGACGCCGCGGACCTCGGCGGCTCGAGGAGCAGTACCTGACCGATCGTCAGGTGATAATCCGCGCCGATATGATTCCATAGTGCAAGTTCCCGATAATCGAGATCATGCCGCCAGGCAATGCTATAGAGCGTGTCGTGCGCTCTGACCACGTAAGTCGGGACCGCGGCGCGCGAGACCGCCGGGCCGGAGTTCGAAGCGCCAGGGCGCGACCGGGCCGGGTGCGCCGCGCCGTCCTCGACGGATGCGGCGGCACAACCACCGACCACCATACAGCAGATCCACGCGACGGCTGCCGTGCGCGTCAGGCTCACCGCGCTAGCGCTGCAACCCTGAGAGCAAGGGAACAAAGCTGACCGCTCCCAACGACTGTTTCTGGAGCCGGTTCTCCAGTCGCGTGTAGCGGATCAGTTCCTGACGGCCGTCAGGTCCCACCGGTGCGATCAAGCGCCCTCCCACCACCAGCTGATCGAACAACGCCGCCGGGACCTCATACGGTGCCGCGGTCAACAGGATGCCATCATACGGCGCGCGCGCGGGCCAACCTACGCTGCCATCCTCATGGCGGCAATGCACATTGCGAATCCGCAATTCGCGCAGCGTGCGCCGCGCCCTGCCGAGCAAGCTCGAGATGCGCTCGATGGTGTAAATCTCCTCAACCAGGGGTGCAAGCACCGCCGTCTGGTAACCGCACCCCGTGCCGATCTCGAGTACCTTGGGAGTGGGTCCCGCCTCCAACAGCGCCTCGGTCATGCGCGCCACCACGAAGGGCTGCGAAATGGTCTGCCCGAACCCGATCGGAAGCGCCGTATCTTCGTAGGCGCGCGTCGCCAACGCCTCATCCATGAACAAGTGACGCGGCACATTGCGGATGCGATCGAGCACGCGCTGATTCTTGATGCCCTGATCCTGGAGTCGTTGCACCAATCGCTCGCGGGTACGAGCCGAGGTCATACCGATGCCCGAGAGCCGAGGACCGTCCATGAAGCTACTCACGGAATCTACCCAAGTTGCAACCAGCGTTCGAGTTCGGCAATCGCCGCATGACGCGTAAGGTCGATCTGCAACGGGGTAATCGACGCATAACCGGCAGCGATCGCATGAAAGTCGGTTCCGGGTCCGGCGTCTTGCTGCTCGCCGGCCGATCCCACCCAGTAGACATCACGGCCGCGTGGATCCTGTGCCCGGATCGCGCGCTCCGCCCGATGCCGATTCCCCAGGCGAGTGATCTTGACCCCCTTGATCTCCCCGTCCGGCAAATCGGGCACATTGACGTTGAGTATCATCGAGCCCTGCAGCGGATTGTTCACGATCCGGGTCACGAGCTGCGCGGCAATGCGCGCGGCGCTCGAGAAGTTACGGGGACTGCCGGACTCGACACACAAGGATACGGCGATCGCCGGCAACCCCAAGAATCGTCCCTCGACGGCCGCGGCCACCGTACCGGAGTACAGCGTATCGTCGCCGAGATTGGCGCCATCGTTGACGCCCGACACCACGATGTCATGATCGAAGTCGAACAATCCGGAGATCGCGAGATGCACGCAATCGGTCGGTGTGCCGTTGCAGTAATACGCATCGTCGCCATAGCGCTGCGCGCGAATCGGCGTATCGAGCGTCAGCGAGTTGCTCGCGCCACTGCGGTTGCGATCCGGGGCGACCACGGTCACCGATCCTAAGGACCTGACCGCGTCGACTAAGGCCGCGAGGCCCGGGGCTTGATAGCCATCGTCATTGGAAAGCAGAATTTTCACGAGATAGCAGAATAGGCCTGATGATGGCGGGTCGCGCCACGCGGACT
>Ga0116226_10001671_pt1 | contig 19281 bp, 16 predicted proteins | sample S1TSphfallax_FD_89692 | JGI IMG/M metagenome (GOLD analysis project Ga0116226, IMG submission 89692) | Host-associated microbial communities from peat moss isolated from Minnesota, USA - S1T2_Fa - Sphagnum fallax MG | ecosystem: Host-associated > Plants > Peat moss > Unclassified | place: USA... | reverse complement strand
GCGACAGCGGTCGGTGCGGACTGAGCTTGCTTGACCAGACGCTCGACGGTCGGCGACAGTTGTGCGCCAACGCCTTGCCAGTAGGCCAGACGGTCTTGAGCGATACGCAGCGCTTCACCCTTTTGTGCGATCGGGTTGTAGAAGCCGATGCGCTCGATGAAACGGCCATCGCGGCGATTACGCGAATCGGTTGCGACGATGTTGTAGAACGGGCGCTTCTTGGCGCCGCCACGGGACAAACGGATGATGACCATACCAATCCTTAACAGATGACAAACCGCCAGCGCCGATGTTGCCAACCCATGTTGTCAACGGCGTGCTGATGGCAAAGAAATCGATGCCGAAACGGCAGAGCACGCGATTATAACGCGATTCTCCCGCCTGAACAAATACTTACCGCACAAGCGGCGGCGGCGGACCGATTTTACCGCGCAAAACGGTCGCTTCCCCGCGATCTTTCCGTGTGCTGGCGGCGGCAGCAAGTCGCCATCGCTTTTTTCGCGCGAGCGCGCCGCGACTGATCAAACCCTTTTATTTCACTTGCGCCTAGGCAGCCCCGACGGCAAGGGCACGCGCTGAATTGTCGCGGTGCGGCCCCGGGCCCGCCGCGGTGCGGGTAAAATCGACGTTCCCGCGCCATCGGTGTAAATCGACGTTGCGCCCACGCTACTTTGTGTCGCATTCCATGACCCCAGCCACCGGCAATCCATCCCATCCCGCGTCATTCAAATCCAAAACGCTGACTACCTTGCTGGCCTGCGTCGGCGGCCTGCTCGGCCTGCATCGCTTCTATCTGTATGGCAAACGCGATCCGTACGGCTGGCTGCATCTGCTGGGCGGTGCGCTTGGTTTGGCTGGCTTGGTGGTGTTGACGGGCAGTCAACTGGCTTCGCTGACCGGCTGGCTGCTGGTGCTGCCAGGCGATGTATCGCTGCTGGCAGGTTTCCTGGCGGCCATCGTCTACGGCCTGCGGCCCGACGATAAATGGAACGCGCAGTTCAACGCGACCAGCCCGATCAAGAGCCGCTCGGGCTGGATCGCCGTATTGTTGGTGATTGCATCGCTGTTTATCGGCGCCTGCGTCTTGATGGGCGGCCTGGCACTGGGCTTCCAGACCTATTTCGAACATCAGGCCGGCTTGTCGGGCTCCTTGTCGTAATAGCGCAATAGCGCAAAACCCAGGCGCAGGCGCTAGAACAGATTGAGTTGCTGACTGGCTGGCGGCGCCGCAGCGACCGGCACTTGAAACATCGAGGTATCGAGTATCCCGCGCTGCCGTTGATTCAGGCCCAGACGGCGGGTCGTCTGGGTAAAGCGTTGCTGCAACATCTCGGCCCACAGGCCTGAGCCCTTCATGCGGGTGGCAAATGAGGCATCGTAGTCGTCGCCTCCCCGCATCTCGCGCACCCGGTTCATGACGCGCTCGGCGCGATCCGGATAATGCGCGGTCAGCCAGCTTTTGAACAGAGGCGACACCTCCCAGGGCAGGCGCAGCACAATGTAGCTGGCCTGGGTTGCACCCGCTTGCGCACAGGCTTCCAGTACACGCTCCATATCGGGCTCGGTGACGAACGGTATCATCGGCGCCACGCTGACCCCAACCGGAATACCAGCCTCGGCGAGTGTGCGTATCGTACGCAACCGCCGCGACGGCGTCGCCGCCCGAGGTTCGAGCTTACGGGCCAGCTTCGCGTCGAGCGTAGTAATGGTAACGGCGGCAAATGCCAGTCCTTGCTCGGCTAGCGCCGCGAGGAGGTCGATATCGCGCTCGATCAGCGACGACTTGGTGATCACCGCGACCGGATGCCGATGCTGATGGATGACTTCCAGGACTTGCCGCGTTATACGCAATTCGCGCTCGACCGGTTGATAGGCATCGGTGCTGACACCCAAGGCAATCGGTTCGGGCCGATAGTTACGCTTGGCAAACTCACGGCGCAATAGATCGGCTGCGTTGACCTTGGCGTAGATCCGACTTTCGAAATCCAGCCCCGGCGACAGCCCCAAGTAGCTGTGCGTAGGCCGCGCAAAACAATAAATACAGCCGTGCTCGCAACCGCGATACGGGTTGAGCGACACGTCGAACGGCACATCGGGTGAGCGATTGCGCGTGAGGATGGATTTGGCCCGCTCGGCAAAGACTTCTGTGCGCAGCGCAGGCATATCGGCCTCTGCATCGCCGTCGGCGCCAATCTCGACGGGCTGGTCATGCCCGGACGACGGTGACCAGCCATCGTCATAGGCCAGGCGCGTATCGGTTTCGTAGCGGCCCTGCAGATTGCTGGTAGCGCCACGTCCGCGCTGCAAGACCATCCGCATGGGAACGGCATCAAGGTGATCAGGATGGGCATGACCTTCGTCTGCTGGCGAAGGCTCGGACGGGTAGTCATGCGGGTCGCGGCTTTCTGGCATGGCAAGAGCTCAAGTAGCGCTGGGTATGGCCCGCACGGTGCTCCGGCGGCAGGACAACGGCACCAGGGCAACCAGCGGGAAACGAGCAAAAACACTGTTATTTTATACAGTATTTTACTTCGAGGGACAAGCGCTGTTCGCGCTTAGTCAGCTGCCAGAACCACCGAAAGTTGGCGGGAAAACATCGATAGCGGAATCTGGCTCATATAGCCCTGTGCGATCGCCTTGTCGATCAGTTCGATCTTGTTCCGGACCCGAAATTTGAATTTCAGCGTATCGATGTATTGCTGCACGGTGCGGTAGGACAAACCCAGTGCGGCCGCAGTCAGTTTTGCGGTCTTGCCGTGCAACACCAAAAACAAGACCTCGCTTTCGCGCGGAGTCAGCGACACCGCTGCCGCTTGTTCCGACAACAGATAACTATTCTGCGTACCGCTGAACTTGGCCAACTGCGTCGCGATTGCGGTGGTGTATGCGTCAGTGATATCGGTCCCCTGCCAGATGGTGCCGACCACCTGACGCGATGCATCGAACACCGGTTGCTTGCATCCGACGTGCGCGCCCCATACGCCCCCGGCATACGGATGGATATCGAGGTTGCGCACGATACGTTGCGAGCGCATCACCAGAGCATCCTGTTCCTCGAAGGTTGCCGCGGCCGCCGCCATCCCGCAGGGCAAATCGTAGGCGGTACTACCGATAAAATCGAGCCGGTTGCCTCGCACGCCCGCCAGGTCGGCGTAGGCTTGATTCAGATACTGGAAGACACCGTGTTCATTCTTGTACATCGCCGGGCCTGGCAGACTGTCGATGTATTCGCGTACGCGCTTGATCTGGATCTCGGGGTTCATCGTGTCTTTCGATTCCGGATGTTTTGAGACCATGGCTGCGACGGCGATGGTGACGTACTATTCCATCGCCAGCACAACGGAAAGCTGCTTGGAAAACATCGATAGCGGAATCTGGCTCATATAGCCCTGTGCGATCGCCTTGTCGATCAGTTCGATCTTGCTCTCCGCCTGAAATTTCTGCTTCAAGGTATCGATGTATTGCTGCACGGTACGATAGGACACACCCAACGCTGCCGCGGCAAGCTTGGCCGTTTTACCGCGCATGATCAGGAACAGAACCTGGCTTTCGCGCGGCGACAGAGCAAGGCAACCGCCATCGCTCGATAGCGCGTAGTTGTTCTGCAAGCCGCTGAAACGGGCCAACTGCGTGCTGATGGCGACGGTGTAGGCGTCGGTGATGTCGCTGCCGTGCCAAATCACCCCCACGGCCTTATTGTTGCTGTCGAACACCGGCTCTTTGCGACCGACATACACGCCCCACACCCCATCGGCGTAAGGATGGATATTCAGATTTTTCACGGACCGCCCCAAACTCATGACAAAGCGATCCTGCTCCTCAAACACGTCTGCCATAGCCGCCATTCCACACGGCAAATCGGAGGCCGTACAGCCGACCAAATCGAGGTGATGTCCTCGAACGCCGACCATCGCTCCGTACTGTTCGTTCAGAAATTGAAATACGCCGTGCTCGTCTTTATAGATTGCCGGTTCGGCTAATCGGGCAATGCAGTCTTGTACCTTCCGATTGATCTCGAGATCCATATCCCCTCCGATATTGTGTCCGGACCCTGCCAACATGCCCGGACCATCTGCCATCAGGCTTATTCCGCCGCCAACACCACCGACAACTGTTTGGAAAAAATCGACAGTGGGATCATGCTCAGATAGCCCTGCGCCATCGCCGCATCGATCAATTCGATCTTGCTGTCGACCCCGAACTTCTGCCTCAGCGTTTCGATGTATTGCTGCACCGTGCGATGCGACAGGCCCAGCACTACAGCGGCTAACTTGGCGGTCTTGCCGCGCAGAATCAGGAACAGCACTTCGCTCTCGCGTGGCGACAGGGCGACCGGACCACCGTCTCCACTCAGGACGTAGCTGCTCTGCGGTTCTCCACCGAACTGAGCAAGCTGAGTGCCGATCGCCATCGTGTACGCATTGGTGATGTCGGTGCCATGCCAGATCGAACCGACGATTTGGCGATCCGCATCGAAAACCGGCTCTTTGTGTCCGATGTGCACGCCCCACTGGCCATCCGCATAGGGATGGATATCGAGGTTTTTGAGGATTTTTCCGGTTTCGATCACCTGCCGGTCTTGTGCCTCAAAACTGCTGGCCGCAGCCGCCGCGCCGCAAGGCAAATCGGCGGCCATACCGCCAATGAAATCGAGATGGTGCTGCAAGCCGACCAGCGCGCCATAAGGTGCATTCAGGTATTGGAAGGTGCTGTGTCTATCTTTGTAGACAGCGGGGCCCGCCAGGCTGTCGATGTAATCACGCACCGTGGTGCTGACACTGTGGTCCATGTCGCCTCCGCTTGAGTATGGTTCACAGGGGTACCGTAGCGCCGCCAGAAAGCAATCGGCGTGGTGCTGCCGATTATCAGCAGCTTGCCGTTTTGAAATAACCGCACCCGGTACGGTCTGAACGGTATCCTCGGCGCAAACGGCACGGATGCGACGGGTTAGCGTCCCAGCTATCTTTACGCTCAACAAGAGCGCTGCGTTGGACCTGCGACATGGTCCGGGCTCAAGCGCCATTCAAGTCGCACCTTGCGCCCGCGACATACCCCCTCGGCGGGCGTCTTTTTTCTTTCTGCTTCGCGGTTTGCCGTCGTTGGCTAGGCCTACGTGGTGAGCGGGGTGCTCACTCCCCCACCGCAATCGTCAACGACTCCTTGATCTCCTCCATCACCACATAGCTTTTCGACTGCACCGCACCCGGCAGTTGCAGCAGAATGTCGCCCAGCAACTTGCGGTAGTCGGCCATCTCGCGCAGCCGCGCCTTGATCAGATAGTCGAAGTCGCCCGACACCAGGTGGCATTCGAGCACTTCGGGGATACGCAGCACTTCCCGCCTGAACTGGTCGAACATGTTGCCGCTCTTGTGATCGAGTGTGATCTCCACGAACACCAGCAAACTCGCGCCCAGCAATGCCGGGTTCACCCGTGCGTAATAGCCGACGATCACGCCGTCGCGTTCCATGCGCCGCACCCGCTCGATACACGGCGTGATCGACAGTCCAACCTGCTCGGCCAGATCCTTCATGGCCAGGCGACCGTCCTGCTGCAGCAAGGTCAGGATCTTCAAATCCAGGCGATCAAGCGCGCGCACCGGTTGACGTTGAGTTCTCATGCCCTCTCCCCAGTGTTTTTTAATGTTTATAGAATAAATACGAGAACAATCACTATATTGCACTGATTATCATAGTCAATATTACTGAGCTAGCTGTGTTTCACGTTTTTTTGGAGCTTTTCATGCGCATATTTGTCCTCGGCAGCGGCGTGGTTGGCGTCTCGAGCGCGTATTACCTCGCGCGCGCGGGCCATGACGTCACTGTGCTCGACCGCCAGCCCGGGCCTGCGCTCGAAACCAGCTTCGCCAATGCCGGCCAGATCTCGCCGGGTTATGCCGCGCCCTGGGCCGCGCCCGGGATTCCCTTGAAAGCCATCAAGTGGATGTTTGAAACCCACGCGCCACTGGCGATGCGCCCCGATGGCACGCTGTTCCAGCTCCAGTGGGTATGGCAGATGCTGATGAACTGCACCAAGGACCGCTACGCGATCAACAAAGCGCGCATGGTGCGGCTGGCCGAATATAGCCGCGATTGCCTGCAGCAATTGCGCAACGAAACCGGGATCGCCTATGAAGCGCGCCAAGGCGGCACGCTGCAAGTGTTCCGTACGCAAAAGCAGCTGGACGGCGCCGCCAAGGATATCGCCGTGCTGAAGGATGCCGGGGTGCCGTTCGAATTGCTGAGCGCAGCCGAACTGGCCCGCGCCGAACCTGCATTGGCGAAGGCCGGCGGCAAGCTGACGGGCGGCCTGCGGCTGCCCAATGACGAAACCGGCGATTGCCAGATGTTCACCACCCGTCTGGCCGAGATGGCCAGCGAGCTGGGCGTCAAATTCCGTTATGGTGTGGACCTCGACGGTCTGGCGGTGGATGGCGGCAAGGTCAGCGGCGTCAAATGCGCCGGTCAGTTGCTGCGGGCGGACGCCTACGTGGTAGCGCTCGGCTCCTACTCAACCCACTTCCTCTCCGATCTCGTCAAGATCCCGGTCTATCCGCTCAAGGGCTATTCGATCACGGTGCCCATCGTCAATGCTGCGGCCGCGCCCGTCTCGACCGTACTGGACGAAACCTACAAGATCGCCGTCACGCGTTTCGACGACCGGATCCGGGTCGGCGGCATGGCCGAAGTGGTCGGCTTCGACAAGCGCCTGAACCCGGCCCGTCGCGCGACGCTCGAGATGGTCGTCAACGATCTCTTCCCCGGTGCTGGCGCTACCAGCGAGGCGACCTTCTGGACCGGCCTGCGCCCGATGACGCCGGATGGCACCCCCATCGTCGGTCCGACCGCGCTGCCGAATCTGTACTTGAATACCGGCCACGGCACGCTGGGCTGGACCATGTCCTGCGGCTCCGGCCAATTGCTGGCCGATCTGATGTCCGGTCGCAAGCCGGCCATCATGGCGCATGATCTGGCGGTCGAACGTTATACGCGTAGCGCCGCTCTGTCGGAGCGTCCGGCGTTTGCGTAAGCGGCGCTGAACGCCCCCCCACCCCGGACGAAACAAAGAAGGGCACGCCATTGCGTGCCCTTCCTCTTTAGTACAGCGTCGCCGCCAGACCGCAGCGGCACGCCCAGCCTTTCTTTAAAGCAAGGCCGAATCCAGCGCCAGCGCACCCTGCTCGCCGTTGCTGCCGACGATGGACGCTTCCAGCCCGCCCGCTTGCGACAGGATGTGATCGGCATAGAAATGCGCGGTTGCAATCTTGACCGTATAGAAAGCGTTATCTTCGTCGCGCTTGTCGAGCGCCACCAGCAAGGCGCGTCCCATCTGCCAGCCGCCCAGCACAATGCCAGCCAGCTTCAGATACGGTACGCTGCCACAGAAGACGCCGTTGGGATCGCGCTTGGCATTGGCCAGCACATGATCGACGGCGGCTTCCAGCGCCGCAGCACCGCGTGCGAGTTGCTTGGCCATCGCCTGTGACGCGCCATCGCGCCGTCCGTGCAAGGCTTCGACCGTATGCGCGATCTGCTGTAGCAGCGCTTTGGCCGTCGCGCCGCCGTCGCGCAAGGTCTTGCGGCCGATCAGGTCGTTCGCCTGGATCGCGGTGGTGCCTTCGTAAATCGGCAGGATGCGCGCATCACGGTAGTACTGGGCAGCGCCGGTTTCTTCGATAAAGCCCATGCCACCGTGGATCTGCACACCCAGGCTGGCGACTTCCACCGACAGCTCGGTGCTCCAGCCCTTGACGATAGGCACCAGGAATTCATAGACCGCTTGCTGCTGTTTCCGCGTTTCCGCATCGGCCGCATGGTGACCGTGATCGGCTGCCGCAGCCGCCACATAGGCCAGCGCGCGCGAGGCTTCAGTCAGGGCGCGCATGGTGAACAGCATGCGGCGCACATCCGGATGTTCGACGATGGCGACGGCGTGCTTGGCCGAGCCGTCGACCGGGCGGCTTTGGACGCGGTCGCGCGCATAGGCCAACGCCTTTTGATAGGCGCGATCGGCGAGGCCCACACCCTGCATGCCGACGCCGAAACGCGCCGCGTTCATCATGATGAACATGTATTCGAGGCCACGGTTTTCCTCGCCGATCAGATAGCCGGTGGCGCCGCCGTGGTCGCCGAATTGCAGCACCGCAGTCGGGCTCGCCTTGATGCCGAGCTTGTGTTCGATCGACACGCAATGCACGTCGTTACGCTCGCCCAGCGTGCCGTCGGCGTGGATCATGAATTTGGGCACGATAAACAGCGAAATGCCCTTCACGCCCTCAGGCGCATCCGGCAGACGCGCCAGCACCAGATGCACGATGTTCTGTGCCATGTCGTGCTCACCGTAGGTGATGTAAATCTTGGTGCCGAACACCTTGTAGCTGCCGTCTGCCTGCGGCTCGGCACGCGTACGCACCAGCGCCAGATCGGACCCGGCCTGCGGTTCGGTCAGGTTCATGGTGCCGGTCCATTCGCCGGAGATCAGCTTCTTCACATAGAGTTCGCGCTGCGCCTCCGAACCCGCCGTGAGCAAGGCTTCGATCGCGCCGTCCGTCAACAGCGGACAGAGCGCAAATGACAGATTCGAGGCGTTCAGCATTTCGATGCAGGCGGTCGCGATCAGCTTGGGCAAGCCTTGACCGTCATACGCCTGCGGATGGATCACGCCTTGCCAGCCTGCCTCGGCGAACTGGCGGAAGGCCTGCTTGAAACCCGGCGTGGTAATGACTTCGCCATCGCGCCAGTAGCTGGGATGTTTATCGCCCTCGAAGTTGAGGGGGGCCAGGACTTCCTGATTGAACTTCGCTGCCTCCTCGAGCACCGCCTGTGCCGTGTCGTAACCCGCGTCCTCGAAACCGGGCAGACTCGCAACCTGATCGATGCCGGCGAGTTCCTTCATCACAAACAACATGTCCTTGACGGGGGCGGTGTAGCTCATGGCTGTCTCCAACGTGTTCTTAGAAATGGGAAAAACGAGGGCGCCAGAATGCGTGATGCTTTCTGACGCCCTTCAGGTGCTGCAAGACGCGGGGGCGATCTACCGCCAGCCCGATACGGGCTGGCGGCGGGCGCCGCCGCTTAGCCCAACGCGGCGACCAATTCCGGTACCAGCGTGAACAGATCGCCCACGATGCCGTAATCGGCAACGCTGAAAATCGGTGCTTCCGCGTCCTTGTTGATCGCAACGATCACCTTCGAGTCCTTCATGCCGGCCAGATGCTGAATCGCACCCGAAATGCCGATTGCCAGGTACAGCGACGGTGCCACGATCTTGCCGGTCTGGCCGACTTGATAGTCGTTCGGCACATAGCCGGCATCGACCGCCGCACGCGATGCGCCGAGCGCCGCGTTGAGCTTGTCGGCGAGCGGTTCCAGCACTTTGGTGTAGTTTTCACCCGAACCGAGACCGCGACCACCCGACACGATGATCTGTGCGGACGTCAGTTCCGGACGGTCGAGTTTGGTGACTTCGCGGCTGACGAATTCCGAAACGCCGGCATCGGCGGCGGCGTCGAGCGGCTCGATGGCGGCACTGCCGCCTTCGGCTGCGGCGGCGTCGAAGCCGGTGGTGCGCACCGTGATCACCTTGATAGGATCGGACGATTGCACCGTTGCGATCGCATTACCGGCGTAAATCGGACGCTGGAAAGTGTCGGCCGAATCGACCGCGATGATGTCGGAAATCTGGGCCACATCGAGCAATGCGGCGATACGGGGTGCCACGTTCTTGCCGCTCGCGGTCGACGCCACCACGATGTGGCTGTAGTTGCGGGCAATCGCCAGCACCGTGGCCGCGACGTTTTCGGCCAGACCCGCTGCCAGTTGGGGCGCATCTGCCAGCAGGACCTTGGCGATACCGCCAATCTTGGCGGCTTGTTCTGCCACGCCTTTGGCGTTGTGGCCCGCGACCAGCACGTGCACTTCGCCGCCGATCTTGGCGGCTGCCGTCACCGCGTTCAGCGTGGCGGCCTTCAATTCGGCGTTATCGTGTTCTGCAATCAATAAGATCGTCATTGCTAACCTCTGTCATCCTTCGCACTTAATTTGTCGAAACCGCAACCTGCTCCCTGCGCTGCGACCCGGCACCTGATAGCGACCGGGTGCGCACACGGACGGGGACGGCGCGTCAGAGCACCTTGGCTTCGGTCTTGAGCTTCGCGACCAGGGTCTGCACGTCGGGCACCACCACGCCAGCCGAACGCTTGGGCGGCTCGGCCACTTTCAGCGTCTTCAGGCGCGGCGCGACGTCGACACCGAGATCTTCCGGCTTGACGGTCTCGAGCGGCTTCTTCTTGGCCTTCATGATGTTGGGCAGCGTGACGTAACGCGGCTCGTTCAGGCGCAGATCGGTGGTGATCACGGCCGGCAGTTTCAGCGACAGGGTTTCCGAACCGCCATCGACTTCGCGCGCCACAACCGCACGGCCGTCGGCCACCGTCACCTTCGAGGCGAAGGTGGCTTGAGGCAGATTGGCGAGCGCAGCCAGCATCTGGCCGGTCTGATTCGAGTCGTCATCGATGGCTTGTTTGCCAAGGATGATCAGTTGCGGTTGTTCCTTGTCGACCAGCGCCTTCAGCAGCTTGGCGACCGCCAGCGGCTGCAGATCTTCGGCCGACTCAACCAGGATGGCGCGATCGGCGCCGATGGCCAGCGCGGTGCGCAGGGTTTCCTGGCATTGCGCCACGCCGCACGAGACCGCGATCACTTCGGTCACCACGCCAGCTTCTTTCAGGCGCACGGCTTCCTCAACGGCGATTTCGTCGAACGGGTTCATCGACATCTTGACGTTGGCGATATCGACGCCGGTGCCGTCCGATTTAACCCGCACCTTCACGTTGTAGTCGACCACGCGTTTGACTGGTACTAGGACTTTCATCTCCACGCTCCAAATTTAACGATTTCTGCAACCCGCCTATTATAGCTGGCCGCTCAGGCCCGCTAGTCGCAGGTTGGCGCGCTCGGATCTGGCCGATCGCGCCCGAATATATGCCCGCCGGTTCAGGCCAGACAGCCGGTTTAATCGAACGATCGTACTATTTTAGGTAAGTTTAAGGTCCATGCCTAGCAAATGGACCGACGCCCCCCTCTAAAACCGCACCTCAGGCACCCGAGTCCGGCAAGGCCGCCGCGCGCTTGCGCAATTCGAATTTCTGTATCTTGCCGGTGGAGGTCTTGGGCAGCTCGCCGAAAACCACGGCCCGCGGCACCTTGAAGCCCGCCAAAGCCTGTTTGCAGTGCGCGATCAGCGCGGCGGCATCGATCTCGACGCCCGCCTTCAGTTCGATAAACGCGCAGGGTGTCTCGCCCCAGCGCGCATCCGGCTTGGCCACCACCGCAACCGCCAGCACCGCGGGGTGGCGGTATAGCACATCCTCGACTTCAAGACTGGAGATGTTTTCGCCGCCGGAAATGATGATGTCCTTGCTGCGGTCCTTGATCTTGATATAGCCGTCCGGGTAGCAGACCGCCAGATCGCCGCTATGAAACCAGCCGCCGGCGAAGGCCTCGGCGGTCGCCGTCGGATTCTTCAGATAGCCTTTCATGGCGATATTGCCGCGAAACATGATCTCGCCCATGGTCTCGCCATCGGCCGGCACCGGCTGCATGGTGTGCGGATCGAGCACTGCGACCGCATCCTGCAGGTGATAGCGCACCCCCTGGCGGGAATTCAACCGGGCGCGCTCGCCGACCGGCAAAGTGCGCCACGCATCGTGCTGCGCGCACACGGCAGCCGGGCCATAGGTCTCGGTGAGGCCATAGACATGGGTCAGTTCAAAGCCCAACTGCTCCATCCCCTCTATCATCGCAGCCGGCGGTGCCGCGCCCGCCACCATGACGTGCACGCGGTGATCGATGTCGGCCCGCACCGACTGCGGCGCATTGATCAGCATGTTGTGGACGATCGGTGCGCCACAGAAATGCGTGACCTGTTCGCGCCGGATCAAATCGAATACGACTATCGGGTCGACCTTGCGCAAGCAGACGTTGACACCCGCGCGCGCGGCCACAGTCCAGGCGAAACACCAACCGTTGCAGTGGAATAGCGGCAAGGTCCATAAATAGACCGGATGCTTGGGCATGTCCCACTCGAGAATATTGCTGATCGCGTTGGTGTACGCACCGCGGTGGTGATACACCACGCCCTTGGGATTGCCCGTGGTGCCGGATGTGTAGTTCAGACAGATCGCCTGCCACTCATCGGCGGGCGGCAGCCAGGCAAAGTCGGGATCGCCGCTAGCAAGCCAGTCTTCGTATTCGATTTCGCCGATACGCTCACCGGCGCCGCCGAATTCGGGGTCGTCGACATCGATCACGCGAATCGGCCGTTCGATCTGAGCCAGGGCGCGACGCATCACCGGCGCATATTCGCGATCAACCAGTAGCACCTTGGCTTCCCCATGGTTCAACATAAACGCCAGGGTCTCCGCATCGAGACGGGTATTCAGTGCATTCAGTACCGCGCCTGCCATCGGCACGCCGAAGTGGGCTTCGATCATGGCGGGCGTATTGGGCAACATCACGGCGACGGTATCGTCCCGCCCTATGCCCATCCGCCCCAGCGCGCTCGCCAGGCGCCGGGTACGCGCATAGGTGTCGCGCCAGTTGCGCCGGATTGCGCCATGGACCACGGCCAGACGCTCGGGGTAGACCTGCGCTGCCCGTTCGATAAAGCCTAGCGGTGTTTGCACCGCATAATTGGCTGCGGTCTGTTCGAGCCCCACTGAGTACAACTGCGACATGACAGCCTCCCTCCATGGATATGCCGGACGCCGTACGGCATGCGGCTCGACACTGGCTGCGACGTCCCGCTAGATCTCGGCCAGCACCCGCAAATGCGCTACCACGCTGCGGCCCAGCGCGGACAAGTTATAGCCGCCTTCCAGGCAGCTCACGATACGGTCCTGTGCATGCTTGCGCGCGACCTGCATCAGTTGTGTGGTGATCCATTCATAGTCGGCCTCGACCAAGGCCATGCCACCGACGTCGTCTTCGCGGTGCGCATCAAAGCCGGCCGAGATGAAAATCATCTGCGGCTTGAAAGCATCCAACTGCGGCAGCCACATCAGATCGATCGCTTCCCGCACCGCCAGACCGCCGGTGCGGGCCGGCATCGGCAAATTGATCATATTGGAGGCCGGCGACTCGGCACCCGAGAACGGGTAAAACGGATGTTGGAAGAAACTACACATCAACACACGCGGATCGCCAGCGAAGGCGGCCTCGGTGCCATTGCCATGATGCACATCAAAGTCGATGATGGCCACCCGCTTCAAACGGTGGACCTCCAGCGCGTGCTTGGCGGCAATCGCCACATTATTGAAAAAGCAGAAGCCCATCGCGCGCGCCGGTTCAGCATGGTGACCGGGCGGGCGCACCGAACAGAAGGCGTTGTCATAACGCCCGCCGATGACCGCGTCGGTGGCCGCCACCGCGGCGCCCGCGGCTCTCAGAGCCGCCTGCAAAGTGTGCGGATTCATGCTGGTATCGGGATCGATTTCCACATGGCCGCTGCTCGGGCTCATCTGCTGCAGATACTCGACATGCGCTGCCGTATGCACGCGTAATAAAGCCTCGCGCTCCGCCAGCGGGGCGAGTTCACGCTCCAGCAAAGCGTCGATGCGGCTCGCGATCAACTGATCGTCGATCGCAGTCAGACGCGCCGGCGCTTCCGGGTGCCATTCGCCCATTTCATGCAACAGGCAATCGGGGTGGGAGAAAAATCCTGTAGCCATATCTATTGCCGAATGTTCGGTCCGTTCGCTAGGTGTGTCTGATCCGCTGCGCCCACGGCGCCCGATTGCGCGTCGGCGGCATCGTGCCTCCGCCGGCACCATCGCGCGCCTGTATGGGTCTCATGCATGCTGCATGCAAGTGCAAACGCGCCGCCGATACCACTTGATGGCCAGCGCGTTTTATTGAGTGAGAGGCGCGACGGGGTCTCCGTGATCTTGATGGACAAGTCCTTTTTCCCATAAATTACCACAGCACCGTCGGTTATACTGGACCAGAATTCTCAACTTAGCCCTAACGGGTCCCACCGCTACCGCGACTATGACACTGACGCGTTTGAAACCGGCGCCCGTACTGGCCCGCACACTATTGGCCAGCGCCACCGCCGCCCTGTGGCTGTCTCTGACCAGCCCGATCGCGCTGGCTCAACAATCCCCACAAACGCTGATGCAGACACCTCTGCAAACGCCTCAGCAATCGCCTCTGAAAGATGCGGCGTCAGCCAGTGTCGGCAGCATGCCGTTGCGCCGCCTGCCAGCCGGCGTAGTCGTACCCGCTGCGCCCAGTGCGCCGACCGGCCCCGCCGCGGCACCCTCTGCGGCTCCCGGCGTCGCCGCGCCCGCCTCAACCGCTCAAGGCGCCGCGCCGATGTTCGAAGAAGAGATCGTGCCGCAGCGCTACGCGGACAATCCGGCAGTCGACGGCTTCATCAACGAGATGGCGGCCCGCTACGACTTCGATCCTGCCGCGCTGCATACGCTATTCAATCAGGTCAGCTATTCGGCCAGCGCAGTGAAGCTGGTCACACCGGCGCCGGTGCCGTTCCTGAAAAACTGGCATGTCTACGAGTCGCGCTTCATCGACCCGATCCGCATCAACGCGGGCCTGCGTTTCTGGCGCGACAACGAAGCCGTGTTGCAAAGCGTGTCCCAGCAATATGGCGTGCCGCCCGAAATCATCGTCAGCCTGATCGGCATTGAGACCATGTACGGTCGCTACATGGGCAACTTCCGCGTGCTCGATGTGTTGACCACGCTGACCTTCGATTATCCGGATACGCCTAATCGCGCCGACCGTGAAGCGCTGTTCCGCAAGAACCTGGCCGACTTCCTGGTCTGGACCCGCAACGCCGGCGTCGATCCGACCACGGTGCGCGGTTCCTACACCGGCGCCATCGGTATTCCTCAATTCCTGCCGACCAGCATCATGCAGTACGGGGTCAGCTACAGCGGCGCGCACAATGTCGATCTGCGCGGCAATGCCGGTGACGCGATTGCGAGTGTCGCCAACTTCCTCAAGCAACAGGGCTGGCAAAGTGGTCGCCCCATCGTCTGGAAGATCGCCCCCGACGCAGGTAGTCAGGGCGTCGCACAAGCGGCGGCAGACGGCGAGGCAGCGCCACACTGGGCCCTCGGCCAGCTGTTGCATACAGGCATGCAGTTGGATGAGCAAGACATCGATATCCCGGCCGAATTGGGTACGCCCGTGACGGTGGTCGATCTGCCGACACCCGGCCTGTCGACCGAATATGTGCTGGGGCTGCAGAACTTCTACGTGCTGACGCGTTATAACCAGAGCTTCTTCTACGCAGCGGCTGTCTATCGCCTGGCGCAGCGGCTGGCGGCATCAATGCAGGCAAGCGGCACGCCCCCGCTGAACACATCGGCTGGGGCCGCCCCAAGGCCGCAGCCGATAACACCCGCCACAGCGGCTCCGCCTGCTCAGCCCACTCAAGCGGCACAGCAACCCGCCAATGCAAACCCGGCACCGGCGCCCACGACACCAACGGTGCCGCCTTTGGCACCGTCCACCCGCATCACGCCGCCATTGCAACAGCAATAACTCGCGCAGGCGCTCGGTCAGAGCGCCTGCCTGCGGCGCGCCGTCGCGTCATGAAGCAAGAGTAGCGCGGGCGCCCGCTCAGCAGAGGGGCGCCCGCAGCGCAGTTCGCGCCCAGCCCGTCGATAAGCCCAGAGTAAGCCAGACGCCCAGGTCTGGCCGCGAGTCGTATCAGGCAGGAAATACGCCGGTCGACAGATACCGATCGCCGCGATCGCAGACAATAAAGACGATGGTGGCGTTCTCGACTTCGTGCGACAGCCGCAGGGCCACTTCGCAGGCGCCCGCTGCCGAAATACCACAGAACACGCCTTCTACTGCCGCCAATTTGCGCGCCATGGTTTCCGCCACCGACTGACTGACACTTTCGATTCGATCGATACGGCTGCGATCGTAAATTTTGGGCAGATAGGCTTCGGGCCATTTGCGGATACCGGGGATGCGCGACCCCTCTTCCGGCTGCGCGCCGACGATTTGAATCTCCGGGTTTTGCTCTTTCAGGTAGCGCGAGACCCCCATGATGGTACCGGTGGTGCCCATGGCCGAGACGAAATGCGTGATACGGCCCTCGGTGTCGCGCCAGATTTCGGGACCGGTCGTCTCGTAGTGCGCCAGCGGGTTATCGGGGTTGGCAAATTGGTCGAGGATGATGCCTCGACCTTCGCGCTGCATTTGCTCGGCCAGATCACGCGCGTATTCCATCCCGCCTTTGACCGGCGTCAGAATGATTTCGGCGCCATAGGCGGCCATGCTTTGACGTCGCTCGAGCGACAGATCCTCAGGCATGACCAGCACCATTTTGTAGCCGCGAATAGCAGCCGCCAGGGCCAGCGCGATACCCGTATTGCCGCTGGTGGCTTCGATCAACGTATCGCCGGGTTTGATGCGACCGCGCCGCTCCGCATGCTTGATCATGGACAGCGCCGGGCGATCCTTGACCGAACCGGCCGGATTATTGCCTTCCAGCTTGCCGAGGATCACGTTGTTGCGACGGCGCGTCTCTTCATCGGGCACCCGCACCAGTTGGATCAGCGGGGTGTTGCCTATGGTGTCTTCTATGGTTTTGTAAGTCATGGCCCGATTTGTCGAGTATCGGATCGCTCCGATGTTTCATGGATGATGCAATCCGGCCAGGGCAGCGATGCGCGCCGGATTTCTGCGCCGCACCCGGTTCAAGCCGGGCGCGGGACTTGCCTACCTCGAATTGTAATGCACGACTCATCCATGTGCCGGAGCCGGCTGCATGCCCCTAGCGAGCCCTGTTCGGCCCAGGGTTGCCTGCCGCGGACGACCCATAGCAGGTGGCATGCAGCGGATAGCGCGCAGCCGTCTACTTCTTGCTCGATTTGCTGGACTTTCCGGCTTTGCCTTCGTGCTTGGTGGCGTCGGCGCCCGCACTGCCCGGCACCGTGAGGCCCTGAGCTTCCAGCTTGCTCAGTGTTTTCGAACTCAGGCCCTTGACGCGCGAGGATAGATCGTCGGCGTTTTTATATGGGCCATGCGCGCTGCGTTCGTCGACGATGGCCCGGCTGGTCGACGGCCCGATACCCTTGAGTGCTTGCAATTGGGCCTCGGTGGCGGTGTTGACATCGACCGCCGCGAACGCGGTGCCGAACCACGCGAACAACAGCAGTGGCGATAGCTTGCTTTTGAACATGAGGACTCTCCGTAGTCAGGGTCGTGTTCCACCGGCGCGCAGCGCCCGGCAGAACGAGTCCTCAATGTAGCTTTTGACGCGAAGGCTTTATAGCTGGCTGTTCAGCCAGTGCACGTAACGCTCGACACCCTGCTGCACGTCGAGGAAAGGCGCCGTATAACCCGCCGCCCGCAGGCGCGTCGTATCGGCCTGCGTAAAGCACTGGTACTTGCCGCGCAGCGCGTCGGGAAACGCGATGTACTCGACCAGTCCTTGCGCGATCAGTTGCTCAAGCGTCAGCGCGGGCTCGCCCGCAGCGGCTCGCAGCGTATTGACCACCGCCACCGCGATGTCGTTGAACGGCTGCGCGCGCCCGGTGCCGAGGTTGAAGATGCCCGATTGTTCGGGATGGTCGTAGAAGTGCAGTTTGACCTTGACCAAATCCTCGACCGAAATGAAGTCGCGCGTCTGCGCGCCAGCCGCATAGCCGTTGTATTCACCGAACAGCTTGACGCGACCCTCGGCGCGGAACTGATTGAAGTGATGAAACGCCACCGACGCCATGCGCGCCTTGTGTGATTCGCGCGGTCCGTACACATTGAAATAACGAAAACCGGCGATCTGGCTGGCTGCCGGCAGCACGCGTCGCACCTTTTGGTCGAATAGAAACTTGGAGTAGCCGTAGACATTCAGCGGCCGCTCCGAGGCGCGCTCTTCGACAAAGGTGTCGGAGCCGCCGTAGATCGCGGCCGACGACGCATACAGCAGCGGCACGCGCTGGGCCAGACAGGCGTCGAGCACATCGCTGGAGTAGCGATAGTTGTTGTCCATCATGTAGCGCCCGTTGTGCTCCATGGTGTCGGAACACGCGCCTTCATGGAACACGGCACTCACGGCGCCGAACTCGCGACGTGCGAAACGCTCGACGAATTCGGTCTTGTCCAGATAATCGGCGATCTCGCAATCGACCAGATTGAGGAATTTATCGGCACGCGTCAGGTTGTCGACCGCGATGATGTCGCGCTCGCCGCGCTGGTTCAGCGCCTTGACCAGATTGCTGCCAATAAAGCCGGCGGCGCCGGTGATGATAACGGTCATGGATCTTCCTGGATCGTCTTGACGGGAGTACGCGGCAAACGCTTTACGCGCCGCGCGGGAATAGTTCGTCGTAGTTGACGGTGGCGGTGCCGAGCTTGCCGACTACCACAGCGCCCGCACGATTGGCGTAACCGACCGCATCGGGCAGCGGCACGCCTGCGCCCAGCATCGCCGCAATGGTCGCGATCACGGTATCGCCTGCGCCCGAAACATCATACACTTCGCGCGCTTCGGCTGGCGCATGCAGCACGCCATCATCACTGTACAACGACATTCCTTCCTCGGAGCGCGTCAGCAACAGCGCGCTCAGTTCGAGTTCCGTGCGCAATGCCGTAATGCGCGCGGTCAGATCTTCTTCCGAATGCCAGCGACCGATAACCTCGCGCAGTTCACTGCGATTCGGGGTGATCAAGGTTGCGCCGCGATAGCGTGCCCAATCGTCGCCCTTGGGATCGACCAGCACGGCGCGACCCGAGGCGCGGGCGCTGGCGATCATTTTAGTGACATGGGTCAGGCCGCCCTTTGCATAGTCGGACAGCAGCACCACTTCGTAATTCGGCAGCAAGGTGTCAAAGCGCGCCAACCCGGCCAGCAGCACCTCGTGATTCGGCGTGTTTTCGAAGTCTAGCCGCAATAATTGTTGCTGACGCGACAACACGCGCAGCTTGATGGTGGTCGGCAATGCCGGATCACGCTCGAGATGCGCATCGACATGGCTTTCGTCGAGTAGTTGGACGATGCGCTGACCCGGCTCGTCGTTACCGACCACGCACAGCAGGCCCGCGCTCGCGCCCAGCGCGGCGATGTTGCGCGCCACATTGGCGGCGCCGCCCAGACGTTCTTCGACGCGCTGCACATGCACCACCGGCACCGGCGCTTCGGGTGAAATACGATTGACGTCGCCAAACCAGTAGCGGTCCAGCATCACATCGCCGACCACCAGCACGCGTCCGGCGGCCAGCCGCTCGCGCGCCACGGCAGGT
>Ga0116226_10001670_pt1 | contig 19291 bp, 21 predicted proteins | sample S1TSphfallax_FD_89692 | JGI IMG/M metagenome (GOLD analysis project Ga0116226, IMG submission 89692) | Host-associated microbial communities from peat moss isolated from Minnesota, USA - S1T2_Fa - Sphagnum fallax MG | ecosystem: Host-associated > Plants > Peat moss > Unclassified | place: USA... | reverse complement strand
GACCGGCGGCCACCGCTTCGCTGATAAGCGAAGAGTAGGGTTAGCCCCCATCCTCAGGGGGGCTCGTACCTTGTAGTCTCGGTGATATCGCTCGCATTCATCGAGGTTTTCCCCATGCCACGTCCGTTTCGCTCGGCGCTACCATTCCTCACCCTCGCGCTTCTTGCCGGGTTGATGGGTAGGGCTGCGGCTTCGGCCACGTCATCCGTGCCGATCCGTGACATGAGCCTGAACGGTATCACCGCCTACACGTTGGTCGTTCCGGCGGGCTGGCATGCGACGGGCGTTCTCGAGCCGGGGAACGGCGTCGGAAAATGTGGGTCGTTTCCCGTCGGCGTGTGGCGTGCGACGAGTCCGGATGGACTCAGTCTCGTGGAGGCGATGCCGACGCTATCGTGGGTCTACGGAACGGGTCCCATCGTCACCAACACGAAGCAGACCGGTTGTCTTTCGCTACACGGAGCGATGAGCGCGCAAAACCTGTTGCGCTTCGTCGCGAATACGCTCAGCGCGCACTACGTATCGGACGATCCGATTCCCGCAGCGAATGCGAAGGCCCAGCAACAGCTGCGGGATGCGGACGCGAAGACCGCCGCAAGTTGGGCCGCGGAGCGCATCCAACAACCGAAGCGAACCGTGCAGCTCGCGCAAGCAAACGTCATATCGGCGAACGGATCGTTTGCGATGAAGGGCCGGCTGTGGGTGCAAATGTCCTGTACCCAGACGTACTTCCCGGGCATGAAGTCGATCTTGCGCGGCATGGCCGATCAGGCTCCCTCGAACGTCACGCAATGCGATGCGAACGTCGTGTACTATAGCGCTCCGACCGCGCAATACGCGTCCGTGATCCGAGAATGGAGTGCGTCCGGAATGGGAGCGAATTATAATCCGGCCTGGCAGAACGCGTACGTTCAAAATACGATTCGCGTGACCGCCGCGACGCAACAACGAAACTTCGAGCAGACGATGGCGCTCCAGCAACACATGCACCAGCAGTTCTTGCAGCAGATGCAGCATACGACCGACGTCTCCATGGCGAACGCGAACGCAGCGATGAACGCGCGATCCGCGGCCGCCTCGGATTGGGTTGACTTCGCGCTCGATCAGCAAACCGTTGTCGACCCATCGACCGGTCAGATGGGGAAGGTCTCGAATCAAGCCGTCACCGCGTGGACCAACGGCTCCGGCCAGATCTTCGCTTCGAAGAATCCGCTCTCGAATCCCAACGGCCTCGTTCCGGGCACGTGGACCCAGCAACCATTCTCACACGGGAATGGAACGCCGAAGTAGCGCCGTTTTACTCCGGCTCGGGATACGTCGCGATCAGCTCGATCGAGCCGACGATGTGGGCGTTGAATGCTTCGAGATCTTCGGCCGGAACCCAGAGTTCGCGGTGGACGCTCGCACCGACTTGATGCACCGGATACGCACGCAGAAACGTTTCATCGACGTCGAAACGTAAGACGTATCCCGCACCCGACGACGTGACGTTCCAATCGCGCGCGATCTGACGCGCGTACGTCTCGTTCTCGACGGGATAGAAGATCGGTTGCTCCGGCAGCCGCGGTGGGAACGCGGTCCAGCCGGAATCTTCGACGAGCTTCAACTCCGCCGGACCGACGGGTCGATAGAGCGTGCGCGTCATCGTCTTCTCAAACGTGCGTCGCGAGAAACGACAGCAGCCGCTCCATCGCGTCGTCGGCGGCGCTGCGATCGAATCCGCCGTGGCCGGGAGTGTACCGCAGCAAGAGTCCCATCAGCGCGTTCGGCTGCGCGTTCATGAACCCGTGGCCGACGTTCGGGTAGACCTTCACGTCGCTCGGGATGTCGAGGCGAGCGAGTTCCGCGCGTAGCGCGGGTACGTGGGGCATCGTCAGATCGTCCTTGTCGCCGTAGCTCGCGACCACGGGGCATGCGCCGTCGAGCCTTTTCGGAGGGTCGCCGTAGAAATCGCCCGCCGCCTTGAAGAGGCCCGTCTTCGCGAGAACGAGCGCGAAGCCGCCGCCGAGGCAGAAACCCATGGTTGCGATGCGTTCGGGATCCACGAACGGTTGCGCGAGCAACCACGTGCGTGCTGCGAGAAGGTCGTCGACGCCGCGGCCGCGCTCGGCTTTCAAATCGCGAACGAGTCGGAGAATACACAGCACGACGTTGCCCCGAGAGAAGATATCGGGAACGATGACCGCATAGCCGACCGACGCGATGTCGCTCGCGATGCGTTTCATCTCGCGATGCACGCCCGTCGCTTCGGCGATGAGGACGATGCCGGGGAACGTCCCCTCGCCTTGCGGCCGAGCGAGATACGATCGCATCTCGAATCCGTCCGGGCATCGATACGAAACTTCGCTCGAGACGATCGTCGCGCTCATGCGCCACGTGCTTCTTCGTCGTCGACAAATTTCCGGCGAGCCGTTACGTCGCGTTCATTTCGTGCCTGTAGGATCGCCCGTGTGATACCTCCGATTGGGGACCAGAACAACACCACGCGCGCGGTCGCCGCCGATTTTGAGGGGCTCGTTCTGCAGAGCGCGTTCGCTCCGCTCGCAACGAGCATGGGCTTCTATGGCGATGTCGTCGTCGGCATCGCAACGCGCGCCGTCGCCCGCAACACGGGCGACGACTTCACGAACACGCTCGAACGGGCGCTTTCCGCGCCATGATCGACGACGAGCGTGAGGCGACGATCCGGCAGTTCTTTCCGCACGTGCGGCAGATCGCGAGGCGCGTCGCGCGGCTCGCGCGCATTTCCGATCTCGACGACCTCATCGGCGACGGATGCGTCGGGCTCATTCGCGCGTTCGATACGTTCGACGCCGGGCGCGGCACGAGTTTCGACGTCTACGCGCGGCGTTTGATCGTCGGCGGAATGCTCAACGGAATTCGCCGCCGGGATCCCGTCTCGGAGCGCGTGCGGCGCACGATGCGCCACGCGGACGAGCGACGCTTCGCGCTCGCGCAGGAGCGTGGGTCGCTCCCCGCGTTCGCGGAACTCGAACGGAGCGATCCCGGCCTTCGGCGCGCGCGTGCGGCGGCGTTCGTTCAATCCGCGCTGTCCCTCGATGCCACGCTGACCTACGGTCGCGATCCGCTCGTCGACTGGAGCCACGAACCGGCGACGCGCGCGCTCGCGAACGAACGCGACCGCTCGCTGCGGCAGGCGATCGCGCTGCTCCCCGAGCGCGAGCGGCGCATCCTCGCACTCCACTACGGAAGCGAGCAGTCGTTGCATGCGATCGGCCGGACGTTGCGCCTCTCGCCGCAGCGGGTCTCGCAACTCCATCTGCACGCGCTCGCGCGGCTACGCCACACGGTTGGAGCGCCGTGAGCGCGCGCGTCGATGCCCAGAACGAACCGCAGCCGACACTCGCAGACAATAGTTCGGCCGCAGGTGCGGCGCTCGCTCTTCCGTTCGCCACACCCGTCGGCAACGTCGATCCCGACGACCGCTGGGGAAACGGCCCCGCGTTGCCGGCCGATCATCCGGCGTGGGCCCGCGACGCACTGTCCATCTCGCAGCGTGCTCGCGCGCTCCTCGCGCGCATCAAGCCCGTCGTCGTGCGCGTCATCGCGTTTTGGGAACATCGTGTAAAATCGATCGCGATCGGTGGCCGCACGCTCTCGATCGACGCGAGTGGTTCGTATCGCGTTCCGTGATGCGCCGCGGAGCGCGCGGTTACAGCGCGGCGAGGAACCGCTCGATCACGAGCGCGACCTTTTCGCTGCCCGCCTGCGACGCCGCGAGGACGCCCGTATGCGAGACCGATTCCGCTCCCGCCGCCGCGTTCGTGATCAGCGAGATCCCGAGAACCTCGGCGCCGAGCGCGCGGGCTGCGATCGTCTCGAGAACCGTCGACATGCCGACGGCATCCGCGCCGAGGCGCCGTAACGCTTCCCACTCGGCGGGCGTTTCGTATTGCGGTCCGCGGACGCCGGCGTACACACCTTCGCGCAGCGGAATGTCGAGCGCGGTTTCGCGCGCGATCTCGCGCAGACGCGGCGCGTATGCTTCGCTCATGTCGAGGAACGGATCGGTGCTCGTTCCGTCGAGCGGCGTCGTTCCGGTGAGGTTGATGTGGTCGCGAATCAACATGAGGTCGCCCGCCGCATAGTCCGCGTTCAGACCGCCTGCGGCGTTCGTGAGCACGATCGTTCGCGCGCCGCTTGCGGCCGCCAGTCGAACGAAATACGTCACCTCCGCGGCGGAGTGTCCCTGATAGAGATGCGCGCGCCCCGCAAATGCGACGACGCGCTTCCCCGCCCATGCGCCGGCGTACGCGAGGCCGGGATGTCCCGCGAGTGCCGACGCCGGCGCGTGAAGTTTCGCGTACGGAATCTCCACGCCGTCGATTCGCGCACGCGCACCGTCCGCGAGTCCGCTCCCGAGGACGATCGCAACGTCGATGGCGCCGCCGGCACGCTTCTGCAGACGCGCGGCGGACGCCACGAGATGCTTGTGCTTAATGTGCGGTACCGACGGGGGCTTCGCGCAAGAGGTTCGTTCCGGTCATTGCGGACGACGGCGCGAGTCCGAGGAGCGGCAACAGCGTCGGCGCCACATCGCCGATCTTTCCATCGGCGAACGGCCCGAGATAGGGCTCGCGCGAGACGAGCACCAGCGGAACGGGATTCGTCGTGTGCGCGGTCAGGGGATTGCCCTTCGCATCGATCTTCTCTTCCGCGTTGCCGTGGTCCGAGGTGATCGCGAGGATGCCGTCCGCATCGAGCACGGCCTTCTCGAGGCGGCCGAGTGCGACGTCGAGCGTCTCCAGGCTCGAGATCGTGGCGTCCATGATTCCGGTGTGCCCCACCATGTCGGCGTTCGCGTAGTTCATCACGATCACGTCGTGTAGACGGTCGGCGATATCTTCGGTTGCCGCGCTCGTAATCTCGTTCGCGCGCATCTCGGGAGCGAGATCGTACGTCGCGACGTTCCGATTCGAGGGGATCAGCACGCGATCTTCGCCTTCGAATACCGTTTCGCGACCGCCGTTAAAAAAGTACGTGACGTGCGCGTACTTCTCGGTCTCGGCGAGCCGGAGTTGCGTGAATCCCGCTTCGGACACGATCTCACCGAACGTCTCGTCTTGCGGACGCGGGCCGAAGAGCACGGGGTTGGTCATGTCCTCTTCGTATTTCGTCATCGTCGCGAAGACGAAATCGTCGTAGCGATGCACGGCGAACTCTTTGAATCCGGGGCCCGAAAACGCGAGCGTGAGTTGACGCGCGCGATCGGGGCGGAAGTTGAAGAAGACGACCGCATCGCCGTCGCGAACGGGCCGCGCGTGACCGACGATCGTCGGCACCACGAATTCGTCGGTCTCGCCGCGCGCGTAGGCTTCGGCGAGCGCGTCGCGCGCCGTCGCCGCGTGATGCGGTGCCTTGGCGTCCGCGAGCGCGCGATACGCCTTTTCCGTGCGATCCCAACGCTTGTCGCGATCCATCGCGTAGAAGCGTCCCATGAGCGACGCGATCGCCCCCGTCGCGCCGACGTTTGCGAGACGGGCCTCGAGCGCGTCGAGATACGTTTGCATCGAGGATGGCGGCACGTCGCGACCGTCGCCGAACGGGTGCACGGCGAACGGGACGCCCGCCTTCGCGACCGCATCGATCGCCGCGAAAAGATGTTCGATCGAACTATGAACGCTACCGTCCGAGAGTAACCCCATGAAGTGCAGGCGTCCGCCCGTCCGCTTCACGTGCGCGATGCACTGCTGCAGCGTTTCGTTCTTCGCGAACGTGCCGTCGGCGAGCGATTCGTTGATCACGACGAGGCCTTGTGGGACGATGCGTCCGCTACCGATATTGATGTGGCCGACCTCGCTATTGCCCATCACGCCCTTGGGCAGGCCGACATCCTCACCGCTCGCTTCGAGCAATGCATGCGGATACGTCGCGAGAATGCGGCGCCAGTTCGGCAAGTCGGCGGAGGCGATGGCGTTCCCGTGCGCGTCGTCGCGGTGTCCCCACCCGTCGAGGATTGCGATCACGAGCGGACCCTTGCGCGCGCGCTTCGCCGCCATCAGCGAGCACCCGCGGCGGAACGCGCGGCGTCGATCACCGCGACGAACGAACGTGCGGTGAGGCTCGCGCCGCCGATCAAGCCACCATCGATTTGCGGCTGCGCCATCAAGGCGGCGGCGTTCTCTGGCTTCATGCTTCCCCCGTAGAGCAGTCGCGCGTGCGCGAGACCTTCGACGGATGCGCGGATCTCGCCGATCACGTCGTTTGCGTTTTCCGGCGAATCGCTCAAGCCCGTTCCGATCGCCCAGATCGGTTCGTAGGCGACGACGCAGCGCGACACGTCCGCGGCGCTTACGGCGGCGAATGCGGCACGCGTCTGTTGCGTCACGCGCTCGCGCGTCCGGTGCGCGCGATGCTCGTCGGGCGTCTCGCCGACCGCGAGGATCGGCGTGAGCCCGTGCGCGAGTGCCGCGCGCACCTTCGCGTTCACCACGTCGTCCGTCTCGCCCATCGCGCGGCGTTCGGAGTGACCGACGATCACGAAGCGCACGTGGAGATCGTGGAGCATCGCGGCACTGATCTCGCCCGTATAGGCGCCCTGCGCGTGCTCGTTCACGTTCTGCGCGCCGAGGCCGATATGCGAACCCGCGAGTTCTTCCGCCGCGGCGTGTAGCGCGGTGAACGGCGGGGCGACCACGACGTCGATGTCGCGTGGGAGATCGGAGGCGCGGATTTCGCGGACGAGCGTGCGCGCTTCCGCGACCGTCTTGTTCATCTTCCAGTTGCCGGCGATCAGCGGTCGCCGTCCGCTCTCGCTCACGCCGGAGCGCTCTGCGCGGCCGCCCGTTCGAGCGCGGCGACTCCCGGCAACGTCTTGCCCTCGAGGAACTCGAGCGTCGCGCCGCCGCCGGTCGACACGTGCGTCATTTCGCTCGCGAATCCGAGTTCGGCCGCGGCCGCGGCCGCGTCGCCGCCGCCGACCACGCTCGTGGCGCCCGCGCGCGTGGCGTCTGCGATCGCTTCGCCGATCGTGCGCGTTCCGTTTTGATACGGAAGCTTTTCGTACACGCCCATCGGGCCGTTGAACACGATCGTCTGCGCGCCGCGCAGCACGTTCGCGTACGCGCGCGCGCTCGCGGGGCCGATGTCGAGCATCATGCGGTCGCCGATCTCCGCGAGCGTGACGGTCGTCGCGTTCGCATCGTCGCCGAATGCCGTCGAGACGACGGCGTCGGTCGGCAGATGGAGCGGCACGTTCTTCTCGCGGGCGAGCGCGATGATCTGCGTCGCGGGGCCGAGGTCCGCGTCGCGCAGGCTCTTGCCGACGTCGATGCCGTGCGCGGCGAGGAACGTATTCGCCATGCCGCCACCGATCACGAACGCGCTGACGCGATCGAGTAAATTGGTAAAGACGCCGACCTTGTCTTTGACTTTCGCCCCGCCGATCGCACAGACGAACGGTTTCTTCGGATCGTTCGTGAGCGCCGCGAGTGCCTGGAGTTCCGCCTCCATCAGAAAGCCCGCGACGGCGGGCAGATACTGTGCGATGCCCTCGGTCGAGGCGTGCGCGCGATGCGCGGTGCCGAACGCGTCGTTCACGTACAGGTCGCCGAGCTTCGCGAGGGCGCGCGCGAATGTGGGGTCGTTCGCTTCCTCTTCGGCGTGAAAGCGGACGTTTTCGAACACGACGATGTCGCCGTCTTCCATGGCGGCCGCCGCTGCGTCCGCAGCCGGGCCGACGCAGTCGTCCGCGAAACCGACTTCCGATCCGAGCCGCTCGGCGAGTGCGGCGGCCACGGGTCGCAGTGAAAGCGACGGAACGACGTTGCCATCGGGACGGCCGAGATGCGAGAGCACGGCCACGCGTGCGCCGCGGTTTCGCAGGTAGCGCAACGTGTCGAGGGTGGCCACGATGCGCGTCTCGTCGCCGACCACCCCGTCCTTCATCGGGACGTTGAGATCTTCGCGCACGACGACCCGCTTACCGCGAACATCGACGTCGTTGAGGGTCCGGAACTGCATCGCGCTTCGCGCTTAGACGGTGGTCGGGAGTTTCGAGAGCACCATCTGCGTCACGTCGGCGAGGCGACACGAATAGCCCCACTCGTTGTCGTACCACGCCGCGATCTGCACGAGATCGCCGTTCGCGTTGTTGAGCTTCGAATCGATGATCGAGCTAAACGACGAGCGCTTGAAATCGCTCGAGACGAGTTCCTCGCTGCTGTAGCCGAGGATGCCTTCGAGGTCGCCCGATCCGGCCGCGCCGCGGAGGATCGCGTTGAGCTCGTCCTTCGTCGTGGCCTTCTTCACGACCGCGACGAGATAGATCATCGAAACGGTCGGCGTCGGCACGCGGAGTGCGAAGCCGTCGAACGTTCCCTCGATCTCGGGGATCGTGAGATAGAGCGCTTTCGCGGCACCGGTCGACGTCGGGACGATGTTCGTCGCGGCGTTGCGCGCGCGACGCAGATCCTTGTGCGGTGCGTCGAGGATGTTCTGATCGTTCGTGTACGAGTGCACGGTCGTCATGAAGCCCTTGACCCAGCCGAGATTATCGACGACCGGCTTCAGCGCCGTCGCGAGACAGTTCGTCGTACACGAGGCGTTCGAGATGACGTTGTGCTTCTCGGGATCGTAGGCGCCGTGGTTGACGCCGAGGACGAGCGTGATGTCCTCGCCCTTGGCGGGTGCCGAGATGCTGACTTTCTTCGCGCCGCCGCCCTCGATGTGGGCGCGCGCCTTGCTCGCGTCGGTGAAGAGGCCGGTCGACTCGATCACGACGTCGACGCCGTTGTCTTTCCACGCGATCTTGCCCGGGTCGCGCTCGGCGAAGACCTTGATGGGCTTGCCGTCGATCGTGATGCCGCCTTCGGTCGCGCGGACGTCGCCCGCGAACGTGCCGTAGTTCGAATCGTATTTGAAGAGGTGCGCGCATTCGGCCGGGCTCGTGAGGTCGTTGACCGCGGCGATCTCGACGTCGGGATGGCGCTCGAGGAGCGCTTTCGTGAAGTTGCGGCCGATCCGCCCGAAGCCGTTGATACCGATGCGCATTCGTAAACAATCGGGCGCCGAGGCCGCGATCCCCGAGACCGCACGCGCGGGCTCTTAGACGAGAGTATGGTAAAGAGGTCGTTTCGTTACCCGAAGGCCCTCTGCGAGCCCTTTTTCTCTCGTACGACCCACCCGGAATCGGCCGCAAAGTCCTATGTCAGCAGCGATACGGACTTCGCCCGCATGCATCGAACGTCACTTGCATGGATGCCTCGCCGCCGACGCCCGCCCTATTCTTCGGGCACGGGTCTCCGATGAACGCGATCGAGCGGAACCGCTATACGGAGGTCTGGCGCAGCGTTGCCGCCGAGCTGCCGAAGCCGCGTGCGATCCTCGCCGTGTCCGCGCACTGGTACGTGCGCGGAAGCCGCGTGACCGCCCAGGTCGCCCCGCCCACGATCCACGATTTCGGGAATTTCCCGCCACGACTCCACGCTTTCGACTACCCGGCCCCGGGCGACCCGTCGCTCGCCGAGCGCGTCCGCGACCTGCTCGCCCCGACCCCCGTCGCGCTCGATGAATCGTGGGGCTTGGACCACGGGACGTGGTCCGTGCTCACGCACGCCTACCCTCAGGCAGACGTCCCCGTCGTGCAGCTCTCGCTCGACGGCACGCACGCGCCCGCCGAACACGTCTCACTCGCGCGCCGACTCGCCCCGCTGCGGGAGGAGGGCGTGTTGATCGTGGGCTCCGGAAACGTCGTGCACAATCTCGACGCGATGCGTCGCATCGAGGGCGTTCCACCCTATGCGTGGGCGACGCGTTTCGAAGAGCGCGTCGCAGCCGCGGCTCTCGCCGCCGACGAGGCAACGCTGTGCGATCTCGACGGGCCGGACGCGGTCGCGAGCGCGCCGAGCGTGGAACACTACTTGCCGATGCTCTACGCGTTCGCACAACGCCGCAGCGCGACGACGATCCTCACGCGCGGCATCGAAGCGGCCTCGCTCAGTATGCTCGCCCTTCGCTTTGATTGAAAACGGGGCAGAATTATTTGAGCGAGAGTCTCACGAGCGCCGCGAGGCGGTTGGCGACCGTCGACTTTTGAACGGGCGGATTGCAGCGGCGTCCGAGCTCGGCGAGCGTCTCCGTCGGGTGCGCGAGGCGCAGTTCGGCGACCTCGCGCAGCGGCCGCGAGAGCGCGCCGAGTCCGTGCATATCGACGACGAGCGCGATCGCTTCGCGTTGCGCCGCCGCCGCGCTCATCGAGCGATCGACGTTCGCCGCCTCGGTGTTCACCAGGCGATGGATGCGGTTCTTCGTTTCTTTGAGCGCGCGCACGTCTTCGAGCGCGAAGACCGCGCTCGACGCACCGATCGCGGCGAGGAACGCCGTGATCGCATCGACGTCCTTGAAATAGACGATGCGGCGACCTTTACGCGGAGCGATCTTCGGATCGAGACCCTCCGCTCGTAAGAGCGAGATCAGTCGCTCGGTCGCCGCGTCGTCCGGCGGCACGAACTCCAAATGATAGCCGCGCGCGGGTGCCGCGAGCGAACCGCACGCGAGAAACGCACCGCGCAGTTCCATGCGCCGATCGCAGCGCGCGGCGGGTTTACGCTTCGGCACGAGTGGGAGTGCGTCGAATTCGTACGTCGGCAGGCGCCGCAAGCGCGTGCCACCGACCTTGCGCACGCGATGCTCTTTGCGATCGTCGAGCAGCGACCAGGCGAGGCGCGCGACCGCCGCGCGTTGCGTTCGAAACGCGCCGAAGCGCGCGTCCACGCCGTAGATCGCGAGCCCGTCGCGCAGCGCCGCGCGGCAATGGTTCGAGGCGACTGGCGTTCGCGCGAGCGCGTCCTTCGCATCCGCGGAGAGCGACGAGGTCATGACGAGAGCCAGTCTGCCGGCTCGTCCTTCCGTTCGGCCAGCACCTCGTAGAGTGCGACGTCGCGCAGGCCCGGCGTCACGCGCTCGGGGACGACGAGGATGCGCACCGTGAGGAACTTGCGCGCGTAATGGAGCTCGAGCACGTCGCCGACCTTCACGTCGTAGCCGGGCTTGAGCGCCTTGCCGTCACGCGTGATGCGCCCGTTGACGAGCGCTTCGTGCGCCTCGCTCCGACGCTTCGCGAGCCGTGAGACCTTTAAGTACTTATCGATTCTCAGGGCGCCACGCACGTGCCGCGCGCCCGGCAGACGACCAGCGGCGGATCCAGAACGTCGGCGGCGCTCGGCGAGCGCTCGGGCCGAGCCGCGATAACTTTGCGCGCCTCGAACGTCATGCCGCGCGAGCGATTGCCGAAGCGGACGATGCGGCCCTCGGCTTCGATGTAGTCGCCCGCGTACACGGGCGCGAGAAACTCCACCGAATCGTACGCGGCGAAGAGGCCCTCGTCACCGTCGCTGCGGATCAGCAGTTCGGTCGCAACGTCGCCGAAGAGCGCGAGCATGCGCGCCCCATCGACGAGGTGTCCGCCGTAGTGCGCGTCGTGCGCGCTCATGCGCAGGCGTATGACGACGGGTTCCGATTCGCGTTCGCTCACGCCGCCTCGTTTTTCGCGAGTTGCCACAGGTGTTCGAGTTCCGCCGCGGAGAGATCGCCGAGCGTCCGTCCCTCGGTCTGCGCGCGACGCTCCATGAACGTGAAGCGCGTGTAGAACTTCGCGTTCGCATCGCGCATCGCGCCCTCCGCATCGACGTGCAGGGCGCGCGCGAGATTCACGCAGGTGAAGATCACGTCGCCGAGTTCCTCGCGAATCGCAGCGGCATCGTCGTCGCGGCACGCCGCCTCGAGTTCGGCGAGCTCCTCGACGAGCTTCGCGCGCACGCCGTCGATGTGCGGCCAGTCGAATCCGACCCGTGCGGCTTTGTCTTGCATCTTCTGCGCGCGCTGCAGCGCACCGAGTCCGCGCGGGATGCCGTCGAGGCGGCTCGCGCGCGTCGCGGCCGAGGGCTCGAGCGCTTTGAGCGCGTCCCAATTCTGCCAGACCTCGGCGACATCGGCCACCGCGCTGTCGCCGAACACGTGCGGGTGCCGCCGGATCATCTTGTTCGAAAGTCCGTCGACGACGTCCGCGATCGAAAACGTGCCGCGTTCCGTCGCGAGTTGCGAGTGGAACACGATTTGCAGCAAGAGATCGCCGAGTTCCTCACAGAGATCGGATTCGCTGCGCGCTTCGATCGCATCGACGACCTCGTAGGTCTCTTCCACGAGATAGGGCACGAGCGATTCGTGCGTCTGCTCGCGATCCCACGGGCAACCGAGTCGCAGGCGTGCCATGATCTCCACGAGATCCGCCCACGAGTGATGCGCGGACTCTGGCGGCAACGGAACGAGCGGCATCGCGATCGCGGCCGAGAGCGTCGCGCGCGGCATCCCGGGTACGATGTCGATCCGCGCGCCGGCGCGTTCGAGCGCGCGCAAGAGCAGCGGGAGTCCGGGGAAATCCGAGAGCGGGTTGCCGAGGACGCCGAGCGCGAGATCCGCGTCGTCGAGCGCGGAGACGAAGGCATCGACGCCGTCGCTCGACCCGCGCACGAAGAGTGCGGGGTCCGCGATACGATCGCGCTCGATCCGGACGCCTTCGCGTTCGAGGAAGAGCGTGAGTTCCGGCGGCGCGAGCAAGGCGACCACGCGACCCGCCGCACGTAACGCCTCGAGGCTTCCGAGCGTCAGGAGATCGGGATCGCCCGGCCCCAGGCCGACGATTCGCACTAGGCCGGGCATGGGCACCGCTTCTCCGCGAGCCGCTCCCGTTCTTGGGAGCGGCCGACGCGGTTTCGCTTAGGTCGCGGCCGGAGCCGGAGCCGCCGGCGGCAGCGCGTCCTTGAGCTTGTCATCCGAGATCTGGATGTTCGCCTTGGCGCGCAGGCTCGAGAGGAACTGCGGGATCTGCTGCTGGTCCTGCTGTTGCGTCAGGAGCGCTTTGATCTTGTCGTGCGCCGAGGCGAGCGTCGCGATCTGCGCGGGTTTCTTCTCTTCGACTTCGATGATGTGGTAGCCGAACGGCGATTTCACGGGCGGCCCCACGACGTTGAGGGGCTGCGAGAACGCCGCGTCCTGGAACGCCGGCACCATCTGACCCTTGGAGAAGAAGCCGAGTTCGCCACCCTTGATTTTGCTCGAGGGGTCCGTCGAATATTTCGCGGCCATGTCTTCGAACTTGGCGCCGGCTTTCAACTGCGCTTCGACCTTCTCGGCGGTCGCGAGATCGGCCACGAGGATGTGGCGCGCTCGGACTTGCTCCGGCGTGTCGAGCGTCGCGTGGTTCTTATCGAGGTAGGCCTTGATATCGGCGTCCGTGACCTTCACGTTCGCGCCGACCGCCTTCTCGACGACGAGCTGTTGGCGCAGGATGCGCTGCACGTCCGCCTCGGTTAGACTTTGCGATTTGAGGATCTGCTCGAACTGGCCTGGCGGGTACTTCGACTTGATCTCGTCTTCTTTCGCCGCAACGTCCGCATCGGAGATGTTGATGTTGTTGGCCTTCGCGTACTGATCGATCAGCAGGCCCTGGACCATCTGATTGAAGATCGACTTGCCTTGCGGGCTGGCTTCGAGCTTCGCGTCGTAGTCGGCACGCGAGATGCTCGCTCCGTTGACGGTCGCGACCGAGTCGCCTCCGCCGGACGTCGTGGCGCCGCTCGAGCAGCCGGCGACCGTGATTCCGAGAGCGAGGGTGGCGAGACCGGCCAAAGCGCGGTAAGACATAGAAACTCCAACGGGTGACATAAAGGCGCGGAGCCGCTCGGACCCCGCAAACTCGGTAAGCTTCGCCCGGCCCGAGGAGCCGGTCCTGCCTTGTCAGGCGGCTAGAGCGCCTCCAGCAAGGCGCGCAGCGTCGGCATGTGCTCGGCCGGTTTACGATCAGGCAGGTCGATCGTGATCTTGCCGTCGCCGAAGCGGAACTTGTTCTTCGTGATCGACTGCAGCTTGGGAATCGCCGTCGGCGCGATTTCGAAGGAGCTCCCGACGCCGAGCGTGAGCCGCGTGTTGTCCACGACGACGCGCGTGACGTTCTTCTCGAGGGCCTTGGTGCGGAGCTTCGTGATCTCGACGAGGTTCGCGAGCGGCTCGGGTAGCGTCCCGAAGCGGTCGCGTAAGCCCTCTCCGATCTCATCGACTTGCGCTTCCGTGCGCGCGGTCGCGAGCTGCTGGTAGGCGGCGATCTTCTGCGAGACCTGCGGGATGTAATCGTTCGGAATGAACGCGTCGAGCTTCACGTCGATCACGGCTTCCCGCTTCTCGGGCAGCTCCGCTTGCGCGCCCTTGCGCTGCGCGATCGCCTCGGCGAGCAACTCGCAGTACGTCTCGAAGCCCACGGCACCGATGAACCCGGACTGCGCGGCGCCGAGGAGGTTGCCCGCGCCGCGGATCTCGAGATCGCGCATCGCGACCTGGAGGCCGCTTCCGAGATGCGTGAATTCACGGATGGCCTCCAAGCGCGCTTTCGCATCTTCGCTCAGGGCCTTGTGCGCTTGATAGAGCAGGTACGCATACGCCTGATGGTTCGAGCGCCCGACGCGGCCGCGCAACTGATAGAGTTGCGCGAGTCCGAAGCGATCCGCGTCGTTCACGATAATCGTATTGACGTTCGGGATGTCGATGCCGTTCTCGATAATCGTCGTCGCGACGAGCACGTCGAGTTCGCCTTCGACGAACTGCGCCATGATCGGCTCGAGTTCGCCTTCGGTCATCTGTCCGTGGCCGATGCCGATGCGCGCTTTCGGAACGAGTTGTTGTAACGCCCGCGCCACGCCGTAGATCGACTCGACGCGATTGTGTAAGTAGTAGACCTGGCCGCCGCGATCGAGCTCCGAGACGATCGCGCGCTGCACGATCGCGTCGGAGAACGGCACGACGACCGTCTTGATCGACATGCGATTCTTCGGCGGCGTTTGGATCAGCGAGAGGTCGCGCACGCCGAGCAGCGACATGTGCAGCGTGCGCGGAATCGGCGTGGCCGAGAGCGTCAGCACGTCGACCGTGGCGCGCATCTGCTTGAGGCGCTCCTTGTGCATCACGCCGAAGCGCTGCTCTTCATCGACGACGATCAGTCCGAGGTTCGCGAAGACGACGTCCTTCTGCAAGAGGCGATGCGTGCCGACCACGACGTCGACTTTGCCGTCGGCCACGTCCTTGAGGATCGCCTGCTGTTCTTTTTTCGTCTTGAATCGCGAGAGCTCTTCGATGCGGACCGGAAAGCTCGCGAAGCGTGCCGCGAACGTGCGATAGTGCTGTGCCGCGAGGAGCGTCGTCGGCACGAGAACCGCGACCTGTTTGCGATCGGCGATCGCCTTGAACGTGGCGCGCACCGCGACTTCGGTCTTGCCGTAACCGACGTCTCCGCAGACGAGGCGGTCCATCGGGCGCGCGCGCTCCATGTCGCGCTTCGCATCGTCGATCGCCTTCTGTTGGTCCGGCGTCGTGTCGTACGGAAAGGCTTCTTCGAGCTCGGCCTGCCATGGCGTATCGGCGGCAAACGCATAGCCGGGCGCGCTCTCGCGCTCCGCGTACAGGCCGACGAGACCCTCGGCGATCTTCGCGAGATTTTCGGAGACGCGCGTTTTCGTGCGGGCCCAATCGGCGCCGCCCATCTTGGAGAGGCGCGGTGCCGAGCCTTCGTTCGCGCCGAATTTCGTGACCTGATGCATCTGCGTCACGGGTACGAGCATCCGATCCGTTCCCGCATACTTCAGGTCTAAATAATCTTGCCGCGCGCCGAGGATCGTCTCCGCGCGCAGCCCGAGATACTGCCCGATACCGTGCACGGCGTGCACGACGTAGTCGCCGACTTTGAGGTCCGCGAGCGTGACCGGCACGCCTTCCTTGACGGCGCGAAGTTTCACGCGCTTCGGCGGCTGACCGTAGATCTCGCGATCGCCGAGCACGTGGAGTCGCAGGCCCGGAATCGCGAATCCCGCTTCGATATTCCCTTGATCGACGAAGACGACGCCACCCTTCGTCATGCCGGGCGCGCTCCCGACGAACGAGGCCGCGCCGTTCTCGCGTAGGTGCAGCATCGTCGCGCTGCGTTCCACCGTCAGGTTTGCGGCGCGCAGCATCTCCGCCAGTCGCGACGCGCCGGATGCCACGAGCGCGACCGTCTCGCCATCGGCGACCCACGTCTTCACCTGATCGAGAAACATCGTGAGCTGGCGGTTGAAATGTTCGACCGGGCGCGTCTCGAGCACGAACGATTCGAGCGAGCGCGGCAGCCACGGCGTCGGATCGCCTTCGATCGCGTCCGGGACGACGAGCGTCCGTCGCGTCGCGAGCGCCGGTGCGAGTGTGGCGAGCGATGGGTGCGGCGCGGAGACCTCGGCGAGGAGCGCCTCTCCGACGGCATCCTCGTCCACGCTGAGTTCGCCCGACTCGACGGCGGCGAGTAACACGTGCTCTTCGCGCGAGCGTTCTTCTTCGAGTCCGCGCTCGACCGTTGCGAGAAGCGACGGCTCTTCGAGCACGACGAGCGCGTCCTCGCCGAGGTAGTCGAGCAACGTTTCTCGTTCGTCGTACGCGAGCGCGAGCCACGCTTCCGGAAGATCGGCGCCGCTCGCGATGTAGGCACGCGCGGCCGAGATCGTGGCCGCGGTGCCGACGATTCGTTCGAGCGTGCGCTCGCGATACGATTCGTCGCGTGGTATTTCGCTCCAGGGCACGACGTCGAGCGAAGCGAGCGGATCCGTGCTGCGCTGCGTCGCGAGGTCGAAGCTGCGGATCGATTCGATCTCATCGCCGAAGAACTCGACGCGCGCCGGGAAATCCGCGGTCGCGCTCCACACGTCGACGATGCCGCCGCGCACGGCGAATTCGCCGGCAGCCGCCACGACGTCCGCGCGGCGATAGCCGATCTCGAAGAGGCGTTCCGCAAGTGCTTCGAAGCCGAACTCGTCGCCGACCGCGAGGGTGAAGCGCGAGGCCTCGAACACGTCGCGCGGCATCACGTACTGACGGAGTGCCGCGACCGGGAGCACGTAGACCGCGACGCGCTTCGCGGCGAGGTCCGCGAAGAGCGTCATGCGCGCGCTACGTTCCGAGGGGCTCTCGAGGACGCCCACGCTCTCTTCGCGCGGACGCACGAGCGTCACGTCGCGCGTTTCGGCGGAGCCGAGATAATAGGTGAGGTCCGCGAACGTCCGTTCCGCGACGTCGGCCGTCGGCACGACGACGAAGACCGGCACGCGCAGCGAACGGAACATGCCCGCCAGTACGTACGGTCGCGCCGCCTGGGTCGTCTCGTGGAGGGTGAACGCCGCGCGATGGCTCTTCAGACGCTCGAGTAGCCCGGCGAGGGGCCGACTGGAGCTCGGAAGCGCCCGAACGAGCGATGGGGCTAGCGTAGCGATGGTGATGTTGCCTTTTTGAAATCGGGGCGGCTCTTTGACGGACGTTTACCTCGGGCGGTTTGGTTGCACCCGGCACGGGCGTCTGGCAGTATTGGCACTCTCTTGACATGACTGCCAAAGCTGCATAAAATCGGGATGTATCAACCTTCCGCGGCACGTCCCCGCGTCGTGCCGCGCCGTAAAACAGCGAGGCATACAGATATGACGGATCTATTGATGCGCACCGGTCGTAGCGTCGTGACGCGCCCGTTTGGTGAAGCTCTCGGTTGGGACCCGTTCCGGAATTTCGCGACGACCGGCGCCGGCATCGCCGGGGTCGACGTCGCGCGCACCGACGACGGCGGCTACATCGTCGAGATCCCGGTCGCCGGGTACAAGCCCGAGCAGATCGACGTGACGCTCGAGGACGGCGTGCTGACGGTCGTCGGTAAGTCGGAGCGTCGGCAGTTCACGCGTTCGCTCTTGCTTCCGGACGACATCGACGGCGAGAACATCGCAGCGAACGTCGAGCACGGCATGCTGACGCTCACGCTTCGCGTGCATCCGAAGGCGCAGCCGAAGAAGATCGCGGTCGCGTTCGGTTCGTCGAACTAGTTCAGTCGTAATGGAAGGGTGACGTTCGCCGTCGTACCGTTCGCCGCGGTCGCGACGAACGTCACCGCGAAGGTATGGTTACGGACGAACGACGGCACGTCCGGGATATAGCCGTCGAAGAGAAACAGTCCGGGTTGCGCCTTCGGTATTTGGATGCTACGCGTCATGAACGACAGCGACGTCTGCGCGTACACCGATACGACCGCGACGCTCGTGAGGACGCGCACGTGAAGCGGTGACGGCGGCGTGAGCGCGTTGCCGTTGAGGTCGATCTCCGCGATCACCGGCACGTCGTTCGGCGGAATCGGTTGTGGCGACGCGCGATATACGAACGCGTAGCGCGGTGTCGGAGGCGTCGTCGGCTGTTGTGCCGGCGTTGCCGTGGGTGCCGGCGTTTCGGTCGGCACGTCGGTCGGCGATGCCGAAGGCGTCGGAATCGGTGCAGTCGCTGGAGCCGTCGTTGCCGGCGCCGCGGTCGGCGCGGCTTCGGTCGGTGAGGGTTCGGGCTGCGGCGCCGGCGTCGCTTGCGCGACGACGATTGCCGCCGCGAGGACCGTCGCGCCGACGAGCGCGGCGGGAGCGATCACTTCAGCGCGACCGGCACGTGCACCGTCGTCCTCTGTCCGTCTGCCGAGATCGCGGTGAACGCGAGATCGACCGTCATGCCCGAGGCGATGAACGGGAACTTCGGGAGTTTCGAATTCGCTTCGAAGTCGCCGGGCGCGACCATGGGAATCACGCCCTGGCGGCCGCCATTGCTACTCGTCACTTTCACCGTGCCGGTGTCGGTCCACACTTTGATCGAGATCGGTCCTTGCGATGCGAGGGTCTTGCTGTTGAGATATACGGCGAAGATCTGCGGGGTGCCCGGTTCGGGATGCGCGGGTTGGCGCGGAACGAACCGATAGCCGTACGCGATCGGCGTGCCGGACGGGCTCGGCGACGGCTCGGGTGAGGGCGTTGCGGCCGGAAATCCCGGCAAGTTCATCGGTGTCGGCGATGGGACGGGCGTCGTGCTCGACATCGGCGTCGGCGTCGGCGAGCCGGTTGGAGCCGCCGTTGGTTCGCCCTGTGCGAGCGCGAGGATTAGGGCGAGGGTCGTAGGTCCGATCACGTTGGAGCGTTTGCTTTCTTCATGGTGTTCGCGGCGAAAAGAACGACGAGGGGGACGCACGCGACGAGCGCTGCGAGTCCGCGTTCGCCGACCGTCATGTTGCCCGTGGCATCGGGAAGATAACGTAGCACGCTGAGAATCGTCACGGCGTAGAGTGCCGTCGCAGCCGATGAGGGCGCGCCGGCGAGGGCGAGCGGCGCGAGCCACAGCGCATACCAGGGGTACGGGTTCGGAAGGGCCGCGACGATCGCAATGCCGATCAACGCAAACCCCTCGCGCTTTT
>Ga0116226_10001669_pt1 | contig 19299 bp, 17 predicted proteins | sample S1TSphfallax_FD_89692 | JGI IMG/M metagenome (GOLD analysis project Ga0116226, IMG submission 89692) | Host-associated microbial communities from peat moss isolated from Minnesota, USA - S1T2_Fa - Sphagnum fallax MG | ecosystem: Host-associated > Plants > Peat moss > Unclassified | place: USA... | reverse complement strand
TCTCGGCATAGCGCTCCTTTTGTGCATCTGGCAATTCCGCACCGCTCAGTCGGAAATCGCGCACAGCGTTTTCGACGATCTTCTTGCGCGCTGTACTGAGGCTGGCAAACTCCGTGCTGGCCTTCAGGCTCTTGTACTTGTCGAACAAGGCCAGATTCTGACCCAGCTCAGTCCAGAACTCGGTCAGCTTCGGTTGATTCTCATTGTAGGCTGCGCGCAATTCAGGCGTATCGACAACGCCATTCAAGTGGCCGACGACACCCCACGCACGACCCAATTGTTCGGTCGCGTTTTCCAGCGGTTCGACGAAATTTTCCCAGGTCGCAGGCGTGGTTGATGCTTCCAGCTTCGCGATCACGTCACGGCCTTGTGCCAGCAGGCTATCGATGGCTGGCGTTACATGTTCCGGCTTGATCGCGTCGAAACGCGGCAGGTCGCTGAAATCCAGCAATGGGTTGGATGCGGCGGTTGTCGTGGTCATGGTGGTTACGCTCTTTCTGCTGATTCGATAGTGTTGACCAGCAGCATTGTGATCGTCATTGGGCCGACACCGCCTGGCACTGGCGTAATGTAACCGGCGACTTCCTTAACATTCGCGAAATCGACGTCGCCGCACAGTTTGCCGTTTTCGTCGCGGTTGATGCCGACGTCGATGACGATGGCGCCGGGTTTCACCATGTCAGCAGTCAGCGTATTGCGACGGCCAACGGCGGCTACAACAACGTCCGCTTGGCGGGTGTGATAACCGATATCAGCTGTCGCGCTATGGCAGATCGTCACAGTCGCATTCGCCTGCAACAGTAACAGCCCCATCGGCTTGCCGACGGTGTTGCTACGACCGATCACGACCGCATGCTTACCGCGCAGCGAGACGCCGGTGCTTTCGATCAGCTTCATGCAGCCATAGGGTGTGCAAGGACGGAAACCCGGCAAGCCCGCAACCAGTTCACCCGCGCTCAAGACGGAGTAGCCATCGACATCCTTGGAGGTCGAAATTGCGGCGATCACTTTTTGCGGATCGATATGCTTCGGTAGCGGCATCTGCACCAGGATGCCGTGAATGGTCGGGTCATTATTCAGGGCGTCGATGCGTTCCAGCAGCTTCGCTTCCGACAGATCGGCTTCGTATTTTTCCAGCACTGAATGCAGACCGTTGTCGGCACAAGCCTTCACCTTGTTGCGCACATAGACGTGGCTGGCCGGGTCCTCGCCAACCAGAATCACGGCCAGCCCCGGTTGCTTGCCTAGTGCAGTCAGTTTGGCGGCGCGCTGTGCGACTTCGGCGCGGATTTGTTGCGACAACAGGTTTCCATCGATGATTTGTGCGGTCATGGTTTAGCCAGATGTGGATACGGTTAAAGACGAATTATAAAGCCCCACTGCAAGACTGGATGGCACGCCATGCGTGAATCCACCTTATTAATTTGGAATTGCTTTCGTTATGGAAATATTCGCTAAGAAAATCGCCGTAATTTTCACAATATGGAATGCTGTGTCACAATTTGAAAATTGCAAAAGTTGCTGTTAGAATCTTTCACCTAAATTCCAAAATTGTTCCACAATGCCTGACTGCGATGCATCCATCGAGGTAGGCCAATATAGGAGACGCACCATGTCAGCCCAGCTCGACCAGGTCTTGGCGCAAGCCGCTAACGACCCAGATGTAATGGAAACTCAGGAGTGGCTCGATGCGCTCGAAGCAGTGATCGAACAGGAAGGCCCGGAGCGCGCGCATTACCTGATGGAGCGTATGGTCGATCTGGCCCGCCGCCGTGGCGCGCACATCCCGTTTTCCAGCAATACCGCATACGTCAATACCATCCCCGCCCATCTTGGTGCGCATTGCCCTGGTAACCTCGAATACGAAGAGCGCCTGCGTTCATGGATGCGTTGGAACGCGATGGCGATGGTGGTCAAGGCCAACCGCGCCGATGGCGATCTCGGCGGTCATATTTCCAGTTTCGCGTCGCTCGCGAACATGTTGGGCATCGGCTTCAACCATTTCTGGCATGCGCCGTCCGAAAATCACGGTGGCGACCTGCTGTATATCCAGGGGCACTCGTCGCCTGGGATTTATGCACGCGCTTTCCTCGAAGGCCGCCTGACTGAAGATCAATTGCTGAACTTCCGCCGTGAAGTCGATGGCAAGGGCTTGTCTTCCTATCCGCATCCGAAGCTGATGCCGGACTTCTGGCAATTCCCGACCGTGTCGATGGGCTTGGGCCCGTTGATGGCGATCTATCAGGCACGCTTCCTGAAGTACCTGCACGCACGCAGCATCGCCGAAACAGAAAACCGCAAGGTCTGGGCATTCTGCGGCGACGGCGAAATGGACGAGCCGGAATCGATGGGCGCAATCGGCATGGCCGGTCGCGAACGTCTGGACAATCTGGTCATGGTCGTCAACTGTAACCTGCAACGTCTGGACGGCCCGGTACGCGGCAACGGCAAGATCATCCAGGAGCTGGAGGCCGATTTCCGTGGTGCAGGCTGGAACGTGGTCAAGGTCGTCTGGGGCAGCTATTGGGACGAACTGCTGGCACGCGACAAGGAAGGCATCCTGCAACGGGTTATGATGGAAACCGTTGATGGCGAATACCAGAACTACAAGGCCAAGGATGGTGCATACGTCCGCAAGCACTTCTTCGGTAAACATCCGAAGTTGCTGGAACTGGTCAGCAACATGTCGGACGACGACATCTGGCGCCTGAACCGTGGCGGCCACGATCCGCACAAGATTTACGCAGCCTTCAAGCACGCACAAGAACACAAGGGCCAACCGACCGTATTGCTGGTCAAGACCATCAAAGGCTTCGGCATGGGCAAGTCTGGCGAAGCGCGTAACACTGCGCACCAGACCAAGAAGCTGGACGATGCAGCAATCCGCGAAATGCGCGATCGCTTTGGCATCCCGGTCTCCGACGAGCAATTGCCGGAAGTGCCGTTCTTCAAGCCTGCAGACGATTCGCCAGAAATCAAGTACCTGCACGAGCGCCGTCAAGCGCTGGGCGGTTACCTGCCGCATCGCCGTGTGAAGGCTGACGAGACGCTGCCAGTGCCGCCGCTGTCAACATTCCAGGGTGTGCTCGATCCGACTGCGGAAGGCCGCGAAATCTCGACCACGCAAGCTTACGTGCGTGTGATCACCACATTGTTGCGCGACCAGCATCTGGGTCAGCGCGTTGTGCCTATCCTCGTTGACGAGGCACGTACCTTTGGTATGGAAGGTCTGTTCCGCCAGATCGGTATCTTCAATCAGCAAGGTCAGTTGTACGAGCCGGTCGATAAGGATCAGGTGATGTACTACCGCGAAGACAAGGCTGGTCAGATTCTGCAAGAAGGTATCAACGAAGCCGGTGCGATGAGCTCATGGATTGCGGCAGCGACGTCGTACTCGACGAATAACCGCGTCATGATTCCGTTCTACACCTTCTACTCGATGTTCGGCCTGCAACGTGTCGGTGACCTCGCATGGGCAGCGGGCGATATGCGCGCACGTGGCTTCCTGCTGGGTGGGACATCCGGTCGTACGACTTTGAACGGCGAAGGTTTGCAACACGAAGACGGTCACAGCCATGTGCTGGCATCGACCATCCCTAACTGTATGCCTTACGACCCGACCTTCGCGCACGAAGTTGCTGTCATCATGCATGACGGCTTGCGTCGCATGGTCGAAAATCAGGAAGACATTTTCTACTACATCACCCTGATGAACGAGAACTATGGTCATCCGGGTCTGAAGGCTGGCCAGGAAGATGGCATCCTGAAGGGCTTGTACCTGTTGCAGGAAGGCAGCAAGGGCGGCAAGCATCGCGTGCAATTGATGGGCTCCGGCACCATCCTGCGCGAAGTGATCGCCGCTGCCGAATTGTTGAAGAGCGACTGGAACATCGACGCCGACATCTGGTCTGCACCGTCGTTCACGCTGTTGGCACGTGATGGTCAGGATGTCGAACGCTGGAACATGCTGAACCCGACTGCGACACCACGTGTTGCGCACATCACGCAATCGTTGCAAAGCAGCGAAGGCCCGATCATCGTCTCGACCGACTACATGCGTACCTATGCAGAACAAGTGCGCGCCTTTGTGCCGAAGGGCCGTACTTATCGCGTGTTGGGCACCGACGGTTTCGGTCGCTCCGATTCGCGCGCCAAGCTGCGTGAGTTCTTTGAGGTGAACCGCTACTACGTCACTGTGGCGGCGTTGAAGTCCTTGTCTGAAGAAGGCGCGATTGCCGCGACCGTGGTGGCGGAAGCCATCAAGAAGTACGGCATCGATCCGAACAAACCGAATCCGGTCACGCAGTAACTCGCGGTAATTAACATACTAACCAATTCCCTTGCGCTCACCCCTGATCGGGGTGACGTATTGAGGGCGGCAGCAAGTAGAAGATGAAGATGTGCTGTCACCGCAATGCATTGCGCAAGGGGTACATGGAGCCAGAGCTATGAGTATTGTGGAAGTCAAAGTCCCGGATATCGGCGACTTCAAGGAAGTGGAAGTCATCGAATTGCTGGTCAAGGTTGGCGACAGCATCAAGGTCGATCAATCGCTGATCACGGTTGAATCCGACAAGGCCAGCATGGAAATCCCGGCAAGCCATGCCGGTGTGGTCAAGGAATTGAAAGTAAAAGTAGGCGACAAGGTTGCCGAAGGTACGCTGGTCTTGCTGGTGGAAGCCGATGGCGCAGTTGCTGCGCCTGCTGCATCCGCGCCAGCAGCGGCATCTGCACCGGCTCCCGCACAGGCGGCAGCCCCGGCCGCACCAGCACCTGCGCCTGCTGCACAACCGGCGCCTGCACCTGCTGCCGCGCCTGCACCGGCAGCAACTACTGCACCTGGCAAGTTGCCACATGCGTCGCCATCGGTGCGCAAGTTTGCGCGTGAACTCGGCGTCGATCTGAGCCGCGTTGGCGGTTCCGGCCCGAAAGGTCGCATCACGCATGAAGATGTGCAGGGCTACGTCAAGGGCGTGATTGCTGGCGCCGCATCAGGCGGCGCTGCCAAGGGTGGTAGTGGTGTCGGCCTGGACTTGTTGCCATGGCCGTCGCTGGACTTCTCCAAGTTCGGCGCAACCGAATTGCAACCGCTGTCGCGCATCAAGAAGATCAGCGGCCCGAATCTGCATCGCAACTGGGTCATGATCCCGCACGTCACGCAATTCGACGAAGCCGACATCACCGATCTGGAAGAGTTCCGCAAGGACAGCAACAACGCGCTGGCAAAGTCCGGCGTCAAGCTGACCATGCTGGCATTCGTGATCAAGGCCAGCGTCGCTGCGTTGAAGAAGCTGCCAGCGTTTAACGCATCGCTTGATGCGAATGGTGAAAACCTGATCTTGAAGCAGTATTACCACATTGGTTTTGCTGCTGACACGCCGAATGGTTTGGTGGTGCCGGTGATCAAGGATGCCGATAAGAAGGGCATCGCGCAAATTGCGCAAGAGATGGGCGAGTTGTCTGCACAAGCGCGCGAAGGCAAGCTGAAGCCTGCTGACATGCAAGGAGCAAGCTTCACCATTTCGTCGCTGGGCGGTATTGGTGGCACGGCGTTCACGCCTATTATCAACGCACCGGAAGTCGCGATCCTCGGTTTGTCGAAATCAGAGATCAAGCCGGTGTGGGATGGCAAGCAATTCCAGCCGCGTCTGATGTTGCCGTTGTCCTTGTCTTATGATCATCGTGTGATCGATGGCGCAATGGCTGCGCGCTTCACTGTCTATTTGGGCGAAGTGTTGTCCGATCTGCGCAAAACATTGCTGTAATGGCTGATATGCGCCGTGTGATTTAAAGCACGGTGCTTTCAACGGAGACAACGATGACGACATGCGTAGTAGTAAAAAAAGACAGGCAGATTGCGATCGCGGCCGATTCGCTGGTCACCTTCGGCGATACGCGCCTGTCTAGCGAGTACGAAGCCAATACCAAAATCTTTCAGGTCGCTGATTCCTACATCACGTTGGCAGGCACCGCTGCTCACTTTCCTGTGATGCGCAAGCTGCTGACAGACATGGGCGACGAATGCAAGCTCGATACGCGTGATGAAGTGTTCGAGACCTACTCGAAGGTGCATAACATCCTGAAGGAAAAGTATTTTCTGAATACGAAGGAAGATGACGACGACCCTTACGAGTCGTCGCAGATTACATCCCTGGTGGCGAACCCGCATGGCATTTTCGGCGTGTATTCCTACCGCGAGGTATTCAGTTTCGATCGTTTCTGGGGCATAGGCAGTGGACGCAACTTTGCGCTTGGCGCGATGTATGTCGCGTATGAGCAGGGTTTCGATGCCCGCACCGTCGCTGAAATTGGCGTCAAGGCTGGTGCTGAATTCGACAAGAACTCGTCGCCGCCGTTCCAGATTTACAGTTTCGACATGGCCTGAAAAATCGAGAATGCACGCGTGACGATCAATAAACGCGCGTGCAACAACATCCGCAAACACCTGTAGCCGCTTGATACGATGCGGCGAGAACGGAGCAAAAGACATGAGCTTGATAGAAGTGAAGGTGCCGGATATCGGCGATTTCAAGGAAGTGGAAGTGATCGAAGTGCTGGTGAAGGCTGGCGATACGATCAAGGTTGATCAGAGTTTGGTCACAGTTGAATCCGACAAGGCCAGCATGGAAATTCCATCGAGCCATGCGGGCGTGATCAAGGAATTGAAGGTCAAGGTTGGCGACAAGGTTGCAGAAGGTTCGCTGGTGCTGATGCTGGAAGGGGAGGGCGCTGCGCCCGCCCCAGCCGCTGCTGCACCTGCTTCTGCTCCCGCACAAGTAGCAGCTACCCCTGCTGCTGCCACGCAGGCACCCGTAGCCGCGCCAGCGGCTGCAAGCTTTGGCGGTAAGGTCGATATCGAATGCGACACACTCGTGCTGGGTGCTGGCCCGGGCGGATACACAGCCGCCTTCCGTGCTGCCGATCTGGGGCAGAAGGTCGTATTGGTTGAACGTTACCCGACGTTAGGTGGTGTCTGCCTGAACGTCGGCTGTATCCCATCGAAAGCACTGCTGCACGCGGCGAAGGTGATTACAGAAGCAGAAGAGATGTCGCACTTCGGCGTGAAGCTCGGCAAGCCGGAAGTCGATATCGACGCATTGCGTGGCTGGAAAGACAGTGTCATCAAGAAGCTGACCGGCGGTTTGACTGGTCTGGCGAAGGCACGCAAGGTGCAAGTCGTAACTGGCAAGGGCGGCTTCTCGTCGCCGAATACGCTGACTGTGGAAACGGCTGATGGTGCGAAAGTCATCGGCTTCAAGAATGCGATCATCGCTGCTGGTTCGTCGGTTGCAAAGATTCCTGGTTTCCCCTACGACGATCAACGTCTGATCGACTCGACTGGCGCGCTGGAATTGCGCCAGATTCCGAAGCGCATGCTGGTCATCGGCGGCGGTATCATCGGCCTGGAAATGGCTTGCGTGTATGATGCACTGGGCACCAAGGTCAGCGTGGTCGAATTCCTCGATGGCCTGATTCCTGCTGCTGATCGCGACGTCGTCAAGCCGCTGCAAAAGCGCATCGAGAAGCGTTACGAATCGATTATGCTGAAGACCAAGGTTAGCAAGCTCGAAGCGCGTCCAGAAGGCTTGCTTGCAAGCTTTGAGGGCGACAATGCGCCGAAGGAACCGCAACTGTACGACATGGTCTTGCTGGCAGTCGGTCGTCGCCCGAACGGCAAGGAAATCGCTGCCGACAAGGCGGGTGTGATCGTCAACGAACGTGGCTTCATTCCGGTCGATAAGCAACAGCGCACCAACGTGCCGCACATCTTCGCGATTGGCGATATCTGCGGTGACCCGATGCTGGCACACAAAGCGACCAATGAAGCCAAGGTGGCGGCAGAGGTGATCGGCGGCCACAAGGTCGCGTTCGACGCCATGACGATTCCCTCGGTCGCCTACACCGACCCGGAAATCGCATGGATGGGCGTTACCGAAACCGAAGCGAAAGCCAAGGGCATCCCTTACGAGAAGGCTAACTTCCCGTGGGCCGCATCAGGCCGTGCATTGGCGATGGGCCGCGAAGACGGTATGACCAAATTGCTGTGGGACCCGACCACCAAGCGCATCATCGGTGCGGGTATCGTCGGCACCAATGCAGGCGAATTGCTGGCAGAAACCGTGCTGGCAATGGAAATGGGTGCTGACCTGGAAGACTTGGCGCTAACCGTGCACGCGCATCCTACCTTGTCGGAAACACCGATGTTTGCAGCGGAAATGGGGTTGGGTTCGATTACTGACTTGTATATTCCGCCCAAGAAATCGTAAATCTTTTCGAGATATACGAGAAAGCCACTGCAGCGATGCAGTGGCTTTTTTACTTCACTTTGCTCACCATAAATTCAACCGATGCCTTGATCTCGGCATCGGTACAGGTCGAACAACTACCACGTCCGGGCATGAATTTGTAACCGCGCAGAGCGTGCTGCACCAATACGTCTTGCCCTTGCGCGAGGCGCGGCACCCACGCCTGCTTGTCTCCAAGCTTTGGTGCGCCACTGATGCCTGTGCTGTGGCATTCGGCACAGTAGGTTTGAAATATCTGCTCACCGGAGCGACCGACGGCGGTAGATGGCCCAGCCGCTGCTGCATGCGTGCAGAGCGCACAGAACAGCAGTGGGCTGGTCAGCTTGCGGTATGCAAAGCACCGCATTTTATGCACCCGTGCGATACACATTCGGCGCAAAGCGCTCCATATGCGCGTCAGGTGCATTTAGTGGCGTCCAGCCATACTGGCGGTACAGGTCACGTGCGGTGCTAGATACCAACGTGAAGCGACGCAGGCTCTGCAAATCGGGATGTGATAGCACTGCATCCATCAACAAACGCGAGATACCACGTCCGCGCAGTGCGGTTGGCACATACACGTCGCATAAGTAGGCGAAGGTCGCGTAATCGGTGACGACGCGCGCGAAGCCGACTTGTACGCCATTTTCAAAAGCGCCGAAGCACAATGAGTTGTCGATGGCTTTCTGCACCACTGGCAAGTCGATACCGATTGCCCATGTCGATTCCTCAGCGAGAAAGCGATGTATTTGCCTGATATCGAGCCTTGATTTGTCTGTCGAAATTTCTATCATCGAAGCTGGTCCTTTCTATTGCGATCAGAGCAGTGTATCCAAAACTTCGGAAAGCAGTTTGATCATGGTGTCGATCTCTACGGTCGTCACGTTCAATGCAGGCATGAAGCGCAGCAGATCAGGGCGTGGCGAATTCAGCAGCAAACCGGTCGGTGACATGTCCCGTGCTGTTTCGACGATTTGCGCGCCGATGGAATTGCCGAGTTTTAATGCACGCAACAAGCCTTCGCCACGTTCGCCATCCAGACCATAGCGGTCCGACAGCTTCAGCAATTCCTTGCTCAGATAGACCCCCTTGTCCGCTACCGATTTCAGGAAGCCCGGCTTCGTGATTTCCTTGAACACTGCAACACCAACAGCCGTCATCAGTGGGTTGCCGGTGTAAGTGCCGCCTTGGTCGCCCGGCTCGAAGCAGGCGGCTTTCTCGGTACACAGCAGGGCTGCCAGCGGCACGCCTGCGCCTATGCCTTTGCCGAGCGTCATGATGTCTGGCTTGATGCTGGATGACTGATATGCAAACAACGAGCCGCAGCGACCCATGCCGGTTTGTACTTCATCGACGATCAGCAGCAAGCCATGCTGTTCCGTCAGCGCCCGCAAGCCTTGCATGAATTCACGTGTCGCGGGAATCACACCGCTTTCGCCTTGCACTGGTTCCAGCATCACGGCGATGGTCTTGTCGGTGATCAGCTTTTCCACGCTCGCGAGATCGTTCAATTCGGCCTTCGGAAAACCATCGACCTGCGGCGCGAAGATCGTGTCCCAGCCCGGTTTGCCGCTTGCAGACATCATCGCCAGCGTGCGGCCATGAAAGCCGTGATTGAAGGTGATGATTTCGTAGCGTGCCTCGCCTTTGCTGTTGCGATGCACCTTGCCATATTTACGCGCGAGTTTCACTGCGCCCTCATTCGCCTCTGCTCCGCTACTGGTGAAGAAGGTGCGGTCGAAGCATGAATGCTGCGCCAGCAGGGCGGCCAATTCAATCGACGGCGCGTTATAGAAAGCCGGCGATGGATTGATCAACTTCTTCGACTGCGCAGCCAATGCATCCTGCACGCATTGTGGTGCGTGGCCGAGGCAATTCACGGCCCAACCTTGCATGAAATCCAGATATCGCTTGCCGTTATGATCCACCACCCACATCCCTTCGCCCTGTGTGAACACGAGCGGTGGACGATTTGTCACGGACAACAGGGCGTTGACTTCATACTGGCTGAATTCCATTTGTGCGACTCCTATAACAAGTTGATGAGAGTACGGCTGGGTAAAACGTATGGACGAAAAAAAAGCCACAGGGAGAACCTGTGGCTTCGTGATCAGCAAACGCTCACGGACACGGCTTCCCTGGTAAAGGCGGGGAAGATTGACGTCGTAAGGTTTGGTTGGTTGCGTTCATATGATTAATACTAAAACGTTTTTTGCAGTGCGTCAAAATAAAATTTCTCTATGTTGTATCGCTTTGGCGTTATAGTTTCAGTGATAATAAAAACATATGATAGGTGGCCCAGTAACATGATGGAATCCTTACCAATCAGTTTTACGCTGGCGCAGTTTCGTGCGGTGACGCCGCTGGACGAAACCAATATCTGGAGCTTTGTGCTGGATCGGAATTCCGACCGCATCAGCGTCAAGCGACGCGGCCCGGCTTTGGAAAACCTGCAAAAGATTTTCATCGCCACCTTTCGGCTTGCGAATACCGTCGGCTTTCGTGCGATGACGCTGCGCGATCTGTGTCAGGAAACCGGTATCTCCATGGGTGGCTTATATGGTTACATCCAGACCAAGGATCAGCTCGCCGCGATGATCGAAGATGCGGTGCGACAGTTGAGTGAGCAAATCCAGACCTGGTTCGTACACGTGAAGTCACCAGTCGATCAGATTGAATGCCTGCTGCGCGCCTTCATCTACTTATCGGAAATCCAGCAACCGTGGCTGTATTTCGTGTTCCTCGAATCACGCACACTAGAACAGGAGCAGCGTAACGTCGCCAAGGAATCGGAGCTGCGCTTCCATTCCTACATTGCGACGTTGATCGAAGCGACGGGAAAATTTTCAGCCGATGCAGCCTTCTTATTGGCTGCGCACTGTATGGCTTTTGCGCAGGACTGGTATGTGAAGCGCTGGAAGTATCACGCGGCAAAGATCGGGGTCGATCAGTTTGCCGATAGTGCGGTGCGGTTGATACGGTCGCATTTGGATTAGATACCTCTGTTTTATCCGACGACATTGGATTTAATCGAGATGCCCGTTTTCAAAGTGGTGGTGTTCTTGGCTCGCACAAGTAAAATTCTGAATAAATTCAGGAGAAGCTTCATGCCTTTTTTAGGTGTGAAGCTTTCAGATTTCAACCTCCGTCCATCAACAACTCTTCCAACTTATCCAAACTGATACTCCAACCCCCATGCATCCCCATCTTCAACATCGCATCGCGTATCGTTGCGTTGGCCATGCGGATACGCACAGTTAGCATGGTCTTGTCGCCCTGAGAGTCAAAGGTAATCGTCGCCAACATGATGCCTACCGGATTGATGTCGTCTGCTGCACGATCGGGCTTCACCATGTCGTGCCATGCAGCGGGATGTTCGCTGCAATCCATCGTGAACACGAGCTTTTCCGGTTTGACGATTTCGCGGTATTTACCAATGATCGGGTAATCGGTGCCATCGGGCATGCGCATTGTGACCCGGTAGGCTCCGCCGATGTGCAAGTCTATCTCGCAGACTGGTGTTGTCGTGATGCGTGGCCCCCACCAGCGGGCCATGTGTTCGGGATTGGTCCATGCATCGAACACCAGCTCGCGTGGTGCTGACAGTAAGCGTGTGATGACGAAATCTCGTTCATCGTCGTGTTCTATTGTGCTTGCAGTTTGCATGGGGGTCTCCGATTCAGTTCGCAGCGTGCAGCGGCTATTTCTTCTTCGCCTGCAGTTCCTTCAGATAGTCATCCAGCCGGTCCAGGCTCTGCTCCCAGAATTGCCGGTATTGGTCGATGAAATCAGCAACCTCGTGCAAAGGGGCGGCGTCGAGTTGACATGGGCGCCATTGTGCCTGTCGCCCCTGTGTGATCAGGCCCGCGTTGCGTAGTACCTTCAAATGCTTGGTGATTGCTGGCGCACTGATTTCAAAAGGTTCGGCCAGTTCCTTGACCGAGGCTTCGCCTGATGCCAGGCGTGCGAGGATCGCACGTCTTGTCGGGTCGGCCAATGCAGCAAAGGTGAGGCTAAGGCGGTCGCTAGGCATATTTAGCTCAAACGTTAATTAACTTAATGGAAAATTAATCGTTGAAGCCGGATTTGTCAAGGTGATCGCGTGGAAGCGGAGGGGCGAAAAGCAAAACGGCGCTTGATTTCGCAAGCGCCGTCTCGATGAAGCATGGACGAGGGCTACATCGGCTTGCCGTTGATCAAGGCTTTGCCCTTCTTCCAGTCGAAATTGGTGGAAATGATCTTGTCCTTGCGGGTCAGATAGCCTTGCGATTCAAACGCAGCGATCTGTTGCTTCGCGCCATCTTCCATTTGCACTTGCGTAATTGGATCGGACACGCTGCCAGCCATCAACTTGGTAACCATCGATTCCGGGATGCTGATCGTTGCCGATGCTTCCAGCTTTGGCAGCAGTGCTGCAAAGTTATCCAGGTTTTCAGTTACCGCATCGCCTATTGCTGCACGTGCTGTCAGTTTGGCTTCGCCATCTGGCGTGCTGAAGGAAATGCGATCAATCGTAACTTCCGGCTTGTTGTTCAACAGTGCAGGGCCGAACTCCTTCCATACCTTGAGCATGTTGGCTCTAGCATCTTCCGGTGTCTGCGCTTGATCCTTTTGCGGACGGTTGAACGAGTCGATCAACTTGATCAGTGTTGGTTCATCCAGGTGACGCAGGCCGTAGTCATAATGGATGTCGTTCACAGTCAACTTGCTGGTGACCAGCGACTTTGCACCCAGTTGTACGACCATATCGACGAAGTTGTTCTTTGCGCTTGAGTCGCTATCCAGGGCCAGTTTTTGCAGTTCGAAAGACTTGGCTGGCTCATTGGCATTGGCCACTTTCAACTGATCCGCCACGAGATGCGCCTTACCAAGATACAGAGTGCTATCCGCTGACACGCGCTGCATGTCGGCGTTACCGGTGATCGCACCCATGACGACGTCCAGACCTTCGGCTGTATGCGCAGTCAGGCCAGGAACATTGAGCTTGTATTGCACCTCACGTGCGCCATTGCTGAAGTCGGCGTTGACTGTGATGCCTTTCCAATCAAGCTTGTCGCCATTGTCACCCATGGTCGAGGAAAATGCCGGGCTGGTGACCACGACTGATCCGCCACCCAGATAGCCGAGCTTGCTGGCGATTTGCAGCGGCGATTGCTTGCCGAACAGCTTTTCGGCTGCAGCCTTCTCGTCGCCATCCAATACCAGTTCTGTGTCGATGCTTGCAGCACCAAAGCGCGCGCCTGGGAATGGGCCATTCTGGATGTGGCTGACGAAATGCAGTTGCAGCGGCTTTTGCGGTGCGCTTGGTGCGCCGTCAGCAGTGCCATCGCCTGCGTCGGCAGCGACAGGTTTGTCGAACATGCCTGGAGTGAACTCAACGATCAGATCTTCGGTCGAAGAAAACAGTCCGCGCTTGAATTCCTGCTTGGTGATTTTCAGGTACGGGTATTTCAGCGTTTGCTGGGACAGATCGTTGAAGGTCGATTCGATACGCGCGCCTGTGTACCACGAGGCGGCAGGATAGGCGACAACAAGGGCGCCGACGACAGCGGCGGCGATGGCTGGTGCAGAGAGCTTTTTCAATTGGAATCCTGTGGTTTTGGAGGCGACACGACAAGGTCGGACGCAATTGTAACAGATGATTAACTAAATGACATCGAAATTTGCTTCTAAAAAATGTTGGTCAACGTTACCGAACGGCTGCTCCTTGTAACAAAGTCATCCCCTGTTGTAAGGATGTATAGGGGCTGCTGACAGAAACTGACACTAGTACCAATTAATATTGCATCAATTCCCGTGAAGCGAGACGATAAACGCATCCCGTGTTTGTCTTCCCGCAATCAAGGAGCGTGAGATGCTGCACAACAAGGGCTGTGACAGGGTTTGGTGCGATACGCCTTATCCTGATATCGATTTTTCCTGGCTATGGCGCAATGCCGCGGGTGGTGGGCATGCGATGTTGAAGCTGGCGCAGGGGGCAAAGTTGCCCTTGCATCGCCATCCCGGCTGGGAGCAGATTTACCTGCTGGAAGGCAGAATCAAGATCAATCAGCATGTGCTGGAGGCTGGCGATCATTTGCTGGTCAATGCTGGCGACATCCACTCCATCGAGGCACTCGCAGCAAGCGTCTATATGGTGATGTCTGAGTGCGACGGCGCAGAGCTGCTGATGCCGGAAAATCTGATTGCGCAAGCTGCCTGAATTGCGACTAGACGCCTGTCGATATTAATCTTCAATACAACGACCACCTGCCCAACACCGAATATGGCAGGTGCTGGCCGATATGCCGACGTAGCGGTACGAATTCTTATATCACGTGTTCCTGCATCACGATTTGCAGTGAAGACAAGGGCGACAGGTCGGATTTCGACCCATCGCTGAGTATGCGTATCAGACCTTGTCCGACAGGTACTCTTCCAACTTGTCCAGTGAGCCTGTCCAACCCTGTGTCATACCTGCTCTTGCTTCCGCGAAGGTTTCGATTTCCACCGCGTTCGCGTCATGTGGTTCCCAGCTGATCGTCAGACGCGTGCGGTTGTCACTCTCTGCTGTCAACAATACGGTGGTCAGCATCGTCTCTGGCCAGGTCGCTGACAGTGGATGGCGCGTTATCTTTTCATTTTCGTCGCAGAACTGCTGTGTGTAGACGACACGGTTCGGTTTATCGATATGCAGATACTGCGTACGACCGTACATCTTCATGCCGTTCGGGCCGGTCATCACATAGAAGCCACTGCCGCCTGGGTTGATGTCGCATCGGAAGAACTGCATTTCAAAGCCAGTCAGTGGCAACCAGCGTGAGAAGTGTTCGGGCTGCGTCCACATCGCAAACATTTGCTCAATCGGTGCGTCGAAGCTGCGGTTGATGAAGAACTTGACCTTGCCCGATACGTCCTTCTCAAGATACTCGGCCAGCCTGTCCCAGGTCGAATCACCACCGGCCGATTTGATGAATTTGCGTGTCTCGGCTGCCGCTTCTGCGGAAGGCAGGGTCATCGTCATATCCATATGCGTCTTGCCATCCACTTCGGCGAAGAGCACTGTGACGCGGAATAGCGGCGCGCTTTCGCCGTTGCTGCCATGGTCGTACACCAGTTTGGTATGCGGTTCGACCACGAAGTATTTCGTGCTATTCGGGTAGTCCGTGCCATCTGGCCCATGCATTGTATAAATCCAACTCCCGCCAGGGCGCAAGTCCTTGCTGTGTGTGGTCAGTGTGAAGCCACGTGGCCCCCACCATTGCGCGGCTTGTGCGGGATCTGTCCACGCATCCCAGACCATATTGACCGGCGCATCATAGATGCGAAATAGCTTGATTTCATTGGATTGCGCTACGACAGCCATGTGTGGTCCTTTCGATGTCTCATTGAAATTGAGTAGCAAAGGTGTCTGGCGAGCTTACCGCCAAGACCGGTACTTTGCATCTGCTATGTTTGCAGGAAATTAAATTAACCAAAGTATTAATTAAATTATTGGTTAAATATAGTTGGTGAAAATGACGATGTCAAGCCGATCATCTTCGAAAGGTAAATTGCGGCAGGGAAAGGGGGCGATTAAAAACCGTATTGCGCGAGCAACATCGGCGTCATTGCATCAAGATAGTCGTGTTCGCCATCTTTGGCGATGTAGCCGGTGGACATCAACAATTGCATCTTGCGGTTGACTGCTTCGCGTGACGCGCCCAAAACACGGCCCAGTGCAGTTTGCGGGATGCCAACCGGCACCTTGCGGCGCCCATCATCGACAGGTGTGCCAAGCAACCACAGCAACGCTGCCAAGCCGACATCAAGTGGGCAGCTCGACTTGATCGCGCTGAAGTTGACGATCATGTCCAGATTGCGTTGCGACCATTGCAGCACAGTCAGCAAGCCTGTCGGCGGGCTGTTGAGCAGGGCATCGGTGAATACTGCGCGATCCAATAACACTGCGGGAACTTCGGTCAGTGTCACCAGATCGGCAGTCGCTGCCACCTGATCGGTGCCGACTGCGTTGGTCTGCATCCACGTCGAGCCCAGCATCAAGATGGTGTTCATCCGCTGCAATGCAGTCCAGCCTGCGAGGCCGATGCGTACATACTTGTCGCGCTCGCCGACGCGGATGAAATAAGAACCCTTTTTGAAGGTTGCAGCGAGGCCGGTCTCTATCAATTCCGGCCAATATTCCTTTGCAATTACCTGCTGAATTTGTGCTGGAAGCGTGACCAGTTTGGTCGTCTTCATCGTAGAACCGCCAAGTCAATTTCTCCGGGGCGCAAGCGCGATGCCCACTCGGTGTGACCCCGTATCAATTCAAGCAAAGCCTGCTGTTGCGATACTTTGCGGCGTTTCGCATCGACCATGCGTTCTACCGCCAGCAGTAGATTGTGTAAGGGGTTCTTGGTCGATTCCAGAATATCGAGAATATCAATCGGCACGTGCCAGGCACGTCCCAACTGGATTGCCAGCAAGCTGTAGTCGGCAAGCGGAGGAGAGTGGCGCAGGATATAGCCGATATTGTCGTCGCGCTTGGCAAGTTCGCGCTGTATCACTATGGACTCGCTGCAATCGGCATGAATGGCAACGTACAAGCTGAGATTGTCGAGCAACGCCGCCAGCAGCAGTTGCGCTGTAGAAGCGCTATCCAATTCCAGATACGCGGCCAATCGACGTGCAGTCAATGCATAGGCCAGACAACGGCGCAGCACAAACTTCTCTGCCAGGTGACGAACGTTATGAACGGGAGTGGACTGCTTGTCATTGGTAATTTCGAGCATTGCGGCCAGCGCATTGCTTGCCCCGATCATCTCTATTGCATCTTCAGCGTTACAGGCATAGCGCTTACCACGCGTAACTTCCGGTTGCATCGCGAGACTGAGCAAGCGCGTCAAAAATACCGGGTCCTTTTGCGCGAGTAGAGTCAATACACGAGTATCGCTAAGACTTTTCTCAGGTAAGGTCGTCAACATCGCCACCGACACCGGCAATGCCGGAATTGCAACATGTTGAACGCAATGAGCCAGCACCATTTCTATAGGTGAGCATTGTCCGACATCGATAGCAAATCTGGGGAGTTCAGCTGACAGCAAGATGATTGTTCAGTAATCCAGATGATTGGGGTTGATGTTATGCGCAGACGAGTGAACAGCACAACAACTCTCATGCCATATCTATAGGCAGCGATATGGTCGTGCAAGCGTATGTTCACTGTCAACTGTTAAATAGTAACCGGGAATTTACCGCAGGGTCACCACAATAATAATTTAGCTTGCCAAAAGAGAATGATATCAAGAAAACTATAGATACAAAAGTTTAGATGCCATTCTAGAAGTCATAGCAAAGACCGCCACTTCTAGTTTTGTGGGTAGTGACTGTCGAATGCTCAATAATATCCGCATGTTTTCCTAAACGGCTCTTCTTTATGATGCTCAGTCATCCCCAACGTTAAATCATATTGGAGTATTTCCAGATTTTCCTCACGGCTTTGACTGCTGCGTGTCGTGACTCTCTACGAGATGCGGTTTTGATAAACGATATTCCTATTCTTCTCAAATCATAGTGGTTTATTTAGCGTCATCATCAATCATCAGGATCTTATTCAAGACATGGCCCTGTCTGGGCGGTGAATAATTCGAGGAATTTTATTCTCCTGCTGTTGATCGCCAGGTGCGTGACTTTGGCAATGCTTCAGCTTGTCGTTGCCAAAGCGGTGGATCACTGGCTCTAGGGAGCAACGTCGTCCGGCGGATTGAGAATGTGCCGCGGCACTTGACGAGGGAATTTGCTTGTAAGCTGTACATAGGTATCCATCGCCTCAGTTAATAGCAGCGTCGGGCCATCATCTGGGCTGTCTGGCGTTTGCAGAAAGCAGCCGGTATATTCGCCGGGCTGGCCATTAATACCTTGTTCTTGGGTGATGACAACAGCGTAGCCGTTGATGACGGGGGTAATGCGAGTGAGTTTGCGAGGCATGAATCTATTACTGAAACTGCTAACGGCTTGCCGCTAGTAGAATTGCTCATTTGATAATTTGGCAATTATAGCAACAAATTGACCCCGCAACCTCCTCAATCATCTCGAATTAATGCTCTAAAGACAATAATTTAGCTATTAATTTTGATTGTTTAATAACGTTAAAATTGATGTGAAAATTCACGTTATTGAATTCCGGCGGAGATTCTGATTCCTATTGGCGCGGAAACGGACTGATAAATTCAATGCCATCCACCCATGCTTTTGTTGTCACTGCTGTTCCGGGTTTGTGTGCTCGACGTAGGAATGCCCGTCACGTTGCTTGAGTATGACGACTATGTCTCCCTGAACAAGGTAGGCTTTCCTTGCTCTGAAAACGCTGCCAGTGAGATCGTACAAATTGTGTTTTCCAGTCAATATACCGACGCCGATTGCTTTGGATGACTCGACCACGTTGAAAGTCGGAGCGTGTGCATTATTGAAGCTTAACGTGAAATTTATGACCGCCGGATTGGATGTGCAGCCTGCGTTAAGCTTATCGGCGTGCAGTTTCCATTGCGCGTTGTTGATATGAATGATGCCGTCGAAATCAACAACGTTGGATCGGTCGTCATAGCTTCCATCTGTTTCAAACGTTTTGATAGCGATGTCAGTTTTTGAATTTCAACCGGACTGGACAAACCAAAACCGACACGCCGAATTGCGTGCGTGCGATGAGAAGAACCCGACTACATTGCCGTTGTGTTTCAAAGCATGGAAGAGTGGATTGTCAAAACGAAGCAGGGTATCTGCCAGGCTATATTGTGAGATCGCTGCGAGGGATGGAGCTATGACCAGCGATTTAATAGATGAGGTCACGTTCATAGTAGTTGCCCCATGGAGGGATATGCTCGTGGGACAATAAGCGGATCAGAGAAGGAAATTCCCTGTTCTCATAGGAAGAATTGGTGGAGGCGGCGGGAATCGAACCCGCGTCCAGAAGTACTCTACAGACAGTTCTACATACTTAGTGCTATCAATTGATTTAACCCGCCCAACGCGGACGCACACGCTTTGGTAAGGCGAG
>Ga0116226_10001668_pt1 | contig 19305 bp, 17 predicted proteins | sample S1TSphfallax_FD_89692 | JGI IMG/M metagenome (GOLD analysis project Ga0116226, IMG submission 89692) | Host-associated microbial communities from peat moss isolated from Minnesota, USA - S1T2_Fa - Sphagnum fallax MG | ecosystem: Host-associated > Plants > Peat moss > Unclassified | place: USA... | reverse complement strand
TTTATGCCTGGTTGCCCAAGCTGGCGCAGGCATTGCAGAATGTCCCCCAACTCGCCGACGTCAATTCCAACCAACAGGAAAAAGGCCTGGAAACGGATATCGAGTACGACCGCGACACCGCCGCCCGTTTGAAGCTGACGCCGAGCCAGATCGATAACACACTGTATGACGCGTTCGGCCAGCGCCAGGTCTCGACCATCTACAACGCGCTGAACCAATATCATGTGGTGATGGAAGTGGCGCCGCGCTACTGGCAGAGCCCGGAAACCCTGAAAGACATCTATGTCAGCACTTCGGGCGGCAACGCGAGCGGTACACAGTCTACCGGGGCGCCGACTGGCACGGTGTCGGGGTCGAGTGCGTCGGGTACTGCGTCGAGCGGTTCGACCAGTAGTGCTTCCAGCACCACCACCCTGACCGCGTCCGCCATTGCCTTGGACTCCGCGCGCAATCAAGCCATCAACTCGATTGCCGCAACCGGGCATTCGAGCAGCTCGAGCGGCGCGCCGGTTTCGACCGCACAGGAGACCATGGTGCCGCTGTCGGCCTTTGCGACCTTTGGGCCGGGCAATACGCCGCTGGCGGTCAACCACCAGGGCAACTTTGCGGCGACCACGATTTCCTTCAATATCCCGCCCGGGGTTTCGCTTTCGGATGCGGTGCGGGAGATCAACCGCACCATGGTCGCCATCGGTGTACCCAACTCGATTCACGGCACCTTTGCCGGTTCCGCCCAGGCTTTCCAGCAATCGACCTCGAACGAGCCGCTGCTGATTCTGGCGGCGCTGATCACGGTCTATATTGTGTTGGGCATACTGTACGAGAGCTATATCCACCCGCTGACCATCCTTTCGACGCTGCCGTCGGCGGGGGTCGGGGCCTTGCTGGCGCTGCTGCTGTTCGGGATAGACTTCAGCATCATCGCCTTGATCGGCGTGATCCTGCTGATCGGCATCGTCAAGAAGAACGCGATCATGATGGTGGATTTCGCGCTGGAAGCGAAGCGGCGCGATGGCTTGAATTCGCGTGACGCAATCTATCAAGCTTGCCTGCTGCGCTTTCGGCCCATCATGATGACCACCTGCGCGGCCATCCTCGGGGCCTTGCCGCTGGCTTTCGGTACCGGTACCGGTGCGGAACTGCGCCAGCCGCTCGGCATCTCCATCGTCGGCGGTCTGCTGGTCAGCCAGTTGCTGACTTTATACACGACCCCGGTGGTCTATCTGTATCTGGATCGTGTCTCGGTATGGTGGGCCCGACGGCCCAGCAAAGCCCGCGCGACGCCGGTGGATGGCGCGGCATAACACGCGGTGCGAGTACGCCGCGCCGGGCCGCGCGGCGCGTCTACCTTGCTCCAAGATCGCCACAATCGCGGCGACGCGCGCCCTGTCTGAATCCCTTATTGCGCCGCCGCGTGCGCTTTCCATGCCTGCAAGGCTTGCAAGGTGTTCTGCACATGCTGATCCGGCGACAAACTGGTAAAGGAATAGATCACCTTGCCGTCCGGCGCGATCACATAGGACACGCGATTCGAGTACTTGACCAGGGGCAGCGTCGCGTCGTATTCGGTCATGATGTGGCGATCCGGATCGGCTGCCACCGCGAACTTGCTGCGGCACTCGCTGACCGAAAATTTATTCAGCGTCTCGATATCATCGTGCGAAATCCCGATCACGGTCGCGCCCAATGCCTGGTATTGGGGAATCGCATCGGCAAATTCATGGGCTTCGATGGTGCAGCCCTTGGTAAAAGCTGCCGGATAGAAGTACAGCACCACCGGGCCTTTTTGCAAAGCCTGATGTAACGAGAAGGTGCTGACCGAGCCGCCCAGCGAAGCCTGGGTGGTGAAATCGGGCGCCGGCGCGCCAACCGGCAGTGCCGCCTCGGCCGGCCGTGCAAACGCGCAAATCAGGGCGGCGGCAAGGGGTGCGACCACGCGGGCCATATGTGTGCTGCGGGTGCTAGGGGCGTTCGAAATAAGCTGCATCGTGCATTCCAGTCGACCGCCCGACGCCGGCGGCAAAATTCATCGAAGCGGCATGCGTCACCTGCCGCTTATCGATGTTGCCATAGCCGGACAATCTCTGCTGGCCGCGATGCGGCGCCTGGCGGCGTCCGCATCGCGCTATCGGCCCACCCCAAGCACTAGCGGCCGGCCGGAACGCTTAAAACGTTTCCCAATCGGAGTCCGAGTCGACCGGCGCCTTAATTGGGGCAGCTGTGCTTTTACGTCGCACGGCGGGCGCAGGGCTGGGGCTCGGTGCCTGGCTCGGTGCCGGGGCTGAGGCTGCTGCGGCCGCCGGCTCGACTGTAGCGCGGGCCGGTGTTGCGGTCGGGCGCGCCGTGATGCGTGCCTTGGCGGTCTGCGCGGTGCGCTGCGAGGTGGCCTGCGAGGTGGGCTTGAATAACGCCGGGCTGGCGGCGCCATTCGTGCTGCCATGACCGCCGGCAGTCTTGAAGCTGGACACCGTCTCCTTCAACTGCGCGGCCTGCTCCTCAAGCGAATGCGCGGCCGCCGAGGCCTCCTCGACCAGCGCCGCATTCTGTTGCGTCACCTGGTCCATCTGCGTCACCGCGATATTCACCTGATCGATGCCGGTACTCTGCTCGGCCGCCGCATTGGCAATCTCACGCACGATGCCCGTAACCCGGCCGATGGCCGCCTGGGCTTCCTGCATCGTACTGCCGGCTTTCTCGACCAAGGTCGAACCGCTGCCCACCTTATCCACCGAAGTCTGGATCAGTTCGCGGATTTCCTTGGCGGCCGTGGCGCTGCGCTGGGCCAGGGTGCGCACTTCGCTTGCCACCACCGCAAAACCCCGCCCCTGCTCGCCCGCACGCGCCGCTTCCACGGCGGCGTTCAAGGCCAGGATGTTAGTCTGGAAGGCGATCCCTTCAATCACCGAGATGATTTCCACCATCTTGTGGGATTCACCCGAGATGTCGCGCATCGTATTCACCACTTCGCCCACGATGCCGCCGCCGCGATTGGTGATGTCGGCCGCTGTGTCGGCCAGCTGGCTGGCCTGCTTGGCATTGTCGGCCGTCTGCCGCACGGTGGAAGTGATCTGCTCCATGCTGGCCGAGGTCTGCTCCAGCGACGCCGCCTGCTCTTCAGTGCGTTGCGACAGATCGGCGTTGCCATGCGAGATTTCCTTGGCGGCCGTCGCCACGCTATCGGCCGAAATCTTGATCTGCGAGATGGTGCCAATCAGGCCTTCGCGCATGCGCTTCATGGCGTAGATCAGGCTACTTTGATCACGCTCGTGAGTGTCGATCGCCAGCGTCAGATCGCCACCGGCGATACGCGTCGCGACCTCCACGGCGTAGCCCGGGTCACCGCCTATGGTACGTTGGATGCTACGGTTCGAGTACAGCATGATGGCGGCCAATATCACAGCAATAACAATCAGCAGCGCAATCGACCACAGCAGGGTCTGCATAAAGGCGGCGTCAATATCATCGACATAGGCACCGGTTGTCAGGATCCAGTCCCAGGGCTGATAGCGTTTGACAAAGGACACTTTGGGCACCGACTCGCTCGCACCCACATGCGGCCAAACATAATGAATAAAGTCGCCGTTTTCGGTTTTGCCTGCCGCGGTAATCATGTCATACAGGACGTTGCCCTGTGCGTCCTTGAAGCCGACCATGCTGCGCCCGTCCAACTCCGGTTTGATCGGATGCATCACCATCAATTCATCGGAGTTGGTGATGGAGACATAGCCATCGGTGCCGTAACGCAAGCCCGCCAAGCGCGCCAACGCCTGCTTCTGCGCATCGTCCTTGCTCATCGAGCCGTTCTGTACCAGTCCATCGTATTGCTTGATGATGCTCATGGCCAGATCGGTCACGTGCACCAGATCGGTCTTGCGTTCGTCCAACCTGATTTCGCGCGACATATACGCGTTGATGATGGACACGGCAAGCAGCGCGATCAAACTGATGATCAACGGCAGCCAAAGTTTCTGGCTGAACGTAAGCTTCTTCATGAACGGTACTCCTCACGACCCCGGCGACTCGATACATATTGCATAGCGGCTAGCTCTCCTCGTTTGTGACGACCATCGATCTATCGGCGCAGGCTGAAAAGCCAGTCGTCGCAGCACACGCGTGCAAACACTCGTGGCCCACTCGCTGCATTTAACGGCAGGAAACAGGAAAGCTTGAGGGATGAGGTAAAGAAGCGTCAGCGCTGGAAGGTTGAGGCCGGTCGTTCGGCCGCGCCGTTATTGCACCGCGCCCGGGCCGCGCTCTTGCACCAGCACCCAGGGCGAGACGACTACCGCCCATAGTTCGGGATCGCGCGCCACATAGTCGGCCGCAGCGGCGGCCTGCATGCGTTCGAGCATACCGTTGGCAAGCCAGGCGCTGACCTGGTCTTTAGCATCGAGGGCGACTGCTTCGGCCACCGACACCAGATCGAGTTCGGTGGCCACGCGCAGGAGGACCCCGCGCGCAAACAGCGGCTCCAGTTCCACCCAGTTGATCCGGGCGGTTTCGCCCAGCAGTTGCAGATACAGCGCACTGGCTTGATTCAATGCCGTCATGTGTCTTCCTTAAGCGGCGCGGTCCCGTCTTTCGGACTCCGGGTTCGGACTCCGGGCTCCGACTCAGGACCTGGACTTCGCGCTGGTACTCGGTACTCGTATCCCGAATCCGGTCGGTCGCGCCCAAGCCAGTGCGACTTGCGGGACATAGGGCGACTTGGGCGACTTGGGCGACTTGAGCGCGTAAGGCGAATTTTACCTCATGAGCCTGGCGCTCAACTCCGTGACCGCGTTGCAACCCAACAAGCCGAGCGACCGCTCGATCTCGCCGCGCAAGATGTGCAAAGCATGCGCGGCACCCTGCTCGCCGGCTGCGGCCAGGCCATACAGCGGCGCGCGACCGACCATGACGGCGTCGGCGCCGAGCGCCAGGGCCTTCAACACATGATTGCCGCGCCGAAACCCGCTGTCGACCAGCAAGGTCAGCTCGGGTACCGCCAGCCGGATCGCTTCGATCGCCTCCAATGGCGCGATGGCGTCATCGAGTTGGCGCCCGCCATGGTTGCTGATGACGATGCCATCGACGCCACATGCGCGCGCCCGGCGCGCATCGTCGACGCTCAACACGCCTTTCAACAGCAAAGGCCGCGACCAATGACGGCGGATCCGCTCCAGATCGCGCCACGTCACGCGCGGCTTGAGCTGCCCCGTGATGGCCGGCGCCCCACGCAGCGCGTTCAATTGTTCCGGCGGGAAAAATTCATGCAGATTGGCAAAACGCGGCATGCCATGCCGCAACAGGCCCGCCAACCAGCGCGGATGCCCCAGCAGATCCAGTTGATGTCGCCAGCTCAGACGCCCCGGGCTGCGATAGCAGCGCCGCTGCCATTCGCGGCCGCTGGCGATCTGCGCATCAGTGGTCACCACCAGCGCGCTGTAGCCGGCGGCGGCGGCGCGCTGGATCAGGTTGTCGGTCAGAACCGGATTCTCCAGGATATAGAGCTGCATCCATAAGGGTCCGCTCGCGACCGCCGCCACCGCTTCCAGTGTCGAGTTGGCAAAGCTGCTGAGGGTAAACGGGATGCCGTGCGCGCCCGCCGCGCGGGCCAAAGCCAGATCGCCATTGGCGTAAGCCAGGCCGTTGAAGCCGGTCGGCGCCACCACCAACGGCGTCGGCAGTTCGCCACCGAAGAGCCGGATTGCCGTGCTGCGCGACATCGTATCGATCAGTGTGGCCGGCACAAAGCGGTATGCGTCGAAGGCCGCTCGGTTGTGCGCCAAGGTACGCTCGTCCTCGACGCCGGACTCGATATATTCCCAGGCGAATGCAGGCAGCCGTCGCTGCGCCATCGCCCGCAGTTCATCGATAGACTGAACCCGCGAGAGGTCCGTACCCCGATAATATGTGCGCTTCACCTGTCTATCCTGTCGGTGTGTTCGTCAGTTCGATTTGCCCACGTGTCCGCTGCTCCGGGATGCTCAGCTCACGGCATGTCGGTAAGACCTTGTAGGAAATTGTCACGAACCGATGCCCACGGCGCGACAATGCGCGCTTAAAATAGCATACCGGCCCGCCCTGCGGGCGCGGACCCTGCCTGGGTCACCAACGAATCCGAGAGCCATGACACGCCACGCAGTACCCATCGCGAGAAATGTATTCGGCGAACCCCTCGTCGCCTGTTCGTTCAAACCCTTGACCGGATTTTTCCGTGACGGCTGCTGCAAAACCGACGATAGCGACGCAGGCAGTCATCTGGTCTGCGTGGTCGTCAGCGAAACCTTTCTGCGCTTCAGTCTGTTACGCGGCAACGATTTGATCACGCCGCGCCCCGAATGGAGTTTCCCTGGCCTCAAAGCCGGCGACCAATGGTGCTTGTGTGCACGGCGTTGGATCGAAGCCCACGAAGCCGGCGTTGCCCCGCAAGTGGTACTGGAAAGCACCCATGCGAAGATGTTGGAACTGGTCGATCTGGAACTCCTGAAAGCGCACGCCTACCAGCCGCAGGAAGCCGATTGACGGGGCGACCGCGCAGGCTTGCGTTGCCCTCGTTCGATCAAGCCGCGCTGTCTTTGGCTGCGCTGTCGTCGTAGCGTTCGACCCACGCGCTGCGATTGTCGGGCGCGACGTAATCTTCCGGCCAGAACTCGCGCAGATGCACGATGCGGCCCTGCTCCACCGTAAAGAAGGACAGCGCACGCGCATGTTGCACGCCATCACTGACCTCCACTTCCGTCACCACATCGCGCGCATCGCCGAATAGCCGGCGCAGCTTGAAGCACCAACGGCCATTGGCGGGATATTCGCGATTCACGCCGGCGAAATTGGTGCGCCCACGGATACGCTCGCCGGTTTGAGGCCATTCCAAAACAAAGGTGTCGGCCAAGACCTCGCCGACCGAATCGAAATCGTTGCTCGCCATCAACTGCCAAAACCGTTCTACCGTTTCAACGGCGCTGGAATGCATGGACACTCCTGTGATCAGAATGAACGCGCTGCAGGATACGCGTGGGGGGGCGCATGATCGGACTCAAGCGCGCACGCGCCGCCGGTGGCGCGCCAGAGCCAGTTCACAAATGCGCTCGCACAATTCGGCAAAGCCGATACCGCAGGCTTGCGCCGACTGTGGCAGCAGGCTGGTGGCCGTCAGGCCCGGCAAGGTATTGACCTCCAGACACCAAAGCCTGCCGTCATGGTCGAGGCGAAAGTCGGTGCGGCTGTAGCCCTCGAGCTTGAGCGCGCGATGCACCCGCAGCGCGATCTCCTGGGCGGCGCGCGCCACCGCTTCGGGCAGATCGGCGGGAAACACTTCGCGCACGGCAGCCGCTTGATATTTGGAGGTATAGTCGAAGATCTGATCCGGCTGCAGCAGTATCTCTCCGACCGTCAGGGCGCGATCATCCAGCACCCCGACCGTGATTTCCCGACCCGCAACAAAGCGCTCGAGCATCACCTGCGTATCATAGCGGCCCGCCAACGCAATCGCCGCGTCCAGTTGCGCCGGTGCGCTGACCACGCTCAAGCCCACTGTCGAACCCTGGCTCGCCGGCTTCACGACCAGGGGATAACCGAGTTGCACGCCGACCTGCTCGGGATCGACCGGTGCCATCAACCACGGCGGCGTCAAGATGCCTGCCGTCAGAAACAGGCGTTTGGCCAGATCCTTATCCATCGCCACCGCGCTGGCCGCGTGGCCGCTACCGGTGTAAGGCAGACCGGCCAGGTCCAACATGGCCTGCAGCGTGCCGTCCTCGCCGCTACCGCCATGCAAAGCCAGAAACACGACATCGATCTCGGCCAGGGCCGAGGACGTCAAAATATTGTTCGAGTCGGCGCGCAGCACGGCCAGGGCGTCGGCCTCCGGCGGCACGTCGTCGACGCGGGCCAGCAAGAATTGGGCTTCCTGCTCGGGGCTCAGAATACCGCGGGTGGTATCGACCGCCAGCACCGCGTGCCCGCGCTCGCGCAGGGCACGCACCACCTGCGCGCCGCTCGCGATCGACACATCGCGCTCTTCCGAGGTGCCGCCGAACAGCACGGCGATTTTCAATTTCGCTTGCGACATAGAGGGATGGATCTCTCACATAAGAGTCTGCATTTTAGCGTAGGCCGTCATCACTTATACCTACAGCAAGGGAAAGCAGCGAACCAACCAACGCGTGCGAGACAGCGTGCCGTGACCGCTGCGCATCGCACGGCGCCCACGAAACGCGTACCATCGAGGCAATCCAATCACCGCGGGTGTGCCGTGCTTCGGTACTAGGGCCACCCCAGACACCATGCGGAATAGATCGATTTTGCAGGGAACATTCTGGCAGCCCCGCTGTTTAGCAGCCACTATGTCGCGTACCAAGCCTTTCGGCTCGACGCTCACTCTTGTTTTGGCCTGCACGCTCTGGACGGTGGTGCTGCTCGGTGTCCTGCAACCTTGCCCCCTTTATGCCGCCACGCCAACGGCAAAAGCAGCGGTAAAAGCGACGTCAACGTCGACGAACCCGGCGACCCAGGACGGCGCAGACGCCGATGCGCCGGACGGGCCATTGCCAGCGCCGGTGCTCGACGAACCCAAGAGCAGTTCGCACCGCGAAATCGCGATCCTGGCAGGCGGCAGTTTCTGGGGGGTGCAAGGCGTATTCCAGCATGTGCGCGGCGTCTCGCAAGCGGTCGCGGGCTATTCTGGCGGTACCGGCGATACGGCTCACTACGATATGGTAAGCAGTGGCACGACGCGTCACGCGCAGGCAGTGGCGGTGGTGTTCGATCCGGCCAGGATCAGCTATGGCCGGATACTGCAGATCTTCTTTTCGGTTGCGCTCGACCCGACCGAGATCAATCGCCAGGGGCCAGACGTGGGGCTGCAGTACCGCTCGGCCTTGTTCGTTGCGTCGCCAGCACAGCGGCAGGTCGCGCTGCGCTATCGCTCGCAACTCAACAGCTTGCCGGCCTTTCGCAACCATCCCGTGGCGACCCAGGTCAACAACTACACGGGCTTCTTTGCGGCGGAGGCGTATCACCAGAATTTCGTCGCGCAGAATCCGGACGATACCTATGTCCGCACCTACGACCTGCCCAAGTTGGCCCGGCTAAAGCGTGATTTCCCGCACGACTACCGCGCCGATCCGGTGCTGGTCGACCTCGACGACGACAATTGAAACGTCAGGCGAGGCCCGGAGCAAGCCAGCGATCTGGCCGACCGACCCGGGCCGAATGGTTGATATGCGCCCTCACTCGATTCCGCTGGGCTCCGGCAACTTGAAGTTCGGTTGCGGCGCAAGCTGATTCGGAATGCCGGCGATCGGGCATTCCGGCGTCCCCGGGGTGTCGCGCGTCAAGGCCTCCACTGCTTCGCGCGCGCCGTCGGGATCGTGCACCCACTGACGATAAAACTCGAACGGACAGGCCGCCACGCCATTCACGTCCTCGCCTGAATTGATGGTGCCGGTATAGCCGCGATGCAACAGTTTGTACAGATGGTTCTGCGACTGCATGGTGCGGCGCGCATCGCGGATCAGGCCCAGGGACAGTTCCGCATACTGTATTCCCATTTCCTCTTCGCCGCATTCCCCCAATGAGCGGCCATCGAAACCGACTATCGCCGAATGGCCGAAGTAGGAATACACGCCGTCAAAACCGGATGCATTGGCCACCGCCACATAGACGTTGTTCATCCACGCCATGGTCTTGGCCACCATGATCTGCTGTTCCTTGGCCGGATACATATAGCCCTGGCAGCGCACCACCAGCTCGGCGCCGCGCATCGCACAGTCGCGCCAGATCTCGGGGTAATTGCCGTCATCGCAGATGATCAGACTGATCTTCATGCCTTTCGGGCCGTCGCTGACATAGGTGCGATCCCCCGGATACCAGCCTTCGATCGGCACCCAGGGCAAGATTTTCCGATAGCGCTGGACGATTTCGCCATGGTTGTTCATCAAGATCAGGGTGTTGTAAGGCACTTTGTGCGGATGATCTTCGTGACGCTCTCCGGTCAGCGAAAACACCCCCCAAACGTTGGCGGTGCGGCAGGCCGCCGCGAATATCTCGGTCTCGGCGCCGGGGATGGTGGCGGCGGTGTCCATCATCTCCTGGGCGTCATACATGATGCCGTGGGTCGAGTACTCGGGGAAGATGACCAGATCCATGCCGGGCAGCCCCTGTTTCATACCTATCAGCATCTCACCGATCTTGCGCGCGTTGTCGAGCACTTCGGCCTTGGTGTGCAGACGCGGCATCTTGTAATTGACGACCGCTACACCGACACAATCTTTACTGCTGGAAATATCACCATGTCGCATCGCATCCTCCTTCCGGATTGTTCAGGCGGCGCAGCGTGGAACCAGGGGCTTGCCGCCCTCGCACCCTGGCTTGCCCAAACCTAGCCGCACAAGCTGCAGTTGCCGCCTTTGCACACATGCAGCACGCTGGAACGGCCGGCACCGGCACGGGTGCCGGGGCCGGCCGCTGCGGCACCCGTCAATTGCTCGGCACGATTGCCGGGGGTCCAACGCTGCTTGACGTTCAGCGTCAGATTGCGTCCGGTCAGCATCGCTTCGGCGTGCACTTGGGTGGCGCAATAGGGACATGGCAGCGGCGCTTCGCGCGCGCTGACCGACAGGAGTTTTTCGAAAATGCCTTCGCAGGCAGGGCAACGTAAATCGTACAACGGCATGATGCGGCTCCTGGTTTCGATCGCTGGGCGAATACGGTGTGCCGCGCGCAGCCGCCAACTGGCAGCCGCGCGCGACGCTGTAGTCCGGTGTCGGTGCTGATGTCGTCAGTCCTTATGTCGTCAGTCCTTATGCCCCCAGTACGGGCGGTCGGCCAGCATGCCGGTCGGCACGATGCTCTTCTCGAAGATGGCCAAGGGCAAGGACACGGTGGCGGCGCAATTCGGAATATCGACGATGCCGCCGATGCGGCCCTCGACCGGCGCCGCGGTCAACAACATATAAGCCTGGGGACCGGTGAAGCCGAACTGGGTCAGGTAATCGATGGCCTTCAGGCAGGCCTGGCGATACGCCACCGTGGCGTCCATGTAGTAGTTCTTGCCGTTCTCGACACTGATACCTTCGAAGGTCAACCACTGGTCGTAGTGCGGCTTGACCGGGCTGGGCATAAAGATGGGCGCGGTCAGGTTGTATTTGGCCATGCCGCCTTTGATCAAATCGAAGCCGACATGGGTGGCACCGTCCATCTCGATCGCACCGCAAAAACTGATTTCGCCATCACCCTGGGAGAAATGCAGATCGCCCATCGAAAAGCCCGCCCCCTTCACATAGACCGGGAAGAAGATGCGCGTGCCGCTCGACAGATCCTTGATATCGGTGTTGCCGCCGTGCTCGCGCGGGGGCACCGTGCGCGCGGCTTCACTTGCCATCTTGTCGAAGGCGGCGCCGCGCACGCCCCGTAATACCGCGGTCGAAGGCTCGGGCGGCTTGGCCAGACCCAACGCCGCCAGCGGCGCTTCGCGGCGATTCCACTCGGCCAGCAATTCGGTCGACGGCAGACAACCCATCAATCCCGGATGGGTCAAACCCGCAATCCGCACGCCCGGGATATGGCGCGAGGTGGCGTACAGGCCTTTAAGGTCCCAGATCGCTTTGGCCGGGTCGGGAAAGTAGTCGCCCAGAAAACCGCCCCCATTGCTCTTGGCGAACACACCCGAAAACCCCACCGGCGTAATCGGCTTGATATCGAGCAGATCCACCACCAGCAGATCGCCCGGCTCAGCCCCTTCGATATAGAAGGGCCCCGTCAGGGGATGGGCGCGAGTCAGGTCGATATCGCGCACATCATCCGTGCTGTCGTTGTCCTTGATCTGTGCATCGAGAAAGTCCAGCGACTCGATGATGATTTCCTCGCCCGGTTTGACGCGCGACAGGAAGGGGATATCGGGGTGCCAACGGTTATGGCCCAGTTCGGGCTGTTCGGCGAGCGGCACACCGGGCTTGATGGTGAAATGTTGCATGACGTATCTCCGTGGTCTCGGGCAAAAATTCGTGGCGCGGCACGCCGGTGCCCGCCTCGGTCTCGGCTACGGGCCCGCTCGCGCGGGCCGCGGTCAACTGGCTGGATAAGCGCTGGCGAGGCAGCCTGCCTGGTATCCGCCGTTGACCGTGTCGTCTTTGATGCGAGTGCACACGCGAGCGGTCCAGTCGGCCTTGGCGACCACTTCGCCGTTGGGCAGGGTGCCGCCGCGCGCATCGAATTGCAGCAGGCACACCGGGCAGGTCTGTACCGACGAGGCAGCGCGGCCTTTATGCCGGTCGGTAAAGCCGGCGTTGCCAAAGCGGTTGTAGTACATATATCCAATCATCATCTGGCTCCTTCAAAGTGAATCGGTCGGTACGGCATACGCTGCGTCACCCCGCTTCAAACCGATAAATAGCGGCTGACTTTGGCGATATCGACTTCGTCCCGCCGGTTTTCGTGCACAAACTGCCCTTTCTCGATCACCACCAGGCGGTCCGCGATTTCCATCGTGAAGCTCAGCACCTGTTCGGAAACGATGATGGTGAGATGTTTGAGCGAGCGGATTTCCTTCAGGGACCGCGCGATATCCTTGATGATCGAAGGCTGTATCCCTTCAGTGGGCTCGTCGAGTAGCAACACTTTGGGGTTGGTCACCAGGGCTCGCGCGATTGCCAGCTGTTGTTGCTGTCCGCCCGACAAATTGCCGCCCTTGCGCCGCTGCATGTCGTACAACACCGGAAACAGTGCAAAGATCTCGTCGCTGACCTTGCCCTGCGCGCTTTTCGGCAAGGCTGCACGGATGTTCTCCAACACCGTCAAGGTCGAAAAAATCATGCGGCCCTGCGGCACATAGGCAATCCCGCGTGCCACGCGCTCATGCGCAGGCAGGTTCGCGACGTTGACGCCGTCGATTTCTATGCTGCCGCTACGGCAAGGCAATATGCCCATCAGCGACTTGAACAAGGTGGTCTTGCCCATGCCGTTGCGTCCCATCACGGCCACGATCTCGCCCTGCGCGGCGCTCAGGTCGATCTGATGGATCACTTCGCTCTGACCGTAGCCCGATACCAGCCCGCTGACCTTGAACATATCTTTCCCCTAAGTAGGCTGAATTCAGCTCAATGTCCGAGATACACTTCGATGACCTTGGGATTGGCCTGCACCGACTCCATGCTGCCGTCCGCCAGTACCTTGCCCTGATGCAGCACGGTGACGCGATGCGCGATGTTCTTGACGAACTCCATATCGTGTTCGATCACCACCACGGAGCGATTTTTGGCCACCCGGCCCAACAGCTCCGCCGTTTTCTCCCGTTCCGACACGCTCATGCCAGCGACGGGTTCGTCCAGCAACATCAGCTCCGGGTCCTGCATCAGCAACATGCCGATCTCCAGCCACTGCTTCTGACCGTGGCTGAGCAACTCGGCGGTCTGGTCCAGCAGATCCCCCAGGAACACCTCTTCCGCAATCTGCCGGATACGTTCGTCGACCTCGCGCGTGCGCTTGAAGGCAATCGCCCCAAACACGCTGCGTCCGCGAGGAAACGACACTTCCAGGTTTTCGTAAGTGGTCAGGTTCTCGTAAATCGAGGGGGTCTGGAATTTGCGCCCAACGCCGGCGCGCACAATCATGTGCTCGCTCATCTGGGTCAGTTCCAGCCCCTTGAACTTGATGGTGCCGCCGGTCGCGCGCGTCTTGCCGCTGATCAGGTCCAACACCGTGGTCTTGCCGGCACCGTTGGGTCCGATCACCACGCGAACTTCGTTTTGATCGATATACAGATTGAGACCATCGACCGCTTTGAAGCCGTCGAAGGACACCGTCAGGTCCTCCACCGTCAAGACAAAATCTTTCTGAGCCATGTGCTTCTCCGCCTGCGTTCTATCGGTTGCGCCTGCGCCCTGGGGTCACGGACGCGTTGGTATCGGGTTGTGTCTCAGTGTCCGGAAGGGCCGCCGCTCGGTGCCAGCCCGACGCGTTTGCGTAGTGCGGCGAACGGGATACGCGCTACCCAGGGCGCGCCATAGCGCTCGAACAGGCCAGCCAGACCATCGGGAAAGAACATCACGACTGCGATGAACAGCGCGCCCATCAGGAACAACCACACTTGCGGGAAGCTTTCCGAGAAATACGACTTGCCGAAATTCACCAGCAAGGTGCCGTAGACCGCGCCGAACAGCGACATCCGGCCGCCGACTGCACAGAAGATCACCATCTCGATCGATGGCACGATGCCGACAAAGGACGGCGACATAAAACCGACCTGCAAGGTGAACATGGCGCCGCCGATGGCCGAGAACAACGCCGCCACCGAGAATACGAAGATCTTCACGGCCGACACGTCATAGCCGGAAAAGCGCACTCGCTCCTCCTTGTCGCGCATGGCCACCAACAACTTGCCGAGCTTGGTCGAGAGCAGAAATTTGCCCAATGCAATGCAACCGAACAACAAGGCTGCGTTGACGAAATACAGGATGTAGCGCGCCGAGTCGGTGCGAATATCCCAGCCCAGCATGGTGCGCAGATCGGTAATGCCGTTCACGCCGCCCGTCAGACCTTGCTGGCCGATGATCAATACCGAGAGGATGGCGGCAATGGCTTGGGTGACGATGGAGAAATACACGTCGCCCACGCGTCGCTTGAACATCGCCGCACCGAGCACGAAGGCGAGCAAGGTCGGCACCACCAGCACCGCCAGCAAGGTAAAGCCGAAGCTGCGGAACGGCACCCAGAAGAACGGCAAATGCGTGATCTGATTCCAGTCCATGAAATCCGGAATGCCCGGGGTCGACTGGATCTTGGTGCTGATCGGATCGGACGCCTCCAGCTTGAGGAACATCGCCATGCAATATCCACCCAGACCGAAAAACACGCCCTGCCCCAGGCTCAGAATGCCGCCATAGCCCCAGCACAACGTCAGGCCTATGGCGACAAAGGCGTAGGACAGGTATTTGCCCACCAGATTGAGACGAAAGATATCCAGCGTCAGCGGCAGCAGGACCAGGATCAGGAGCGCCAGGCAGACAAAGCCCAGTACTCCTTTGCGGCCACCCAGCCAGTTCAGTTTTTCGGCGTTCATCGCGTGCTCCAGAGTTCCAGGGTTAGCGCCTGACCTTGACGGCGAACAAGCCTTGCGGACGTATCATCAGGATCACGATCACGGCCGACAGCGTCAGCACCTTGGCCATCGATCCCGACAGGAAGAACTCCATGGTCGAGCCGACTTCGGCAATCGAAAAGGCCGAGGCGATCGTGCCGAACAGGCTTTGCGCGCCACCGAACACCACGGTCAGAAAGGTATCAACGATATAGAGCGAGCCGCTAGTGGGTCCGGTCGAGCCTATCGTGGTGAAAGCCGCGCCGGCGATCCCGGCAATGCCGCAACCGAGCGCAAAGGTAAGACGATCGACCTTGCTGGTATTGATACCGATGGCACCCGCCATGACCCGGTTCTGGGTCGTCGCGCGCACCTTGACGCCCCATTGCGATTTGTACAGAAATAACAGCAACGTGCCGGTCAACACCACCGTCACCACCATCACCATCAAGCCATTGATCGGAATATCGAGCCCTGGCATGGGTTCGAGCGAACCCATCAACCAGTTGGGCAGCTCCGGGCTGACTTCCTCCGAACCGAAGACGGAACGGAAGGTTTGCTGCATCGCCAGCGACAGGCCCCAGGTCGCCAGCAAGGTGTCGAGCGGACGGCGGTACAAGTGGCGTATCAACAGCCATTCGACCAGATAACCGATGCCGAAGGCGATGGCGAAAGAGACCAGGATGGCGACAAAGAAATACACGGGTTGCAGTCCCGGCACGTACTTTTGAGTCAACACCGACAACACATAGGTGGTATAGGCGCCTATCGTCAGAAACTCGCCGTGCGCCATATTGATCACACCCATCTGACCAAAGATGATGGCCAGACCCAATGCCATCAGCAGCAACACGCTGAAAACCGAGAGCCCGTTGAAGCCCTGCATCACGACGATCGTGCCGAACTGAGAGAACCATGCCATGGTATGTCTCCTGCGCGGCGGGCTTGCGCCCGCCGCAAGGGTGATTCGAAATACCGCGTCTTGACCGGATTTACTGATAGCCCTTGGGGAAAGGATTCGGTTCGATCAGCTCGGACTTGTAGACCACCTTGAACTGGCCGTCCTTCTGCCCTTCGCCGACCAGCGTGTTACTCCACAGGTGATGGTTCGGGTGGATCTTCACATAGCCTTCCGGCGCATCCTTGAACTCGATACCGGGCGAGGCGGCAACCACCTTGTCGACATCGAAGCTCTGCGCTTTTTCGACCGCCATCTTCCATAGCCACGGGCCCAGATAGGCGGCCTGCGTCACGTCACCGATCACCGCATCGGCGCCATATTTGGCCTTGAAGGCTGCGACGAATTTTTGATTGGCTTCGTTGTCCAGGCTCTGGAAGTACTTCATGCATGAGTAGAAGCCTTCGAAGTTCTCGCCGCCTATGCCCAGCAGTTCGTCTTCCGTCACCGAAATCGTCAGCAGGGTCTGCTTGTCGCCAGTGACGCCCGCTGCCTTCAATTGCTTGTAGAACGCCACATTGCTGCCGCCCACCACGTCGGCAAAGATCACGTCGGGTTTCTTGAGCTTGATTTTGTTGATCAGCGAACCGAATTGCGTATTGCCGAGCGGGTAGTATTCTTCGCCGACCACTTCGCCCTTCAGTACATTCTCGATATGTTTGCGCGCGATCTTGTTGGAGGTGCGCGGCCAGATATAGTCCGAGCCGACCAGATAGAAGGTCTTGGCCTTCTTTTCTTTCGCTACCCAGTTAAGACCGGCCAATACCTGCTGAGTCGCTTCTTGGCCGGTGTAGAACACGTTCTTCGATTGCTCCAGACCTTCATAGAAGGTCGGGTAGTACAGCAGACCGTTGTCCTTCTCGAACACCGGCAGCACGGCCTTGCGCGAGGCCGAGGTCCAACAGCCGAAGACGGTCGCGACGTGGTCGTTCTCCAGCAGCTTCTTGGCTTTTTCGGCGAAGGTGGGCCAATCGCTGGCGCCGTCTTCCTGAATGATCTTGATCTGCCGACCGAGGATCCCGCCGCTTGCGTTGATCTGATCGATCGCCAGACGCTCGGCCCGGATCGAACCGGTTTCGCTGATCGCCATGGTGCCGGTCGCGGAGTGCAGTTGGCCCACCGTGACGGTGGTATCCGTGATGGCCAGGCCGGTGGTGTTGACCTTGGCAGTCGGTAGCGTCGCGCCCAGCGACGGGCGTGACATCAACATGAAAGGCAGCGTTGCCAGTCCCAGGCTGATCTTGCGGCGCGTCGGCGAAACCATGGCCTGCTCGGCAGGCGGAACATCGCGCGTGTCATCGTCAAAGCTGTGTGTCATTTTGGAGTCCTTTTTTTGCCAAGATGTCAAATCGGCTTGTCGCGTATCGCAGGGTCGGCCCCTGTCGCCGTGACGCGGGATAAGTGGAACGGCGAATGCAGAGTAGGTATCCGAAAAAAGCATCGGAATACGTCATTTGGCGTAGTGCTGCGGCGCAATAACGTGCCCCCCAGGCTGGACGCCGAGCGCAGCATCGGAAATATTTCCGGGCCTGGCGGTCGGGTGGGCGATATACGTCAAGCGACGTATAGGACTGCCTAAGCTGCTGCGCTTAAGATGAAGTGCGGACACGCACAGCGCAGTGGGCGGGTGCCACCCATGCGCTGCGGCAGTGCAGCAATGTCAGTTGCCGGGGCTGGCCATGCCCGTTTCTGGGCAAACCTGGCGACCGCCGCGCGGCCAGCGCGCTGGCGCGGCGCGCGGGACACTCATGACATGGCACGGTGTTTGCGGCGTATACGCCAGACCTCGGTTTTCGACCTGGAAATGTGGATGAATCAGCCGTTTGACGCAGGCGCCACAAGCGCACCGCCAGTTCAGCGCATCATCAAAGTGCGCCGCGACTACAACACCTTGGTGGCCGACGAGACCATCGAGGACTACGCCTTGCGCTATACGCCACGCGCGTTTCGCAAGTGGTCCGAATTCCGGGTGGCAAATACCGCTTTTGGCGCGGTGTCATTTTTGGCCTTGGAAGCGATTGGGGGATCGATCACCGTCAAATACGGTTTCACCAACGCGCTGTGGGCCATCCTGTTTGTCAGCGCCCTGATTTTCATCACCAGCCTGCCGATCAGCTATTACGCGGCAAAGTTCGGTCTCGATATGGACCTGCTCACGCGCGGGGCCGGTTTCGGCTATATCGGCTCCACCATCACCTCGCTGATCTACGCGTCGTTCACTTTTATTTTCCTGGCGCTTGAAGCCGCCATCATGGCTTTGGCGGTACAGCTCTGCTTTCATATCCCGTTATCCCTCAGCTATCTGATCTGCGCGCTGGTGGTGATTCCTTTCGTGACCCACGGCATTACATGGATCAGCCGGCTGCAGGCCTACACCCAGCCGCTATGGATCATATTGCTGGTCTTGCCTTATGCGGTCGTCACCTGGAAGGATCCCGACCTGGTGCGACAATTTCCGAGCTTTCTGGGCATCGGTGGCGGTGACGGCAATTTCGACTTCCTGATGTTCGGCACCGCCTCCACCGTGTTGATTTCACTGATTGCACAGGTGGGCGAGCAGGTCGATTTTTTACGCTTCCTGCCGGAAAAAACTCGGCGCAATCGCTGGCGCTGGTATGCCGGCATGTTGTGCGCGGGTCCGGGCTGGATTGTGGTCGGCGCCTTGAAGTTGATCGGCGGCGGCTTCCTCGCCTTCCTGGCAATCCAGCAGGAAGTCCCGCCGCACCGTGCGGTCGAGCCGACCCAGATGTATCTGGTGGCGTATAAATATGTGTTTTCGGCACCGGAATGGGCGCTCATCATCACGACCTTCTTCGTGATCATGTCACAGCTCAAGATCAATGTGACCAATGCCTACGCCGGTTCGCTGGCCTGGTCGAATTTCTTTGCGCGATTGACCCATAGCCACCCGGGGCGTCTGGTGTGGCTGGTGTTCAACGTGCTGATTGCCTTCATGCTGATGGAGCTGGGCGTATTCCGGGCGCTCGAGCAGGTGCTGGGGCTGTACTCGAATATCGCGATCAGCTGGGTCGGTGCGGTGGTCGCGGATCTGCTGATCAATAAGCCGCTGGGACTGAGCCCCAAGGGTATCGAGTTCAAGCGCGCCCACCTGTACGATATCAATCCAGTCGGCGTGGGTGCCATGCTGATTGCCTCGGCCCTGTCCATCCTGGCCTACAGTCATGCGCTGGGTCAATTGGCCCATGCGTTTTCGGCCTTGATTGCGTTGGTGGCCGCCTTGATCGCGTCGCCCTTGATTGCCTGGGCGACCGACGGCCGCTATTACATC
>Ga0116226_10001667_pt1 | contig 19308 bp, 18 predicted proteins | sample S1TSphfallax_FD_89692 | JGI IMG/M metagenome (GOLD analysis project Ga0116226, IMG submission 89692) | Host-associated microbial communities from peat moss isolated from Minnesota, USA - S1T2_Fa - Sphagnum fallax MG | ecosystem: Host-associated > Plants > Peat moss > Unclassified | place: USA... | reverse complement strand
CGTCGCGCTGATCGAGTGCGGCGGCGTCGGCGTCCTCACCTACGTGATCGCCCTGCTGGCGTTCGGCCGGACAAGGTCGCGGGTTCTGATCGGGACCCTGATGGCGCGCCGGCTGCCTGTCCCTTGACGTTGGGGCCAGGCACCTCGAAGGCCAAGCCACCTGGTGCCGACGCGGAGGGTCGAACTCCGGACCTACTGATTACGAATCAGTTGCTCTACCACTGAGCTACGTCGGCGTCGCGCGGCTTATAGCCGCGCGGGGAGGGGGCCGCAACCGGGCCAGCTTCGGTGGGGCCATGGCGAACAGGGCCGATCGAATTTGGCGGATGGGGTGGGATTCGAACCCACGGAAGTCTTGCAACTTCGCCGGTTTTCAAGACCGGTGCCATAAACCACTCGGCCACCCATCCGGCGCCGCGCGGCGGACGCTAGCCAACGCGAACCGCTGCCACAAGGTCGCGTCGACAAACCGGGGCCGCCTCAAGACCCAATGGAAACGTTACCGTCATCGGGGCTTCCGGCGGCCGGTAAGGCGGGTTAATGGTTGCTGAAAAGGTGTTAATCGACGCATGAAATTTCGCTCGCTCGCCCGCGCCGCCGCGCTGCCCCTCGGGCTGGCGGCGACGGTTCCTCCCGCCCACGCGCAGGCGCCCGACCCTGCCGGCATCTGGACCATCCAGGACGAGAATGCCTCGATCAGTTCCGCCGCGCTGACCGACCGTTACTACGTCAACGGCCTGCGGCTCGGCTACACGACCCCCGAAGGCGGCGAGCCGGACCTGCTCGCCGGCGCCGCCAACGCCGTGTGGGGCGGCGGCGCGGTCCGCTTCTCGTTCGATCTGAGACAGCAGATCTACACGCCCGCCAACACCCAGGCCAACCCGCCGCCGCCCGGCGACCGGCCCTATGCCGGCGTTCTGCTCGGCACGTTCGGGCTGCTGCGCGACGTGCCGGACAGCCGCTCGATGCTGGGACTGTCGCTCGGGGTCGTCGGGCCGGCAGCGCTGGCGCGGCAGGTGCAGAACGGCTTTCACGACCTAATCGGCCAGGGCCACACCGAGGGCTGGGACGCCCAGCTTCACAACGAGCCGCTGCTGCAATTCACCAGCGCGCGGACGTGGCGGCTGCCCACCGGCACGCTCGGCGGGTTCGAGACCGACGCGCTGCCCGATCTCGCGGTCGGCCTCGGCAATCTGCGGATCTATGCGCAGACCGGCCTGATCATGCGCATCGGCCAGGGGCTGGACTCCGACTACGGTGCCGCCCGCGTCGCGCCGGGGCCCTCGGGCTGGGATGCGTTCCGCCCGACGCGGCCGTTCGCGTGGTACGTGTTCGCCGGCGCCGACGGGCAGGCGGTGGCGCACGACATCACGCTGACCGGCAATGATTTCCAGGACAGCGCGCACGTGACGCTGACGCCGTTCGTAGGCGAACTGGAAGGCGGGCTCGCGATCATGGCGTTCGGCACGCGGCTGACCTACACGCAAATCGTGCAGACGCAGCAATTCGCGCACCAGAAGGGCGGTCCGCACCAGGTTGGCTCGCTGGCGCTGTCGGTGCGCTTCTAGCCGCGCCGTCCCCGCCAGACGCCGGCGCCGAGCAGTCCGAGTGCTGCCGCCGCCCCGGTGACGGCCCAGCCGGTGTAGAGCGGTGCGAAGCTGAACCGGATTTCCGACGTGCCGGCAGGCAGCGAGACCGCCTGGAAAATCTCGTCGATCGGCGTGACCGTTGCTGGCGCGCCGTTGACGCGGGCGCGCCAGCCGGCGTCGAAGAATTCGCGGCGCACCAGCGTCGCCGGCGCGTCGCAGACGGCCGAGACCGTCTCGCGCACGGTCTGGGTCAGCACGCAGGCGGCGCCCCGCGCCTCGACATAGGGCGCGGGGTTGGGCAGTTCGAACACGTCGGCAATGGCGCTGCGGAAGATTCGGGGTTCGGCGGGCGCGCCGTGGAACGGGTCGCTGTTCACCGGCGCCAGGACATAGCGCACGCCGATCGCCGCGAACGCGTCCGCCCGCCGTGCCAGCGCCTCCGCACGAGTCTCCTGGCCGGGTTCGGCGGGCGGAATCGAGCCGATGAACAGAATACTGTCGGCGCCGGGGTCCAGGTGCTGATGGATGTAGCCGGTCCACGTCAGCGGCACCGGCAACATGTTGTAGTTGATCGAGGCAATGCCAAACCGCGCCCCCCAATTTGGCGCCAGCGGGCCAAGCGTGTAGATGCGCTGCCATCCCAGATGTCCGCGCAGGAAGCTGACGAGGCTCCAATCCATCGGTAGCTTGCGCGTGCCCGACAGCAGCGGCAATGCAAACACGAACGCCGCGTAGCCGGTCAGGACGGCACCAAGCATTCGGGCGCGCGCTCCGCCGGGCGCCCGCCAGACAAGGGCAATGACCGCCAGCATCGCGACGGTTCCCATGTAAGCACTTATCACGACATAGGCGGCGTGCAGACGGCTGATATGCAGCACCGGGACAATCCAGGGGCGCGCGACCCAGGCGGTTGCAACCAGCAGTGCTAGCAGCACCACGCCGGCGCCGACGCGGGCGGCTAAAACGGGCGGTCCGCGTTGCACCCAATCTTCGATGCCAAGGCAGGCCAGCAGCAGGCACGCCGTCTGGTACGACGGAATCGCGTAAAGCGAGAACGCCGCCTTCTGCACGAACGGAATCATGTCGAACGCCGGCGCGATGCCGGGCACTTGCAGGGATTTTGCGATCGCGAGCAGCATCCAGGTAGCCAGCACCCAGCGCAGGCCGCGCCTTCCGTCGCGCCGCGTCAGTGCCAGCAGGGCAAGCCATACCACCGGCAGGCCCAGATAGCCGACGGCCGTGTAACCGGGAGACGTTTGGCCCAGCGGCCCCTGGATGTAGGGGACGAGAAGCAGCGCCCAGACAGAAGGATCGGTCAGCCGGTCGCCCATGACGGCGTGACCGCCGATGTCGCTGCCAGGCAACGCCATCAGGAATGGCACCGTCGCGGGCGCGGACAACAACAAGCCGATGACAGCGGCCACCGCCAACTTTCGCGCCAGCGCAAGGCCTGCGCGCCCGCTCTCCGCGGCCACGATGCGCCAGACCGCCAAGCTTACCGCCAGCAGGGAATTCAAATATGCGACTTCCGGGAATCCCCCATACAGAGAGGCTGCGATCCCTACCGCCACCCAGGCCCAGCCGCCCGGATGCCTGGCGCGGGCGAAGTGGGCGGCACGTTCGATGCCGAGCAGGATGAGCGGGAGAAACGGCAGTGGATTGATCGGGGCGTGCGCCCACCAGGCGAAAGACCCGTTGAGTTCGAACAGCACAGCTCCAAGCACCGCCAGCCGGCGCGGCATGCGCCATTCACGCAGTAGCCCCAACATCGCGAAGCCGCCGACCACCTGAAGGGCGATCTTGTTCCACAGCACGCCGTCGCGCAGCGCCAGCAGCAGGGTGAACGGCAGGAACAGCGGCGCCGGCTGTGCCTCCGCCGCTAGGGACATGCCGACCCAGGTATAGGGGTTCCACCAGGGCACGATGCCCTGCAGCCATTGTTGCGCCGCGAACCCGCCGAGGGCGGCGGTGGTGAAGCCGGCGTTCGGATCGAGCCATCCTGGAAGGCCCGGCAGACCGCCGTGCGGTGCGCGCTCGGCTAGCCCGCCGGTGATGTAGATCGGGTCGGAACTCAGCCCCAGCAGCCAGAGCGGCGAGTGGATGAGAAACGGTGTCGCCAGCAGCACGAGCCAAGGCACGTACGGCGCCGACGGCAGAGACAGGCGCATGGAAGGCGAACCTCGCAACGCGACTAGCATCGATATCGCACGGCGCGGCGCATCGCCAGGGGGGATGCCCAAGCGAATGTTGACCGCCTGACTCATTGCCGCAACGCGGCGCGCTGTGGCACATCCGCGCGCATGGTCACACGTCGTACACTCCTCGCCGCCGCCCCGCTCGCGGCGACCGCACTCGCATCGGTAACACAAGCCCGCGCCGACGCCGGCAGTTTCCCGGCATTCATCGCCGGCGTTCGCCGCGATGCGGCAAAACTCGGCATTTCCGAGCCGGTGCTGGACCGCGCTTTCGCCGGAGTCCACGCCAACCAGCGCGTCATCGACCTCGACCGCAACCAGCCCGAGTTCAAGCTCACCTGGGCGCAATACCGGGCGCGCATCGTTTCGGACGCGCGGGTGGCCAAGGGGCGCTCGGTCTACGCGCTGCACCGCGAGTTGCTGGAGAAGGTGGCGGCACAGTACGGCGTGCCGGCCGGCATCATCGTCGGCATCTGGGGCCTCGAATCCGACTACGGCGCCGAGACCGGCGGCTTCAACGTGATCGAGGCGCTGGCGACCCTGTCGTGGGAGGGCAGACGGGCGGCGTTCTTCCGCTCCGAACTGATGGACGCGCTGCGCATCCTGCAAAGCGGCGACATCGCCGCCGCGCAGATGACCGGCAGCTACGCCGGCGCGATGGGACAGACCCAGTTCATGCCGGACAGTTTCCTGAAATACGCGGTGGATTACAGCGGCACCGGGCGGCGCGACATCTGGGGCGATTTCGGCTGCGTGTTCGCCTCCACCGCCAACTACCTCGCGCGCGAAGGCTGGCAGCGCGGGCTGCCGTGGGGCGAGAAGGCGTTCGTGCCGGCGAACTTCGACCCGTCGCTGTCCGGCCGCGACCATCGGCGCCCGATCAGCGCCTGGCAAAGCCTCGGCGTGGCGCCGATGGGCAAGCGGCCGGTGCCGCTCGACACGTCGGCCGCGGTGCTGCTGCCGGACGGCGTGACCGGCGAGGCGTTCCTCGCCTACTACCCTAGCTTCCTGGCGATCCGTCGCTACAATCCATCCGATTTCTACTGCATTTCGGTGGGCTTGCTCGGTGATCTGGTGACGTCTTGAGAGCGGGCGACGCGGCGCGATGGACGGCCGCGCTGCTCGTGGCCACGCTGGGCCTGGCCGGGTGCCACCTGATCAAGTCGCCGCCGCAGCCGCCGCCGACCACACCGCCGCATTTCGTGCTCGGCGGCTCGTACCAGGCGGACGGGATGTGGTTCTATCCGCGCCCGCAATTCGACCTGGACGAGACCGGCCTCGCCGTCGTCACCACCCGGACCTCCGGGCTGACGGCGGACGGGGAGGCGGCGGACCCGACCGCGCTTGCCGCCGCGCACCCGACGCTGCCGCTGCCGGCGCTGGCGCGCGTGACCAACCTCGATACCGGCTTGCAGGTTTTGGTCCGCGTCAACGATCGCGGGCCGGGGCGGCGCGGCCGCATGATGGCGCTGACCCCGCGCGCCATCGCGCTGCTTGGCGGCGGCGGGGCCACGTTGCTGCGGGTCCGGATGCAGGTTGTGGAACCGGAGAGCCGGCAGATGGCGGCCGAGCTGACGGCGGTGGAAGCGCCACCGGTGCCGATCGCCGCCGCCCCGCCCGGCGAGGTCAAGGCCGAGGCGCTGGCGCCGCCGCCCGGCATCCGGCAGGCGGCGGCCCGCCCGCTGGCCACCGGCCCGCTCCAGAAATCGGTCGCGGCGGCATCCGCCGGCGCACCCGTGCCGCTGCGTCTGCCCGAGCAGGTCTGGCAGGGACCGCCGCATCCCGGTGCGCTCTATGTCGAACTCGCGACATTCAGTAAGCTGGCGGCCGCCGAGGACATGCGGCGGCGATTCGCCCGGCTCGGGGCGCAAACCTCGACGAGCTACGAGGCGCCGCGCGAAAGCGCCTATCGCGTGCGCATCGGCCCGCTGCCGGACGTGGCGGCGGCGGACGCGGCGCTGACCCGGGCCCTCGCCGCCGGGGTCGCCGATCCACGAATCCTCGTCGAATAGGCGAGCGGAGGAGGGGGGAGAACGGCAATGCGGACGTTCGCGCGCGGCTAGGAATGCGCATCTGCGTTCTCGGCAAGCGCGGCAGCGTCGTCGGCTGGGTCGAGGGCGCAGTCGCCGGGTGGCGGACCGCCGGGCACACCGTGCTGCCGGTGATCTACCGTGACACGCGGATGTTTCCGGCGCTGGAGCAGGCGCTGTTCTCCGAACTGGTCGGCGCGCCGCGCGCGGTCCTGCTCGCCCACCGCATCCGCGCCTTCGCGCCCGATCTGATCGTCGCGCCCGACGCCTTCAGCGCGCCGCGGAGCCTGCTGGCACGCATCCGCCGCATCCCGGACCCGCCGCCGATGATCGGCTGGGTCGGCGACCTGTTCGGTGAGCCGGCGCGCGAACGGGCCGGCTACTTCGATGCCATCGGCTATACGGACAGCGGGCTGGTCGCATTGCACAGCGACATGTCGCTGCCCACCGACGCCTTCTTTCTGCCGCACGCCGCGAACCCGCTGCTCGGCGAGGGCGAGTGGACCGGCGCCAGACGCCGCCCGCGCCTCGTGTTCGTCGCCCACCCGACGCCGGAGCGGCTGGCGACGGTGCGCGCGCTGCGCCAGCCGGTCGATCTGCACGGGCCGGGCTGGGATGTCGTGCGCGGCGGCGTGCATGTGGTGAACGCGCGCCGCATTCCACTCGGCCGCGTCGGCTCGCTGTACCGCGCCCACGCCGCCGTCCTTAACATCCGCAATGAAAAACACGTCCTCAACGGCCTGAACCAGCGGCATTTCGATGCGTTCCTGTGCGGCGCCGCGCTGATCAGCGATCCGCAGACGGACCTCGACCATTGCTTCGACATCGGCAGCGAGGTGGTGGTCTGGCGCGAACCGGCGGAGATCGACGCGATCTCGGCGCGGCTGCGGAGCGACCTGGACTGGGCTGCCCGCCTCGCCGCCAACGGCCGCAAGCGGGTGCTGGCGGAGCACACCTATGCGGCGCGGCTGCTCTCGCTGATCCGGATCGCGCGGATCGCCGTCTGACGGACGGCTACCCCAGCATCCGCCCGCCGTCGGCGTGCAGGTGGGCGCCGTTGATGTAGGCGCCGGCGTCCGAGCAAAGCAGCAGCGCCGGCCCGGCCAGATCCTCCGGCCGGCCGAACCGCTTTGCGGGTATCCGCTCCAGCAGCCAGGCGCGGCCGGCGGGGTCGGCGAGCTGGGCGCGGTTGCGCGCCGTCTCGATGGCGCCCGGCGCGAGGTTGTTGAAGGTGACGCCCTGCGCCGCGTACTGCCGCGCCAGCGCCAGCCCCCAGGTGTGCTGCATCGTCTTGCTGCCGGCATAGACCAGCATCGTCGGCATCGGCCATTGCTCCTGCACGCTGCCGATGGTCAGCACCCGCCCCCAGCCGCGCGCGGCCATCGCCGGCACCAGCGCCTGCAACAGATCGAGCGTCGATCGCAGATTGACCGCGACCTGCCTGTCGAACGCCTCGCCGGAAATCGCGCCGAACGGCTGCACGATCTCGATCGAGGCGTTGAGCACCAGGATGTCGACCCGCCCGAACGTGGCGACGACCTCCCGCGCCAGCGCCTGCCCGGCGCCCGCCACCGCGAAATCGGCGGCGAACGCGGCCGAGCCGGGCAAGGCTGCGACCACCGAAGCCGCGTCCGCCTCCTCCTCCGGCCCGCCGGCGTGATGCACGGCGACGCGCGCGCCGGCGCCGCCCAGCGCCAGCGCGATCGCCCGGCCGATCTCCCGCCGCGCGCCGGTCACGAGCGCGGTGCGGCCATCGAGGCGGAAGGCGGCAAACGGGTCAGGACTCATGCGGCACCCTTCGGCGTGAACGGCGCCGGCCGCCGTCCCTCGGTCTGCCGCGCCAGCATCCAGCCCGGATATTCTGCCGGCAGCGCGCTGACCGCGTCCAGCGCGGCCACCTCGTCCGGTGTCAGCGTCAGCGTCGTGGCGGCTATGTTGTCAGTGAGTTGCTCGATCGTCTTCGCCCCGATGATGATGCTGGTGACGACCGGCTTGGCCAGCAGCCATGCCAGCGCCACCCGCGCCACCGACACGCCGCGCGGCACCGCGATCTCCCGCATCGCCGCGACGCATTTCCAGGCGCGCTCCTTGTCGACCGGCGGAAAGTCGAAGCTGGCCCGGCGCGCGCCCTCCGGCCCGTTGCTGCCCGGCCCGAACTTGCCGGACAGCAGGCCGCCGGCCAGCGGGCTCCACACCATCAGCCCGAGCTTTTCCTCGCTCAGCAGCGGCACCAGGTCGCGCTCCAAATCGCGGCCGGCGATCGTGTAGTAGGCTTGCAGCGTCTCGAACCGGGCGAGGCCGAGCCGTTCCGAAATCCCCAGCGCCTTGGCGATCCGCCACGCCTGCCAGTTGGAGACGCCGACGTAGCGCACCATCCCCTGCCGTACCAGATCGTCGAGCGCGCGCAGCGTCTCCTCGATCGGCGTGACCGTGTCGGTGGCGTGGATCTGATACAGGTCGATATGGTCGGTTTGCAGCCGCTCCAGGCTCGCCTTGACGCCGTCCATGATGTGCCCGCGCGAGGCACCGCGATCGTTCGGGCCGTCGCTCATCGTCCCGTAGACTTTGGTCGCCAGCACCACGCTGTCGCGCCGCACGCCGAGGTTGCGCAGCGACTGGCCCAGCAGCTTTTCCGATACGCCGAACGAATACACGTCCGCCGTGTCGATGAAGTTGATCCCGGCCGCCAGCGCCGCCGCGACCACCTCGTCGACCTCCGTCTGCTGCAATTTGCCGACATGCTGCCACATGCCGCCGGTGCCGCCGAAGGTCATGGTGCCGAGGCACAGTTCGGAGACGAACAGGCCGGTGCGGCCGAGCTGGTTGTATTTCATGGATAGGCGCCTTTTTCCGTGCGTTCGCCTGCTATGTGAGGATTCCTCCGAGAACCGGCAACCGGGCGGGGAGACGCAAGATGGACCTGGAACTGACCGACAAGGTTGTGCTGATCACCGGCGGCTCGAAGGGCATCGGGCTGGCCTGCGCGCGCGCCTTCCTGGCCGAGGGCGCGCGGGTGGCCATCGCCTCTCGCTCGCCCGAGAATCTAGCTGCCGCCCGCGCGGCGCTCGGCGATGTGTTTGCCGCCGTCGCCGACCTGACCGACGCCGCGCAGGGTGCCGCGCTGATCGCGGAGGTGGAGGCGGCGCTCGGGCCGCTCGACGTGCTGGTCAATTCGGCCGGCGCCGCGCGCCGGACGCCGCCGGACGACCTGACCCCGGCCGCCTGGCACGCGGCGATGCAGGCGAAATATTTCACCTACATCCACGCGATCGACCCAGCGGTGAAGCGGATGGCCGCGCGCGGTGCCGGCGTGATCGTCAACGTGATCGGCAACGGCGGCAAGGTTGCGGCGCCGACGCATCTGGCCGGCGGCGCCGCCAATGCCGCGCTGATGCTGGCCACCGCCGGCCTCGCCACCGCCTACGCCCCGCGCGGCATCCGCGTGCTCGGCCTCAACCCCGGCCTGACCGAAACCGACCGCGTCGCCGAGGGATTGGCCGCCGACTCCCGCCTGTCCGGCCTATCGGTCGAGGCGGCGCGGGCGCGGGCGGTGGAAAAAATCCCGATGGGCCGGATGGCCCGCGCGGAGGAAGTCGCCGATGTCGTCGTCTTTCTTGCCTCCGCGCGGGCAAGCTACGTGACCGGCGTCAACATCACGATGGATGGGGGGACGGTGCCGGTGGTGGCGTGAAGGGTGGCACTGAAGCCGGATGCACCGCCTCGACGTCGAAGCGGCAGGAAGTCGCCAGTATTGAATGTCAAAATCCGCTTGATTCCGTTCACCGCCATTGCGGCAACCAATCGTGTGTCGTGTACTTTGCTACCCAAGACATGGTGCATGACGACAAGGCGCTTCCATTGGCCATAGGTCGCAGGGGAATCGGGCAAAAGAGTCAGGGACTGCTCGATTTTTTCGATCTCGGCGAGCGCAACCGCCACAGCAAAGCCCAAACCGTTGTTTGCCGCCGGCCGGGTGGCGACATTCCAGAATTCCGCAATGTTCTGCGCGGTTAGGCAAACCAATTCGCCGGACGCAAGCAAGTGCCCGACGCTCTCAACCGCAACGAGATGGTCAGGATGGCCCGGTTGGCTCCGCCTCAGTAGGACGTTGGTATCGACGAGGATGCTCATCCACGGGCGTCGTAGATGCTTTCACGGCTGATGGCGTCGGCCGGCAATAGTGGTGTGACTGGTAGAAGCAGGACCCCGGCACGCCACATTGCGGCGCGTTCCGCCGGTGATACAGCGGCGGACGGTGGCGCAACGATCTGCTCCTCAAGCACTCGACGCAGATAGTGTGCGAGCGAAAGACCTTGCTCAGCCGCAATTTCTGCCAGCTTGGCCTCGATTTCGGGGCGGAGATCGATCGTCACGGTCACTGGGGGGTGTCTCAATTTCCGAAGGATGCAATCTGATAGCATGTCTCAGACCGAAAAGCGAGGCGCCGTCAGGGTTGTGCGGGCGAGCGCCATTCCCCCTTTTCATTCCATTCTACGTGACAAAAAGGCGCCAGACTCCTCCGCAGCGCATCCTAGAAATCTGCCATCAACGCCAACCCGCGCTCAATATCGGCGATCAGGTCGGCCGGTTCCTCCAGGCCGATGTGGAACCGCACGACCTGCCCGCCGAAATCGCCGGTGCCGGCGGTGCGGGTGACGAAGCCGGTGGTGGGCAGGACGAGGCTTTCATAGCCGCCCCACGAGGCGCCGATGCCGAACAACTCCAGGCTCTCCGCCATCGCATGGACGGCCGCCTGCGAATAGTTTGGTTGAAGGACGATGCCGAACAGGCTGCACGCACCGGAAAAGTCGCGCTTCCAGAAGGCGTGGCCGGGGCAGGACGGCAATGCCGGGTGGAGCACGCGGGCGACTTCCGGCCGCCCCTCGAACCAGCGCGCGACGGTCAGCGCGCTCGCCTCCTGCCGATCCAGCCGCACCGCCATCGTGCGAACGCCGCGCAGCGCCAGCCAGCAATCGTCCGGGCTCGCATACTGGCCGAGCGCCAGCGCCGCCAGCCGCACCCGCTCCCAATCCTCGTCGGAGTTGGTGGTGACGCTGCCGAGCAGCACGTCGGAATGGCCGACGACGTATTTCGTCAGTGCCTGGATCGACACATCGACGCCGTGCGCGAACGGCTGGAAGAAATGGATGCCCCAGGTATTGTCCATCAGCACTTTGACCCGGTGCGCATGGGCGACGGCCGCCAGCGCCGGCACGTCCTGCACCTCGAACGTGTGGCTGCCGGGGCTTTCGAGATACAGCACCGTCGTGTTCGGCCGGATCAGCGCGGCAAGCCCGTCGGCGCCGATCATCGGGTCGTAGAACGTCGTGGTCACGCCCATGTTCGCCAGCATTCCGCCGGCGAAGTTGCGGGCGGGGCCGTAGACCGAATCCGGCATCAGCATATGGTCGCCGGATTTCAGATACGCGAGCAACGGCGTGGTGACGGCGGCGAGGCCGGAACAGACGATCTGGCAGCGCGTCCCGCCCTCGATCTCGGCGACGATGTCCTCCAGCGGGTAGTGCGTCGGCGTGCCCATCACGCCGTAGAGCAGTTTCTGATCGAGCCGGTGCTTCATGCCGTCGCGGCGGACCTGCATGGTCGGATACAGCACCGTCGAGCCGCGATGCACCGCCGGGTTGACGAACCCGCCCGCCCGCTTGCCGGCGCGGCCGGCGTGGGAGAGGCGGGTGTGCCAATCGTGTGTCTCGTCGTCGGCCATGCGGGTCAGGTCTCCACTGGGGTATCGGGGCGGCCGCCCCATTCGCTCCACGAACCGTCATAGACGGCGCCGATCGGCAGGCCGGCGCGGGCCATCGCCAGCGTGATCACCGTCGCGGTCACGCCGGAGCCGCAGCTCGTCACGACGGGGCGGGCGCCGTCCGCGCCGGCGGCGGCGAGGCGCGCGCGCAGCGCGTCCGGCGGCAGCATTTTCGACGCGGGCGTCAGCAATTCGGTGAACGGCAGGTTTTTCGCGCCGGGGATGTGGCCGCCGCGCACGCCGCGGCGCGGCTCCGGCACGGTCGCGGCGAACCGGCCGGCGGCGCGGGCGTCGAGCACGAAGTCGGTGCCGGCGGTCACGTTGGCAAGCATGTCGCCGATGCCGCGCAGCCGGGCGGCGCGGAAATCCGGCCGGAAGTTCTCCGGCGCGGGCGCGGCGGCGTCTCCGCTGTCGGTCGGCCGACCTTCCGCCCGCCACGCGGGCAGCCCGCCGTCTAGCACCACGGCGCGGTCATGCCCGAACAGGCCCATCAGCCACCAGCCGCGCGCCGCCGAGAAGATGCCGCGCTGGTCGTAGAACACGCACAGCGTCCCGTTGCCGATGCCGAGCGCGCCGACCAGTTTGGTGAACCGGCCGGGAGAGGGGACCATGTGCGGCAGGTCGGTGTCGGGGTCGGCGATCTCGTTGATGTCGAAGAAGCGGGCGCCGGGGATGTGCGCGGCCGCGAACTCCGCGCGCGCATCCTTGCCCTCGTTCGGCAGATAGAGCGTCGCGTCGAGCACCGCGATGTCGGCGGCGCCGAGATGGTCCGCCAGCCAGTCGGTGCCGGCGAGCGGCGCGTCATGCGGCATCTCTGTCATGTCATATACCTACTCCGCCAGCACGACCACCACGCGGCGGTTCTGGCGGCCCTTGTTCTCGATCTTCTGGACGCGCAGCCCGCCGATCTCGCCGGTGCGGGCGACATGCGTGCCGCCGCACGGCTGCAAATCCACCGGCGGGTCGCCGACGCCGATCCGCACCAGCCGCAGCCGCCCGGTGCCGCGCGGCGGTTTGACGGAGAGCGTGCGCACCAGCGACGGATTGGTGTCGAGCACGCTCTCGTCCACCCATTCGGTCGTCACCGGATGATCGGCGGCGATCAGCGCGTTCAGGCCGGCCTCGATCGCCTCCTTGCCCGGCATGTCGGAAAAATCGAAATCGAGGCGGGATTTGTCGGCGCCGATCTGGCCGCCGGTCACGCCGGCGCCGGGCAGGACGGCGCACAGCAGGTGCAACCCGGTGTGCATCCGCATATGCGCGTATCGCCGGGTCCAGTCGAGTTCCGCAACGACGGTCGCACCCGTCGGCGGCAAGGCCGCGCCGGCCACGGGAACGTGGAGCAAGGAGTCGCCCTCGCCCTTGATGGCCTCGCCGAGCGCGGTCTCGCCGCCCTCCCAGCGCAGCACCCCGGTATCGCCAGGCTGGCCGCCCGCGCGCGGATAGAACACCGTCCGGTCGAGCACGATCCCCGCCGGCCCGCTCGCCAGCACCGTCGCGGTCACGCTGCGCCGCGTCGGCTCGGTGCGGAACAGCAATTCGGTCATGGCGTCGTCCAGTCGCGCCGCAGCGCCTCGTGCCGGGCGGCGAGCCAGAGCAGGGCCACGGTGGTGACGATGTTGGCAAACTGGCCCGCCAGCGCCGCCTCGATCGCGCGCGCGGCCGGCCAGACGCGAATGCGGATGTCTTCCTGCTCCGAGGCCAGCCCGCCATGCCCGGCGATGCCGTTCTCGTCGCTCGCGGGCGCGGTCACTTCGCCGGCGTAGAGCGCGATCCGCTCGTCGCAGCCGCCCGGCGTCAGCATGAAATCGCCGATCGGCAGCAGCCGGCGCGGGGCAATCCCGATTTCCTCCTGGGCCTCGCGGAGCAGCGCAACGGCCGGGTCCTCGCCGGGATCGCACAGGCCGGCCGGCACCTCGACCATCACCGGCTCGATCCCGGCCGCCAGCGCCGGCAGCCGGAACTGTTCGACAAGAACGACGCTGTCCGTGACCGGATCGTACGGCAGCAGCGCCGCCGCCCGGCCGCGCCGCCACAGTTCCCAGGTCCGCTGCCCGGACATGGCGCCATCGAAGCGGCGATTGCGAAATTTTATGCGCTGCAACGCGAAACGCCCGTCCCAGACGGTTTCATCCGACTCGACGATCACGTCTGGATTCGCGGGCAGGGGGGCAGGGCCGGTCATGGGCCGGCACCCTAGCGACGCGCGGCGGGGCGAGGAAGTGGGGAGTGTCGGGGGCCGGGACGCCACCTCGCTCCGGCGTTGCGGCGCGGGCCGCCGCCGGCTACCGTCGCGCCCGTTCATGGAGGAAAACTCGTGTCCATGACTGAGGGTGATCCGGCACGGCGGGCGCCGGCCAGGCCGTGGTGGGCACGGTTTCGCCGGACGGCAAGGGCGGTCGCGACGCCCACGGAAACCTCGATCGACCGGACCAGCGCCGCGCCGCGCCAGATCACGCCGGCGCAATGCCGCGCCTTCGCCGCGCAAGGCGTGCTGATCCTGCCCGGCTTCTTCGACCAGGCGGCGGTCGAGCCGGTGCGGGCGCGCCTCGATGCGATGTGGGCGCAGCGGCCGGCGAACGTGCAGATCCCGATCGACATCCGCCTCGGCGAGCCGCGCGAACGGCGGCGTGATTTCCGCCTGACCGACGCCGCCGACCGCGCCGCGCCGTACAAGATCAGCGACCTGCATTTCCACGAGCCTGCGGTGCAGGCGCTGTCGGCCGATCCCAGGCTGCTCGGGGTGATCGAGGATCTGCTCTCGGCGCCGCCGGTGGTGATGCATTCGATCCTGCTCGAATACGGCAGCCAGCAGTCGGCGCATTTCGACACGTTCTACATGCCGTCGCCGACGCCGAACCTGATGGCGGCGGCCTGGATCGCGCTCGATCCGGTCACGCAGGACAACGGGCCGCTGTTCTACTATCCCGGCTCGCACCTGATTCCGCCGTACCGCTTCTCCGACGGCGGCACCAAGGCGATCGAAGCCGAATATGCCGGGGCCGCGGCGCACATCGCGCGCGTCACCGGCGCGCACGGCCTGCGGCGGCAGGAGTTTCTCGCCCAGCCCGGCGACGTGCTGATCTGGCACGCGCAGTTGCTGCACGGCGGCGGCGCGATCGCCGATCCGCGCCAGACCCGGCTGTCGCTGGTCACGCACTACTGGACGACCGTGGACGTCGCCGACGCCGAGCGGCTGATCGAGCTCGGCAACGGCCGGAAACTGCTGCGCAAGCCGATGGTCACGGTCGATGCCGACGAGCTGGACGCGTTCCTCGCGAGCCTCGCCACCGCGCCCGCCGACCGCGCCTCGGTGCCGCCCGGGTTCGACGCGCGCCGCTACCTGCTCGCCAACCCTGACGTGTTCTTCTCGCGGACCGATCCGTACGCGCATTTCCGCTATTTCGGCCAGGCCGAGAGCCGCGAATGGTGAGCGGGCGCGCCGGCTGACCGTTCGCGGACGCGTGAGCGAATTGCGCAACGACGCAAAATGCCTTAAAATATTTGCATTTGTTGCGTTTGGTTCACATGCGTCGTTCACCCGCGCTTCCGACCGGGGCGGCCTCGATGGCATCCGCCGAGAGCCTGCCCGAGGACCATGCCCCCGACCTCGTCCGCGTCCTGAACGGCGCGACGCGCTGGTATGCGCTCCCGCTGTGCCTGCTGCTGTTCCATCGCGTCTCCCACACGCGCTGGAGCCGCTGGGCCTACGGGTGGGATCGGGAGGCGACCTGTGTCCGCTGCGGCAAGGTCTGGCACGAGCGGGTGCGGGCGCCCGCGCGCTTTTGAGCGGACGGGGCTGCGCGGCCCACTGGCGCCACCGCATCGCCGCCGCCTACGATCACGGTGTCATCGTGGAGGACCGAGATGGCCCACACCCGCATCCGCCCGTTCAACACGCGGGCGACCTATCCCGAGCAGAAGCTCGACAACGATCTGTCGCAGGCGGTTGTCGCGCGCGGCGCCACCGTGTTCCTGCGCGGCCAGGTGGCGCAGGATCTCGACACGCGCGAGAGCCTGCACATCGGCGATCCCGGCGCGCAGGCGGGCATCGCGCTCGCCAACATCAGGCTGCTGCTGCGCGAGGCCGGCAGCGACCTGTCGCATATCTGCCGCTGCGTCGTGTACCTCACCGACATCCGTCATCGGGAGGCGGTGTATCTGGAAATGGGCCGCTGGCTGAAGGGCGTGCATTACGTCTCCACCGGCCTCGTCGTCACCGCGCTCGCCCGCCCGGAATGGCTGGTCGAGATCGAGGTCACGGCGGTGATCCCGGAATGAGTCGTCGTCGTTGACCTTCTCGATCAGCGCGCGCTGCCCGCGCACCGGTGAGATCGGCATCGCCGTTTCATCGTCGAGCCCGGCCGTCGCCGCCCGCTGCGCGCACGCGCGCGCCGAGGTGGGCGCGGTCGCGACCCAGAACATCACCGACCCGACGCTGGGGCCGGCCGGGCTCGACCTGCTCGCCAGCGGCCTGCCGGCGGAGGACGCGATGGCGCGGCTGATCGCGGTGGCCGACCATCTGGAATACCGGCAGCTCGCGCTGGTCGACACGCACGGGCGGACGGCGGTGTTCTCCGGCGCGCGCACGCTCGGCATCCACGCGACGGCGCGCGGCCGCGGCGCCGTCGCCGCCGGCAACCTGCTGCGCGCCCAGGATGTGCCGGCGGCGATGGTGGCGGCCTTCGCCAAACACCCGGAGCAGCCGCTCGGCGCCCGCCTGGTCGCAGCGATGCGGGCCGGCGAGGCGGCGGGCGGGGAGGAAGGGCCGGTCCATTCCGCCGGGCTGCTGGTCGTCCGCGACGTCGCCTGGCCGGTCGCCGACCTGCGCGTCGACTGGCACGACGACCCGATCGCCGCCCTCGCGGCACTATGGGACCTCTGGGCGCCGCAGATGGACGCCTACGTCACCCGCGCCCTGAACCCGGCGAGCGCCCCGGCTTATGGAGTGCCGGGGGAGACGTGAGATCGTCCGCCCCCGTTATGTTCGTAGGGGGAGAATCTGCGCGCAGGCTGGATGGAACGCTTTCCACCCGAAGTGGCATTTCGATATTGCAAGCTGTTGTTTTGGTAAGATTTTATCGCGAACATAGTTATCGCAATGGGTATATGCCTGTTCGCATCCTGTATCACGACGTATATCCAAAACGGATTGTTGACAAGGAAACTCGGCAATGAGTTCTACGATCGCCAATCAAGTCGACGCCAACGACTATTATCGGGCCATACAACTCGCACTCGGGACCAACGGCGGTACGGTTACTTTCAATTATGCGAATGATCAATCGGCCGTCACTCTTAGCAGAGCCTCACCCACGGCTCAAACCTCAGCTGAGTCGCCCACCGACGTCGTGTATCTATCCGAGGATGCCAAGAGCGCCCTCGCGACATTGAAATCGGGTAAGCCGACAGCATCTGCGGACGAGGACGCTCAGGTCGCTCTAACTCTCTTGGCCTCAAGCGAGCCGGCAAAGAGTTCGTCCGGCGGGGCGAGCCCCCGGCCCCCCGCAAATAATACCGGGAGCACCGGGGTCACCTCTGGGCAAGGTGCAAGCGACGCCCAACAGTTACAGATCCCCAACAGCGCAGCAAGCACTCCCGTGGCTGCCGATCAAGCTTCAAGCGATAGCTCTGGGACGATCGCCAATATATTGAACGCTGCGAATACCGCTGATCCGACTGCCGCCTTTTACTCTCTTTATAATCGCCAGCAAGCGGCATTCTTTTTCACAACCGGCCAGTCATCGGCATACACACAGTCATTTTTGACTGCCTATGATAATCGTACGCTGAACATTCAAAATGCAGCTAATGTACCTGGTCTACTACAAGGGTCAGCCCAAATCAGCGCAACAAGTGAAACCTCATCTCTTGGTTTCAATCCGAACTGGCAGCCAGCAAACGGCGATAATTTCGGTGGAGTATTTGGCAGCGGGATAAATTTTTTGGTAACGTGGCCGCCTTCAGCCTAATTGATATCTACTGAGCCATGTAGAAAACTGCTTGGTAACCACATGTATTTTGGTCAGAATTTCCAACAAAAGTAGGCAGACGGACGCTGGATATACGCCAGCAGAAGCGGCCGCCGAAACCACTGGGTGGGAAGGGCAGGTGCTGGGTCCGTTTTAGGTGCCAACAGTTTGCGATTGGAACTGACATTCGTAAAACAGTTGTCTACCGACTGATAATGAAGCCGCTCGCGTCATCGCCGATTCGCTTCCTGACAAGACCTTCTCGAGTGTCTTTGGAAATAGCCAATTAGTCCATAAGTCCATTCTTAACGATCTCCGCACTAATCCGGTCGCGCAGGTTTCAGCGCCGCCCATGCCGCCGCACGGCGACGGGCGAGCCGGATAGCCGTCAAGGAGATCGCGTCCCATGCGTCAGTTTTCGTTGCCGATCAACCGGATGGCCGTGCTTGCGGCGGCGTTCGTGGCGTTCGCCGCGCCGGCGCAGGCGCAGATGGCAGGCGCGCTGGGCAAGCCGGACCGGCTGCTGGTCGGCCTCGGCGCAGGCAATTCGGTGGCCGACATCCAGTCACAGGGCATCCAGCCGGACATCATCGACACCTATCTGGTCGGCGTCGGCAGCGGAAGCTGGACGACTTGGAACTCCCCGTCCGGCAGCTACCTGACCATGGCCGCCACCCAGGCGGCGAAGCTGGGCGCGGTGCCGATGTTCACGCTGTACCAGATGGCCGCCAACGGCGACGGCAACATCTCCGGCATCGGCAGCAGCGCGTTCATGACCTCCTACTTCGCGCAGGCCAAGCTGATGTTCCAGTTGATCGGCAGCTTCGGCAAGCCGACGCTGGTGAACCTGGAGCCGGATTTCTGGGGCTACGTCGAAGGCAAGGCGCCGAGCGGCGACCCGACGCAGCTCTACGCCTCCGTCCAGGGCCAGCCGGAATGCGCGAGCCTGCCCAATACGGCGGCCGGCATCGCGCAATGCCTGATCGCGCTGCGCAACGCCTACGCGCCGAACGCCAAGCTCGGCTTTCCGCCGTCGTTCTTCGGCGAAAACCCGACGCAGCTCGGCAATTTCATGGTCAAGCTCGGCGCCAACAAGGCGGATTTCATCGTCGCGCAGACCAGCGACCGGGATGCCGGCTGCATGGAAGTCGCCTCGCCGCCGTCGGAATGCGCCGGGCGCGGCGCCGGCCCGTTCTATTGGGACATGACCAACAAGACCACGCCGAACTTCACCCAGAACCTGAGCAACTTCCAGACCGTCGCGACGATCGAGGGCAACCTGCCGATCCTGTATTGGCAGACGCCGATGGGCGTGCCCTCCGGCACGCCGGGCGGCACCAATCAGCATTATCGCGACGATCATGTGGCCTACATGCTGGCGAACACCGCGCAATACGCGGCGGCCAACGTGTTCGCCATCGTGTTCAGCTCGGGCGCCGGCTCGCAGACGACGATCGCCACCGACGGCGGGCAGTTCCAGAAGGCGCTCGCCAGCTATCTGAACACCACGACGCCGACGCCGACCCCGACGCCCACCCCGACGCCGACCCCGGCCGGGACGATCGCCAGCGGCACGTACCAGATCATCAACCGCTACAGCGGCTTGGCGCTCGAGGATAACAATTCTCTTATCGGAATGTCAGCCAAGCCGGCGGCGGTGGATCAGCGTGCCTACAAGGACACCGACAATCAGCGCTGGACAGTCACCGCGCTGAGCAACGGGCACTACAGCATCGTCAATGTCCACGCCAACCAGCCGCT